>ERZ772957.210-NODE-210-length-50142-cov-14.354104_pt1 | contig 50142 bp, 38 predicted proteins | sample MGYA00580682_ERZ772957 | MGnify/ENA primary metagenome ERZ772957 (study PRJEB29015, sample SAMEA2737921) | human oral metagenome | biome: human oral; feature: human-associated habitat; material: dental | place: China | collected 2025 ... | reverse complement strand
AAACATTGTCCAGTGCCTTTTGCACACCTACACCGCTATTATATATCTTTGTTATATTTTTTAACTCCAGCATATTGCCTCCTATGTTTCAAGTCCTCAGTCAATTTGTTAACTTAAACTTAAAGTAATGTAAATATTATACCCTTAATAAAGACACATTCATATATCAAGATGCTTTTATATAAAAAACCGCTGCGAAATAGTAATTTACTACTTTCCGCAACGATTAGTTATATGAGTATCAAAATATTTATGTCTTTTATCCCAACAGCATGTCCACAACAGGTACAACTACTACAAAAAGAAGTGTACTTAGTGTTACAACATTTGTTGAAAATTCTACATCTCCATCGCCTTGATGTGCAAGGATTGGCAAAACTGCAAGTGCAGGCGCTGCAGACTGAATTACAAAGGTTTTGTATTCTGCTGTAGCCATTCCCTTTGCTGTCAACGAAAGAATTGCAATCATTAGAGCAGGTCCAAGTATAAATCTTCCAATTAAGGTAATAATGGTATCTCTATCTAGGCTTATCGTCTTTAGTCCTGCCTTTGAAAGAACTATACCTATGTACAGTAGAGATAGCGGAGTGACTAGATTTCCTATATATGTAAGTGTACTCGTTGCAAAGCTAGGTACCGGAATTTTAATAACCAAAAAAACTAGCGCAATCAGAAATCCTACAAGTGGCGCAGGAAGAAGTTTTTTCCAGTCGAACTTGCTAGTGCCAGTTTTCTTACCTGTCTTGCTGTCACTTGTCATCAGATAGACACCTAGTGTCCATGTCGAAACCGTATTTGTTATATAGTAAATCAAGAAATAAGGAAGCGCCTCGTTTCCAAATAGTGCAATATTTAGGGGCAAACCGATAAATATTGTATTTGCATTTACAAATGTGTTAATCATCGTGCCCCTACGTCCTGGTCTAACATTGAACATTTTTACAGTGATGAAAGCTACTATGTAACCTACTATGAATGCTCCAAAGGTATAGATTAAGCCGCCTGAAAGGCTTATTAACTTATCTAGCGTCAAATACTTCATAACTGAAACAAAAATTGAAGCAGGAAGTGCCACATTCATAATTAAGCGTGATAGATTGGCTCTGAAGCTTTCCTCAAACCATCCACGGTTCTGAAGAACATATCCTAAGACAATTATAACTATGATTGGAATTATACTCTCTATGGAGGTTATTAATATATTCATAAAAATCCCTTCTTTAGGTATTTTATACCAAAAAAATCAAACCAGTATGCCAAGCAATATCTTTTCTTGGCATACTTTAGACAATATATAAATATTAACGATACTTAGGATACCACTTTAGTTCACGTACAGCCTTAGCCATATCTTTTTCCTCAGAGCACGCAAGTCCCTGCTCTTGCGCCTTCTTAGCAACAGCCTCAGCTACCTTAATTGAAACCTCTGCAACATATTTAAAAGGTGGCAATACAGGAGCACCCGGTTTTTTCATATCTATGATTCCACTTAGTGCACGAGCTGCTGATCCAATCATCTCATCCGTCAAAAGACTAGCCTCTGATGCTAGCATTCCAAGTCCTAGACCTGGATATATCAAAGCATTATTAGCCTGACCGATAACATAATCAACACCTTTGTATGAAACAGTATCCGCAGGTATACCTGTAGCAACGAATGCTTTTCCATCTGACCATTTGATGATATCTTCGGCTCTTGCTTCAGCAAGCTTTGTTGGATTTGAAAGTGGAAAAATCATTGGATGTGCTGAGTTTTCACACATCGCCTCAACGATTTCTTTTGTAAATGCATTTGGATTTGTCGATGTTCCTACTAAAATTGTAGCCTTAACGGTCTTAACTACTTCTAGGAGGTTTATCATCTTTTCCGGATTAGCAAAGTCAGAACGCTTCTTTGCAAAAGGCTTTTGCTCAGGTGTTAGGTCATCCATATCGTCAAATAGAAGACCCTGCTTATCTACCATGAAGAAACGCTTGTAAGCTTCCTCCTCTGAAAGTCCTTCATTTACCATCTCTCTATGTACACGCGATGCAATGCCTGCACCAGCTGTACCACCACCGTAGCATACATAGATCTGATCTGTTAGCTTCTCTCCTGAAATTTCCAATGAACCATATATGCCTCCTAGAGTTACTATACCTGTTCCCTGAATATCGTCGTTAAAAGTAGGTATCTTTTTGCGATATTTCTCTAGGATATTAGCTGCATTTGAGCGTCCAAAATCCTCCCAATGTAGATAAAGCTTAGGGAAGAGTCTTTTTGCAGTCTGTACAAACTTGTCAATGAAATCATAGTATCTTTCACCTGTAACACGCTCATGACGATTTCCTAAATAATTAGGATTATCAAGAAGCGCCTTGCGATTTGTTCCAGCATCTATCACTAGAGGTAGTACCGTAGCAGGATCAATTCCAGCTGCTCCAGAATAAACCATAAGCTTACCTACTGAAATATCTACACCATTTGTTCCCCAATCACCGATTCCTAGGATTTCCTCAGCATCTGTAACAACAATTAGACGAATATTGCGATCTCCTGCAGCATTTTTTAAAGTTTCTTCGATATTCTCAGGATGATTTATGTCCAGATATCCTGCATACTGAGGATCTACAAAAATGTCACTGTAGTTTTCTATAGTGTCAGCAATTGTTGGATCGTATACAATAGGATTAAACTCCTCTAGGTGCTGAGAAAACAGATAGTAGAAAAGCGTACGATTAGTATTAAATACTTCCATTAGAAATAGACGTTTTTCCAAATCAGTCGTCTTTCTTTCCATGTGGGCATATGTCTGTGCTGCCTGCTCTTCTATAGTCTGAACATATGGCGGAAGTAGTCCAATTAGACCAAGTTCTCTACGTTCCTCCATAGTGAACGCTGTACCTTTGTTTAGAAATGGGTTGTTTAGAATTTCGCGTGCCTTCATAATGATACCTCCAATTATTTAATTACATCTTGATAAACGACTCGTTTTGTCGTAGTCATTTTATCAGCAAATATAAACTTTACGACACAATTATATTGTATTATACACAATCCAATTTTTTTTAACATTAGGGTTATGAAATATTATCTATGTATTATAAAATGTATCATAATATGATATTATTTATGTGAAAACATAATGTTTGTTAACTGAAAGGAGTCTATGCTATGCTTTACGGACATGATAAGGTTAATATTTTGATGCAGCCTTCACAGATTACATATCTCAAAAATGTCTCTGATGATCTAGGTATAAACCTCTATCTCAAGAGAGATGATATAACGCCCCTCGGTACCGGCGGGAACAAGCTTCGCAAGCTCGAATATCTCGTAAAGGATGCTTTGGATAAGGGTGCAACCATGCTTCTTACTACCGGCGGTGCACAGACCAATCACGGCAGACTTACCGCAGCTTCAGCCGCTCACTTCGGACTGAAATCAGCCATAGTAGCCGTTGATGAATATCCAGGTGAGATTTCTGCTAATCTGATACTAGATGGCATCATGAACTGCAATGTCTACCTCGTTCACAACGATGGCACAAGAACAAAGCAGGAAGTCGCTGAAGAAGCCTTCGCGAAAATCACTAAGGAATGGGAAAACAAAGGCGAAAAGGTTTACTTCATCTGCACCGGCGGTTCAAACAATATCGGCATGCTCGGTTACTACGACTGCGCACTTGAATTGGACAAGCAGCTTAAGGAAATGAACTTGGAAGACCCACGCGTAATTACAACCGTTGGTAGCATGGGTACATATATGGGACTCTTTGCTGCTCAGAAAAATGAGAAACTCGGATTTAGACTTACAGGTATTGCAATAGAGCCATTCCCTTATGGAATTGAGAAAACAGCTATCGAATACTACAACAGCTGTAAGGAAGAGTTTGGAATGAAGTTTGAGGCTAAGGAAAGTGATTTTGACCTTAGCTGCGACTATCACAGAGGTGCATACAACAATCCTTGCAAAGAAGTACGTGAAGCAATATACTACCTGGGAAGCAAGGAAGGTATCGTAATGGATCCATGCTATACAGGTAAGACTTTTGCAGGAATTCTGGAGATGGTAGAAAAGGGTGAGATATCAAAGGGAGAAAACGTAGTTATGATTCACACCGGCGGAATCCCCGGTATTTATACCAAGCATCACCGCATTGAATTTGAAAAAGAGTTGAAAAAATATATTCACATAATGTAGAAACAAACCGCCTGCGGAAGAAGGCTCTCGCTGAGCCTAATTCCGAGGCGGTTATTTAATGCTTATTTAGGGTTATAGGACAAAAAGTGTGTGTGACTAATCCCAGTACACCGGATAATTGTAGATTAATTTGACTTAAACTTCTTCCAGTACTTATTGTATATATCGTCGTACTTGGTGCCGAGGTCCATGAGCGATTCACATTTTGATATTATACTCTCATCCGGGAAGATGTATTTCTCGTTCTCAGTGTCCTTTGATACCTCATCTATGACCGCCTTATTAGGAATGGTATATGTCAGGTATTTGTAGTTTTTTAGCGCAGTCTTCCTGCGCATCATAAAATCAATCCACTTCTCAGCATTCTTCTTGTGTTCAGCATTTGCAGGTATCGCCCACATGTCGAGAAACTCCTCGCTTCCCTCCTTCGGTACAACGAAATCTAAATCGCTGTTTTCCTCCCTGGAATAAAGAACCTCCCCATTCCAAACAACGGCAATATCCGTAGAGCCTCCGATGGCAAGGTCTCTTGCCGCATCGTTTGAGTATTTGTAGACCAGATGTCTTTGATTTTGTAGGAACTCTGTTGCCTTCTTGAGCTCAGTCTCTTTCTTGGTGTTTATCGAGTATCCCTTAGCCTTTAGCGCAATAGCAAAGTTATCTCGCACGCTGTCAGGCATGACAATTTGCTGGTCATACTTCTTATTAAGAAGGTCATTCCAAGAATTAATCTCACCCTTAGCAATCTTCTTTGTGTTATACATGATGCCGAGCACTCCCCATGTATGTGGAATCGCATACTCGTTGTTCTTGTCAAACTTTGATGCAAGCTTCATATACCTTTGATCAATATTTTCGTAGTTTGGTAGCTTTGCATAGTCGAGCTTAGCTAGAAGTTTCTTTTTTAGAAGTTTTTGAATCATGTAGTCCGATGCGCATATTACATCGTACTTTACTGTTCCTTTTGTCATAACCGGGTACATTTCTTCATTTGTATCGAAATTATCAAGAACAACCTTAATTCCGGTTTCCTTCTCGAACTCGTCTATCAAAGCGGGATCAAAGTAGTCACCTAAGCTGTAAACCTTAAGAACTTTGGGGTTCTTTGCCCCCTTATCACTATTTCCTACGCAGGCGGTAAGCCCTAGGCAGAGTGCGATAATTAGAAGCATTGAAACTATTTTTTTCTTCATCTGCCCTTGCCCTCCTTTATACCTGAAAGAATGTTTGTTATCACCAGGATGACAAGCACCAGCAAAAATATCACCGTCGAAAGTGCAAAAAGCGTCGGCTTGATTCCGACCTTAACCTGGCTGTATATCAAGGTTGAAATCGTGTTTATACCTGCACCTCTTGTGAAGTGCGTTATAACAAAATCGTCTACCGACATCGTAAAAGCAAGCAAAAATCCCGAAAAGATTCCCGGCCAAATCTCAGGCAATACTATCTTATAGAAAGCGTACTGCGGACTTGCTCCAAGGTCCAGCGCCGCCTCGTAGGCATTTGGACTTAACTGCTTTATCTTAGGCAAAACCGAAAGTATTACATAAGGTATGCAAAATGTGATATGCGATAGCAAAACCGTCGTCCATGAAAGGTCGATTTTGAACGCCAGGAATGTCATCATCAAAGATATTCCGATAACTATATCTGCATTCAGTAGCGGGATATTGTTTAGCCCCATCAAAAGGTTCTGCGACTTCTTTCTCATTTTGCTCATGCCAAGGCAGGCAAAGGTTCCTATAAAGGTTGAAACCACAGCCGCCACAAAGGCAATCGAGAAAGTATTTCTGATGGCCTCGATTATCTGTTCGTTTTCCAGCATGGCTCTGTACCATTTGAGCGAAAAGCCCGACCAAACCGCCATAGTCTTAGCCTTGTTAAACGAAAATACGGCTAGTGTCAAAATCGGCAAATACAAAAACATGACGATAAGCGCAAGGTAAACCTTACTTCCAATCTTTCTCATATCAAAGCACCATCCCCATCCTTATCGAGCCTCGACATCAGCTCCATAGTAATCAAAATGAATACCATCATTACAAGCGATAGCCCCGAACCGAGATTCCAGTTTGAAGTCGTTGTAAACTCCTGCTCTATGATATTACCTATCAAATATATCTTTCCTCCGCCCAGCATGTTTGAAATGGCAAATGTCGTAAGCGCAGGCACGAAAACCATGGTTATCCCGCTTGCTATTCCCGGAACGGAAAGTGGAATAATGACATCCTTGAATACCTTGGCCTTTGTCGCACCAAGGTCATAGGCCGCCTCTATAACTGCATTTTCAATCTTAATCATGGAGTTATATATAGGTAATATCATAAAAGGCAGATAGTCGTAGACCATGCCTAAAATAACCGCCACCGGCGTGTTTATAATCTGAAGCCCGGGCATACCTATATTCTCAAAGAAGTTATTGATCAGACCGCCTCTTTCAAGAAGCACCTGCCAGGCCATAGTTCTGAGCAGGAAGTTCATCCACATAGGCAGGATAAAAATGAACACCAAAAACCCCTTGCTGCTCAACTTACTGTTTCTGAGAATCAAAGCTAGCGGCAGAGAGATTACTAAACATATTATGCTGCTGATAAAAGCGAGTAAAAGAGACATCCAAAGCGCCTTCGCATGCTCAGGTGCGAGAATGCCGGTAACATTGTCCATCGTAAAAGCCCCGCTCCTATCTGTAAATCCATAGAAAGCTATAACAATTCCCGGAACAATAGTGCCGATAAGTATCCAAGCTATGAATGGAATTGCAAAAGGCTTTTTATACATCTATCTCTATTGCCTCCTCTTCCTTGGTCTGAGGTTTGTGCATGATCTGTATATTGAAGGGAATTACATCAATACTCACATGCTCGCCTACTGCAAAGCTGGTCGTATTCTGAGCTAGCCAAGTAAATCCACCTGCCTCAATCTCCATCTCATAATAGACGCCAATAAAAATATTATGGGTAACTACTCCATCAATCTTGCCCTTGCCGGGCTCTCTGATGATAATATCCTCAGGTCTTATCATTACATCGACTGGCTTGTTCTTTCCAAATCCGGTATCTACACAATCAAAGACAGTCTCGCCTATCTTTACAAACCTATCCTCTAGCATCACAGCATCTATGATATTGCTGTCACCTATAAAGTCAGCAACAAATGCATTTTCAGGCTCGTTATATATTTCCTCCGGTGTTCCCATCTGCTGTATATATCCACCGTTCATAACGATAACTTTGTCGCTCATAGTAAGAGCTTCCTCCTGGTCATGAGTTACATATAGGAATGTAATTCCCAGTTCGTTCTTCAGTCTAATCAGCTCATACTGCATGTCCTGTCTGAGCTTAAGGTCAAGAGCTCCAAGCGGTTCGTCCAGTAGCAGAACCTTAGGTTCGTTAACTATCGCCCTTGCAATCGCAATTCTCTGCTGCTGACCGCCCGAGAGTGAATCAATTTTTCTTCTTTCGTATCCGCTTAGGTTTACGAGATTTAGCGCATACTTTATTTTATCTTTGATGTACTGATTGCTCTTGCCTTTGATCTTTAGTCCAAAGGCAATATTATCTCCTACATTCATATGTGGGAACAAAGCATACTTCTGAAAAACTGTGTTTATATGTCTCTTGTTTGGTGCAAGATCCGTTATGTCTTTTCCCTCAAAGAATACCCTTCCCTCATCAGGCGTCTCAAAGCCACCTACTATTCTGAGCGTCGTAGTCTTTCCGCAACCTGAAGGTCCTAGCAGCGTGATAAACTCATTCTCATTCACATTCAAATTAAAGTCATCTAACACCGTCGTATCGCCAAATGCTTTGCTTATGTTCTTAAGTTCTATTAATGATTGCATTTCCCCTCCTAAAAGCTTGGCGGCGTGCTAACCCATATCAAAATTGCCCCACTCTTTGATGTTAAATAATGTGTTTTGTCGGATTTGTAATAAAAGCTTTCTCCGGCCTTTGCCTCGTACTTCTTATTGCCTAAATGTATGCATATACTTCCCTTTATAATATATCCGAACTCCTCCCCCTCATGCGGATTATCCGGATATGTTCTTCCATTAGGCTCTATCTTTAGCCTTATCGGCTCCATTTCGTTCTTCTGAGCATTGGGGATTATCCACTCAATTATATTGCCATCTGCAGCATCGTCCTTTTCAAAATAATCCTCTTCTCCAAAGACTATCTGCTCATCTTTTTCGCTTGCAAAGAAATCGGATACGCTTATTCCAAGGCACTGCAAAATGTCCTCAAGTGTCGAAATTGATGGTGAGGTCAAATCACGCTCAATCTGCGAAATAAACCCCTTGGATAGCTCAGCCCTATCCGCAAGTTCCTCCTGAGTAAGTCCATTTCTTATTCTAAGTTCCTTAATCTTTTCACCTATTTGAATAGACATCAAGCATATCCTTTCTAAACAATTTGTTTAGTATTGCTAAACCAACAAGAAAAATTATATCCTATTTTGGCTAAAAGTCAAGCAAATAAAATGGATGCTTCTAGAAAATCTAAAAGCATCCGAGCATTTAAGATTAGTCAAAAATTCTACCACTTGACTTAAATAATGTATTTCCCTAACTTGTCCTTAATATACCTTTCGACATCTTCTCTATCGGTATCCAGTGCGACTGCAAATTCACTATAGATTAAGTCCTCTGCACGTTTCATATACCTCTTGTCTATCTGCCCCAGGTGTTTCTTATTCCTATCTGCGACCATTGATTTAATATAGATAGACTTGGTCATAGCTAGTAAATCAGCACAGCAGTGATTTTCTAAGATACTCTGATAATGCTGAGATAACTGCTGCGAGCTCTTGCACTTGTAGTCATCAATCTCAAGCTCATCTAAATTATTCAGAAGCTCTGAGGCACTCTCGGCTGAAATTACCGCTCTGATAGGAACCTTCTCATTGTCGATAGGTGTATAGATGACACCGCTCTGAAAAACCGGTTCTAAGAGGTAGTAGATACGCTTGTCATCCTTGTCAACAAAACTTGGTCTGCCAATCTCCTTCACGCGACAAACGCCGGTAGAACCGTACATTACCAATTCGTTTTCCTTGAACATCTGTAACTCTCCTCTTGCCATATTTAACTTACAATATAAGTATACACCATCTGTGTAAAAAATGTAAGGGGGAAAGTAATTGAAAAAGCCCCTTAGTGAACTAAAGGGCTTTTCGTGTTGAATCATTGTCAATTGAATATAATTTTATACACCTAAGTGTAAATTATTCAGATTCTTTTCCGTAAATTTTAACTAGTACTGCTAGTACAGCAATCATCATAGCAAGTGCTACCGGAAGAGCAATGAATACATTCCTTACGAATCCGGCGATTACATATCCTACAAATGATACAGCTGCTACTGTCATAGCGTAAGGTAGCTGTGTCTGTACATGGTTGATGTGGTTACTCTGAGCACCTGCGGATGCCATGATTGTTGTATCTGAAATTGGTGAGCAGTGGTCTCCGCATACAGCACCTGCCATACAAGCTGACATTGCTATTACCATCATCTCCTTGTCTTTTGAGAAGATTGATACAACGATAGGAATTAGGATACCGAATGTACCCCATGATGTTCCTGTAGCAAATGCTATAACGCATCCGATTAGGAATACAACTGCAGGTAGGAAGCTTACCAGACCGTCAGCAAATCCGCCTACGAAGTTTGTAACAAATTCTTTGCTTCCAAGGCTATCTGTCATAGCCTTTAGTGTCCAAGCAAGTGTAAGAATCATGTTAGCAGGAATCATAGCCTTGAATCCTTCTGGGAAACAATCCATGATTTCCTTGAATGTTATAATTCTTCTTCCTAGGAACCAAGCTACACATACTAGGATAGCTAGAAGTGATCCTGTTGAAAGACCAACTGATGCGTCTGTATTTGAGAATGATTCAATAAATGAAGTTCCCTTGAAGAATCCGCCGGCGTAGAGAATTCCGCCAACACAGAATACGATGAGGATAACTACAGGTAGAATCATGTCGATAACCTTACCCTTACCTTCGATTGTATCGTTCTGTGCGTTCTCATAAGGTCTATCCGGAGTTGTGTAAATGTCTCCGTTGATAGCATTATCCTCGTGAACTCTCATTGGACCGTAGTCGAAGTGGAAAGTTACGATACAAAGCATCGTGAGAATTGTTAGAAGTGCATAGAAGTTGTAAGGTATGCAACGTACGAATAATGAGAATCCATCTTCTCCCGGAACAAAGCCTGCAACTGCTGCTGCCCATGATGAGATAGGTGCAATGATGCAAACCGGAGCTGCTGTTGCGTCAATTAGGTATGCAAGCTTAGCTCTTGAAACGTGGTGCTTGTCTGTGATAGGTCTCATCACAGCACCAACTGTTAGACAGTTGAAATAGTCGTCTACGAAGATAAGACAGCCAAGAAGAATTGTGCTGTACTGAGCACCCTCTCTTGTCTTTATACGGTTTTCAGCCCATGCTCCAAAAGCAGCTGAAGCGCCTGTCTTATTCATCATAGCTACAAGTGATCCGAGTATAATCAAGAATACTAAGATACCAACGTTGTAGCTATCTGAAAGTCTTGAAATAATTCCGTCTGCAAGTACATGATGAACTGTCCTTTCAAAATGTCCACCAGACCAAAGTATTCCACCGCATACGATACCGATGAATAATGAGCTATATGCTTCCTTTGTAATAAGTGCGAGTGCAATAGCAACAAGCGGTGGTAGTAGTGACCAAGCTGATCCAAACAAAGCAGGTACATACTCTGCTTCTTTAGCCATAGCGAGTATTGGCATGCACATAATTAGTAGTGCCGCAAATCCTATGATCCAGATGGCCCTTGATTTGAGATTTTTCATTAATAAGTCCTCCCTAAACCATTGAGCAATAAATCCAACAAATGTAATTTAGCACTTTTTGATTGAAATGTCAATTGAATATGATGGCTGTGTGAACGATTTGTGTTTAGAACAATACAATATTGTATCTTGCATATGAAGGTTCACTATGTTAAACTTAAATAGCTGTTTTAGGCAGGTCTTTTATACTGTTCCTAACGCATAATGATACATAGCATGGAGGATTGACCGAGTGGCTAAGGAGCTCGCCTGGAAAGCGAGTAGGGTGTAACAGCCTCGTGGGTTCGAGTCCCATGTCCTCCGCCAAATGCAAAAGAAAGCCTTAAACGGCTTTCTTTTTTCTTTCAAATACTCTTTTCCCCTAAATTCCAATTAAAAAGCATTTTAATGCGCACCTACAAACACGCCTTAAATATACAACTTTGATTTATAATTATTTACAAGTGGCAATAATTATTGTAGGCTCTTTATTTTGCTACTGTGTATACATTAATTTCCTTCATCAAAACAATTGCATTGTTTTATGAACATAAATCGTTTTTTTGTACTTTTGTACAAAATCAATTCACGACATTTTACATATTGAGGCTATAAACTCAATATTATCAAACAAGCAGAATCTCGATTATAGACATAGAGCATCACCCACGGCATCGAGCATACTGTCCTTTGCGAACACTTTGTCATGCTTAACTGCTTTGTTTTCCAAACCGTCTATTGCCTTAGGCACTCTAACACCTGTAAACTCATTTAATTTTTCAACGCATTCGAAATCGCTCATTTCATCTATCTTTAGTCCAATCGAGCTTGCAACGCTTCTCGGAAACTTATATGGTGAGGCTGTTGATGCGATAACAGTTGCTCTATCGTCCCCCGTCTCCTTCTTATACTGCTCGTAAACTGCATAGGCAACAGCCGTGTGCGTATCAACAAGGTATTTTTCCCTCTTATATAAGTCCCCAATTGTCTTACATGTGAGATTCATATCAGCAAAGCCTGCATAAAAACAACTTAATCCATTTCGAATGGAATCTGATACTGTATATTCACCGGTATTATCCAGTGAGGTCATCAGTTCCCTTAGCTCTTCGGTATTGCTAAGGTGATATATGAGTCTTTCCAGATTGCTGGAAATCAAAATGTCCATAGATGGCGAGTTCGTCAAAATGAAATTTCTCTTAGTATCATACTTACCACTGGAAAAGAAGTCAGTCAAAACCTTGTTCTCATTCGAAGCGCATATGAACTTTGATACAGGAATTCCCATCTTCATTGCGTAGTAAGAGGCGAGTATATTTCCAAAGTTACCGGTTGGAACCGTTATGTTTATTGTGTCTCCCGCTTTGATGTTCCCTGCTGCTATAAGTCTTGAATATGCATATACGTAATATGCAACTTGAGGAATAAGTCTTCCTATATTAATTGAGTTTGCAGATGAGAATACATAACCCTTTGATGCAAGCTCCTCCTTTAGATTATCGTCAGTAAAAAGCTTCTTAACTCCTGTCTGAGCATCGTCAAAGTTCCCTTTTATCGCATAGACATGAACGTTCTTACCCTCCTGAGTTACCATCTGGCGTCTCTGAACCTCGCTCACTCCATCCTTAGGATAAAAGACGATTATCTCTGTATTTTCTACATCAGCAAATCCTTCTAGAGCTGCCTTTCCTGTATCTCCGGATGTAGCCGTCAAAATACATATCTTCTTGTCAACACCAAGTTTCTTCATTGAAGTTGTCATTAGGTAAGGTAGAATTGAAAGCGCCATGTCCTTGAAAGCCGCAGTCTTTCCATGATATAGTTCAAGGAAGTCGGCCCCGCCCACCTTTGTAATCTTCGCAATCTCAGGCACCTCGAATTTCTCGTCATATGCATTGTCCACGCAGTAATCTATTTCCTCACCGGTGAAGTCCGAAAAAAACAATCCGATTACCAGCTTTGCAATCTGCTGATATGTCATCTTAGCCAGATCATCAAAGTTAACTGTTAGGCTTGGTATCTCTGTCGGAACAAACAGACCCTTGTCATCGGCAATTCCCTTAACTATTGCTTCAGCTGCGCTAAAGCTTCCTCTCATGCCTCTTGTGCTCACGTAATTTATCATATGAATTCTCCCGAAAATATTTATAGAAAAAACTTTACAAGTGGATTATCTTAGTATATAATATCGCTTGTAGCATTTCAACAAACGATTTGTGATTTAACAATTTAATTTGTCGCCTTGGTCAAGTGGTCAAGACGTAGCCCTCTCACGGCTGAATCAGGGGTTCGACTCCCCTAGGCGATACCAAAGTACGCATATCCGAACCCTTACTTAATTTGTCAGTATAAGTTCGGATATTTTTTATTGTTATTGTTTATGATAATATAACCTATGTATATAACTAATATATAACTAAATTTGCCAGCTTTCTTGATATAAAAAAGCCGGCTTTTAAAATTCATATTAAATTCTATTGTAAAACTTATTTCAAATGCAATTCTGCTTTTAAAGCAGACTGTAAAGTTGCCGAAAAATTTATTCCCGCCTTTTCTGCCTCGAAATTCAGCCAGGATGGAATCGTACAGTTTTTCCTAATTGTTCTCATATCGTTTTTTCTTCTGTATTCATCAAAGTCCACATCGACAAGGCTAACAAACTCATCTTTACTTACTTCTATTGTTGCCATTGCTGATGGTTTAGGTAAATCCTCGTGTTCGTCCTCCATATCAATTCCCACTATTCCTATCGCATCTCTAGCCATTTCAATAGCTGTGGCCATATCTTCACCTTCTGTATTAATATTGAAGTCCGGAATAAATACAATGTAATTATCCTTACTTCCCTTTTTTAATACTATTGGATATACATCTTTCATTTTTGCCTCCCTAAAATCATTAGTAACATTCTAAAGCAAATTATTGTCGTTTAAATCTCCAACCATTCTTCTCTAGTAATTTAATAAGCTCTTTTGTCTTCATTCACTCCCCCTTTTCTATTTTATACGTATTTAATGCGTATAATTCAAGTCATGTTTATAAATTCTCATAAAAAAAGCACCCTATGGGTGCTTCACTCATTATGATCTTTTAGTAAACTCACGTGGCAATTCAATGCTTTGGAACAAAGCTATTGCAGGTAGAATCATCACGATATTTTCCTTCAAAAACTAAACTATTTCTTTATGCTTACAAAGACTCTCTTGTCTATTCTTTCGATTTCCAGTCCGCGTAGGTCTGCGACAAACTCCTTTAGGAACTTGTACTTCCCACCGCCCTTTTTGTCGTAATATCTTACGTCAAAGTTTCTGTAAAGTCTGCTTAACTCGTTTCCTATTTGTCCCAGGTCAGTTGGCTTACCCAGATCTTCATTAGCCATAATAATCTGCTTAATTTTGTTGCTGATTAGCTTCTTACTTGGAATATTTCCCGCCTGATCAGACTTCTTCTCCTGTTTTGATTTTAGGCCGGCTGCAGCCTCAGCATCAGCTTCCTTCTTTTTCTCCGCCTCGGCTTCCTTTGCAAGAACATCTATGTAGACGAACTTATCAAAGGCATTTTCCAGAGCCTCTGTCGCTTTGTCAGACTCACCCATACCGATTACGAGAAGGCCTGATTCCGCGAGCCTTCTTGCCAGCGAAGTGAAGTCGCTGTCCGATGAAACGATGCAAAAGCCGTCGACATTTCCACGATAGAGAATGTCCATAGCATCAATTATCAAGGCCGAATCAGAAGCGTTCTTTCCTCTCGTGTTGTTAAATTGCATCATCGGTTTTAGAGAGTTCTTATTTATTTGACCCTCCCATTTTGTTTGGACAATCTTGTCCCAGCTTCCGTAAATTCTTTTGTACGAGCATTCACCGTAGTTCGTAATTTCATCTATAATATAGTCCGCATACTGGGCTGAAATGTTTTCAGCATCTATCAGCAGCGCCATCTTTCTCTCTTTGTTCACTATTCTTCTCCTTTTGCATATTTTGATATAATGCTGAGCATGATATCGACGAGCACGACCATCTCCTCGACCACAGCATACTCTCTGTTCCCGTGGTGGTTATATGAGCCCGTTCCCAGATTTGGACAAGGAACTCCCATGCGGGAAATTCCTGCACCGTCAGTGCCGCCTCTCATAGGTGCAGGCTTTGCTTCAAGCCCCTGCTCTCTGATTGCCTCCATTGCATACTCGATGTGTTCCTCATGACCCTTCATGCACTCAGCCATGTTTCTATATGAATCCTTGAAGGATATTTCGACAGTTTCCGCGCCGTATTTCTCGTTTAGGAACTCCGCGCATTTTGACATCAAAGCCTTTCTCTGCTCAAGCTTATCTATATCGTGGTCTCTGATGATGTACTCAAGACTTGCTTCCTCGCAATTTCCTTTCATATCCATCAAATGGTAGAAGCCCTCGTAAGCCTCAGTGTGCTCAGGTCTTTCGCTTGCCGGAAGTGCCTCTGCAAACTCGCAAGCCACATGAAGCGCGTTTTTCATCTTATTCTTTGCCTCTCCGGGATGCGTCACTATACCGTGAATTATCAGGCTGGCCGAAGCCGCATTGAAGTTCTCATATGAGATTTCATCAGGCGCTGCACCATCCAAGGTATATGCTCTGTCCGCCGCAAGCTTTTTTACATCAAAATGGTCCACGCTGGTTCCAATCTCCTCATCAGGCGTAAACGAAAACGCGATGTCGCCATGCTTAAACTCAGGTGTCTTAACCATGTATTCAAGCGCAGTCATAATCTCAGCAACTCCGGCTTTATCATCTCCTCCTAGAAGCGTCTTTCCGTTTGTAACTACTACAGTTTTTCCTTTTGCATCAAGCAAGGGCGGATTATTGGCAGGATCTAAAACCACATCTTCGCAGAGAACTATAGGTTTTCCGTCGTAGTTTTCGATTACCCTTGCTTCATCTCCCGGATATGGAAACTCCAGCGCCGTATCCATGTGAGCTATGAAACCTATGCTTGGAACCTTGGCATCGATATTTCCTTTGAGCTTTCCGTAGATATATCCCTTGTCATCCAGCTCTACATCTGTGATTCCAAGTGCTTTGATTTCTTCCATCAAAACATTGGCAAGGTTTAGCTGCTTTGCTGTGCTTGGAACAGTCTCACTGGTTTCATCGGACTGCGTGTCTATTTTGATATATGTTAAAAAGTTTTTTAGTACACTTTGTTTTTTATCCACTGTCTCCTCCTTAAAAACAAACAGGGCATGATTACACGCCCTGCCTTTGTTAGTTATTTGAGTACTGCAATCATCTCGCCGGCCTTAACCTGCTGACCTTCTTTAACGAATACCTTATCAACGATACCTTCAGTAGTTGAAATGATATTTGTCTCCATCTTCATTGCTTCAAGTACAGCGATAGCCTGATTTGCCTCAACCTTATCGCCCTCCTTGATGAGAATCTTAACTACGGCACCGGGGATGTTTGCACCGATTTCCATTGGGTTTTCTTCATCTGCATACCTTGTAACCGCTACAGCTACCGAGTCTTTTACATCCTCGTCCTTGACCCTTGCAACTCTACGGTTTCCATTGATTTCGAATACCACTTCGCAGATACCTTCATTATCTGTAGCTCTTCTTTCGATAAGTCTTACGATAAATGTCTTACCCTCATCAATCTTGATTTCACAAGTTTCACCCTCGGATAATCCGTGGAAGAAGATATCGGAGCCCATGTGTCTGAAATCACCGTGCTTGCGAATGTATTTGATATAGTCGTCGAATACCTTAGGGTAGATAGCGGCACTGATAATTTCCTGCTCGTCTCCCTCCAGTCCCATATCCTCAACCAGATGTCTCTTGATTGCATCAAAGTCCTCGTCCTCAAGAAGTTCACCTGCACGGCAAGTGATTGGCTTCTTATCCTTGAGAACCAGCTTCTGTAGTTCCTCCGGGAATCCTCCAAGAGGCTGACCTATCATGCCCTCAAAGAATGAAACGAGCGAGTCAGGGAAATCTACGTTCTTTCCCTTTTCGTAGATGTTTTCAGGTGTCATTTCGTTCTGAACCATGAAGATGGCAGTGTCGCCGACAACCTTTGATGTAGGTGTAACCTTGATGATATCTCCGAGCATCCGGTTAACCTCGCGGTACATTTCCTTAACCTCGTTAAACTTATACCCAAGTCCGAATGAATCTACCTGAGCCTTTAGATTTGAGTACTGACCCCCCGGCATCTCATACTTGTAGATCTCTGCAGACGGTGTACGCAGACCGGATTCAAAGCTTGCATATACCGGTCTTACATCTCTCCAATACTCTGAGAGCTGTTGTATTCCTTCATAAGCAATTTCTGTATCTCTTGATGAGTGCTCAAGAGCTGCAACGATTGAGTTTAATCCCGGCTGTGATGTTAGACCTGCCATGCTGTTAAATGCCGCATCGACAATGTCTACTCCCGCCTGAGCAGCCATTAGAACGGTAGCGATACCGTTACCGCTTGTGTCGTGTGTATGTAGATGTACCGGAATCTTAAGAACCTGCTTAAGTTCACCAATCAGTTCTCTTGCAGCCATCGGCTTTAGAAGTCCGGACATGTCCTTGATACCGATGATGTGAGCACCCTCAGCCTCAAGCTCCTTAGCAAGCTTGATGTAATAATCCAGATTGTACTTTGTTCTTGACTTATCGAGAATATCGCCTGTGTAACACATGCATGCCTCTGCAAGTTTTCCCTGCTTGAGTGTCTCGTCGAGAGCAATCTTCATTCCCTCTGTCCAGTTAAGTGCATCGAATATACGGAATACATCGATTCCGGCCTTTGCCGACTGCTTAACGAACTCTCTGATTACATTATCCGGATAGTTCTTGTATCCAACGGCATTAGCTCCTCTGATAAGCATCTGGAACATTATGTTCGGGATTAGCTTTCTCAGAGTTGCAAGTCTCTCCCATGGATTCTCGTGAAGAAATCTGAAAGCTGTATCAAATGTAGCTCCACCCCACATCTCAAGTGAGAAGAAATCCTTACCGTAAAGAGCTGTACCCGGAGCAATCTTCTCCATATCTATTGTACGAACTCTAGTAGCCATAAGTGACTGCTGAGCGTCTCTCATCGTTGTATCTGTAATCAAAAGTCTCTTCTGATCCATAACCCACTTGCTTACCGCCTCAGGCCCCTGCTCGTCGAGTAGCTGCTTTGTTCCTCTGAGCTTAGCGACTTCTGCCGGGCTAACGCGTGGAAATACAGGTACATCAAAGGTTGGCTTTAGACCCTTTGTCTCGTTGACGACCTTATTTCCCAGGAAGTCGATAATTTTGAGCTCTTCATCTTCCTTTGTTCTTATATCCATTAGCTCAGGATGTGCCGAAATAAATCCGGTGTTACAGTTTCCTTCAGCAAAGGTCTCGTGGTTAAGAACGTTTAATATGAAACCGATATTTGTCTTTACGCCCTTGATTTGTGTCTCTCTTAGAGCTCTGATAGCCTTGCGTCTGGTTGCATCAAATGTAAGTGCTGTAGCAGTAACCTTAACTAGAAGGCTGTCATAATAAGGACTGATTGTCGAGCCTGTAAATCCATTACCACCGTCAAGTCTTATACCATATCCGGAGGCACTTCTATAAAGTTCGATAGTTCCTGTATCAGGAGCAAATCCATTGCTCGGATCTTCTGTTGTTATTCTGCACTGGATGGCATAGCCTCTTGTGTGTATGCTCTCCTGTGACTCAATTCCTATTTCCGGATCAGCAAGAGCATAGCCTTCAGCAACTAAAATCTGTGTCTGAACAATATCTATACCCGTAACCATCTCTGTAACGGTGTGCTCAACCTGAATACGAGGGTTCATCTCGATGAAGTAGTGTCTTCCATCTGAGTCTAGGAGAAACTCAACTGTTCCGGCACTGCGATAGTCAACTGCTCTTGCAATCTTAATAGCATCGTCACAGATAGCCTGTCTCTGCTCATCTGTCAAGCAAAGCGAAGGTGTGAATTCTATAACCTTCTGATGTCTTCTCTGTATGGAGCAATCTCTATCGTAAAGGTGTACGATGTTGCCATACTTATCTCCGACAATTTGAACCTCGATGTGTTTAGGGTTTTCGAGGTACTTCTCAATGAATATATCATCTATACCGAATGCTGCCTGCGCCTCACTCTTTGCACGTCTGAACTCGTTTACTATATCTTCCTTGTCTCTAACGATTCTCATGCCGCGACCGCCACCGCCGGCTGCCGCCTTAAGCATAACCGGGTATCCGCATCTATCGGCAAATTCAACAGCCTCATCCTCGTCCTTTATAGCTGAATCTACACCCGGAATTGTAGGAACTTCAACTCTAGCTGCTACAATTTTGGATTTTATCTTGTCACCAAGCTGATCCATCATATAGTGGTTAGGGCCTATAAATTCGATTCCTGCATCTTCACATGCCTTTGCAAAATCAGTGTTTTCAGATAGAAATCCATATCCCGGATGAATTGCATCAACACCCTTGGCCTTTGCAAGCTCTATAATTTCTTCAATTGATAGGTATGCCGCAACAGGAGTCTTTCCCTTGCCTATCTGGTATGATTCATCTGCCTTAAATCTGAATAAGCTGTTCTTGTCTTCCTCAGAGTATATCGCAACTGTTCTAATTCCCAGCTCTTGACATGCTCGAAATACTCTAATTGCAATCTCGCCACGATTAGCAACCAGAACACGCTTGAATTTCTTTATTTCTCTCATTGTTTTCTCCCATTCTCTATAATAAAAGATTAAACGTGTCACATCTATATCACTGCATTACTGCAGGTGAATATCAATATTCTTGTACGATAGCTCTATATCGGCAGCCCTGAGTGCCTCAGTCGCAGCCTCCTCTATCTTGTAGGACAGCATAAAGAAGTCGTCTGCCCTGCACCAAATTTTAAAGTCTACCGATAGTGCATAGGCATCTATGGAGCTGACTCCAATTATAGGCTCAGGTGTAGTTAGAACAAGTGGATTGTTCTTTGCTACTTCCATCAAAATATCTTTAATCTTAGCTATGTCCGTATCCTTAGCAAACTTATATGTTTTGTCGATTCTCCTTATACCGGATTCGGTAAAGTTAGTCAAAACTGAAGCTGACATCACGCCGTTTGGCACGGTCACAACCTTATTGTCACCGGTGTGCATCTTGGTGTACATTAGGTCTATCTCATCGACAATTCCCGTCGCATCAACGCTTCCATTAACGGCAATCACATCGCCGCACTTGAAAGGCTTGTTAATCAAAATGAGAAAGCCTCCTGCTACATTACCAAGACTATCCTTTAGCGCCAGTGCAATCGCCGCACCTCCGGCACCGAGTACCGTCAATAGTGACGAAGTGTTTAGTCCCAGCTCCTGAAGGATTATAATGGCCAGTATTATTAGAAAGACCACCCTGATACCGTTGGTTATGAATGCGTGTAGCGATTTGTCAATCTTTGACTTCTCAAGCAATTTGCGAAGCACTTTTATAAAAACAGTTATCACTATCCATCCTATTATGAACGATAAAAGTGCAATTCCCATATCTATAAGTATTTTTGTTACATGCTCTGTATTTGGCATAGTCTACCTCTTAGCCCTCGCACAACTGAGCCTTATGCTTGCCGTACGGAATCTATTTACACTCGCAGTTCGCTCGCTTAGCGTCCCGCTCTTCTTCTCTCTATTTCCTTGAGCAGCTTCTTTCTGAGCCTGATGTCGTCCGGAACGATTTCTACCAGTTCATCATCAGCAATGAACTCAAGGGCTTCCTCAAGGGTAAAATGACGAGCCGGTGAAAGTTTGACGTTCTCGTCACTTCCGGCAGCACGCATGTTGGTCGCCTTCTTCGCCTTGCAAGGGTTTACCTCCATATCATTTCCTCGAGAGTTCATTCCGACAATCATGCCCTCATAAACTTTAGTCTGAGGCTCTACAAACATCTGAACCCTTTCACTGATATTAAACAGCGCATAAGGTGTGCAAACGCCTTCTTCTATCGCGATGGCAACTCCGTTATTTCTACCCGGAATTTCACCCTTGTACTCCTCGAATGCGAAAAATCTTCTCTCCATGTTTCCTTCGCCGCGAGTATCGTTGATGAACTCGGATCTATATCCCAAAAGACCTCTGGTTGGAGCGTGGTACTCCAGTTTGGTATAACCGTTATCGCCGGACATCTGAACCATGATACCCTTTCTAAGGTTTAGCTTGGAGATGACGGTTCCCGAATATTCATCAGGAACTGTAATTATAACCTCTTCAATCGGTTCAAGCCTTGCTCCGTTCTCATCCTTGTGGTAGATAACCTCAGGCTTTGATACAGCAAGCTCATATCCTTCTCTTCTCATATTCTCTATCAAAATTGAAAGATGAAGTTCTCCTCTTCCCGAAACCTTGAAGCAGTCTGTCGAATCCGTATCCTCAACGGTGAGTCCGACATTGACCTCAAGCTCCTTGTTCAATCTTTCTCTTATGTGTCTTGATGTCACATACTTACCCACCTGCCCGGCAAAGGGAGATGAGTTAACCATGAAGTTCATCGAAAGTGTAGGCTCCTCAATCATGATACTACCTAGACCCTCCGGTGCTTCCGGGTCACAGATTGTCTCACCTATGGAAATATCTGAGATACCCGAAACGACAACTATGTCGCCACACTGAGCTTCCTCTACCGGTACTCTCTTAAGACCTCTGTAGACAAAGATTTGTCCAATTTTGCGTGATTCTACATTGTTTTCCTTGACAACCGAAACCTGGCTGCCCTGCTTTAGTACACCTCTTGTGATTCTGCCGATTCCCAGTCTTCCGATGTAGTCATCGTAAGCGAGTGTCGAAATTTGCATCTGCAAAGGCTCTTCCCTTCTGTCCGGGTAAACCTCGCAGTGTTCAATTATTGTATCAAAGAGCGGCGTAATATCGAATCCACCGTATCCTTCCGGTGTGTGCTTTAGTTTGCTGTCGCCCTGTCTGAATTCAAGTCCGTCTATATCCGATGGGTCCTTAACAGCTATGCCCTGCCTTGCAACTCCGTAGAGTATCGGGAAGTTCAGTTGCTCATCGTTTGAGTCAAGATCCATGAAAAGTTCATATACCTCATCAACAACCTCGTCGATTCTGGCATCCTTCTTGTCAATCTTGTTAATGAACAAAATAGGGTTTAATCCCTGCTCAAGTGATTTGCTAAGAACAAAGCGAGTCTGTGGCATAGGGCCCTCACTTGAGTCAACGAGCAGAATAACAGTGTCTACCGTCTTCATGATACGCTCAACCTCGGATGAGAAATCCGCATGCCCCGGCGTGTCAACGATGTTTATCTTAACATCATTATGCATTACTGAGCAGTTCTTGGAATAGATGGTTATACCCCTCTCACGCTCTATATCATCGCTATCCATGACGCAATCCGCCATCGCTTCGTTATCTCTAAATATACCGCTTTGCTTCAGAAAAGCATCTACGAGCGTCGACTTTCCGGCATCTACATGGGCTATAACTGCAATGTTAATTATTTTTTGTCTTTCAGACATAATTTTACCTTCTTTATTGATTAATTTAACAGCAAATTATACCACGAAATGCTGTTCATTTCAAATCTGTAATGTCCCAGTTTATCGCTTTTTTGCCATTTTTCTCTAAGAATTTATTTGTGTCCGTAAAGTAGCCTCCACCGTAAAAACCGTTGTAGGCAGATAGCGGACTTGGATGAGCACCTTCGAGTATCAAATGTCTTTCGTTTGTTATCAAAGACTTCTTCGCCCTCGCATTTGCACCCCATAAGATAAACACAACCGGCTCCTGCCTATCGTTAAGTTTAGAAATCACGGCATCGGTGAGTTTCTCCCATCCCTTGCCCTTATGTGAGTTAGGTCTTCCCTCCCTCACGGTCAAACAGGTGTTAAGAAGAAGTACGCCTTGCTTTGCCCAGCTCAAAAGATAGCCGTTATCAGGATTGGGCATAGGCGTTCCGAGCTCTTCACGCAACTCCCTGAAGATATTCACAAGCGACGGCGGTTGTTTGACTCCCGGCTTTACCGAAAAAGCCATACCGTGTGCCTGTCCTGCTCCGTGATACGGATCCTGTCCCAGTATCAAAACCTTCGTATCATCAAAATCAGTTTCTTTGAGTGCATTGAAAATATCGTGCATATCAGGATAAATCGTCTGCGTTCGGTACTCTTCTATCAAAAATTTTCTGAGCTTTAGGTAGTACTCGCTATTAAATTCATCTGCGAGTATCTCGTCCCAATGATTTCCTATGTTTACCATATGTTTACCATGTTTCTCCTAAAAAATAATCTGAGCTCGGGGCTCGACACCTGCACTTACACCTAATACTTTAGCCTCCAGATTTTAACAAGCTCACCATTTAGGTTAATTTTCTATGCACGCGAGCTCGTTTGCCGGCTTTTAACTCGCATTAAATCTCGTAGCTTGTGATTCTTCTGCGAGTCATCTCTTCGCCCATAATCTGCTGTATGCACCAAACATCAGGTGATTGTGCTCTGCCCATCAGAGCGATTCTTATGACTGTGCTCACATGGCCTACGTGTCCCTTGTAATCATCAGGATTTTTCTTGTAATCCTTTGGCTTTGCAGCATATCCCAGCTCAACGGCAATGTTTCTTATCTTATCGAACCACTGACTCTGGTCGTCTGAATGGTCGTAGCTTTCCATATATTTCTTTAGGATTTCTTTTGCATCATCATCTGAAACTTCTGTAGGAATATCATCCTCTATTACAAACATGTCGTCAAAGAAATAGCTTATGAAACCGACGATTTGCTCAGCATAGATAAGGTCCTTTCTCGGTTTCTTGTCATTTCTGCCTAGATCTATTATCTTCTCGAGGTACTCCTCATCATCGAATATGTACATGATTTCAGGCTTAAATTCCTGAGCCCAAGCCTTTAGAAATTCAACTATTTCTCCTGCCGGTATTCTGAGAAGAACATCCTTGCTGATGTCGTTTAGCTTGTTCAAGTCAAAGAGTGCACCTGAGTTGCTCATCTTCTCCGTTGTAAAAGTGAACTCATCAATATCTGCATCCTGATGTTCATCCCTCCATTCCTCAAAATTGGAGTTTAGAATGGTGAGTAGATACTCCCTTACTGTAGCAGGATGGTATCCGAGCTTGCGGTAGTAATCAAGCGATAGCTCCGGGTCTTCTCTCTTGGAGAGTTTTCGCTTGTTTCCGTTTTCGTCCAGTTTCATTAGCTGCGCTGTGTGGCAGTAGATTGGAAGCTTGAGGCCGAGCTTTTCGAAGAGTTCGACGTGGATTGGCAGTGATGGAAGCCACTCTGCGCCTCTTACGACGTGAGTCGTTCTCATCAGGTGGTCGTCAACCACGTGTGCGAAATGGTAGGTCGGTATACCTGTAGTTTTGAGGATGACGACATCCTGAAAATTCTCCGGCATCTCGAGCGTTCCTCTTATCGCATCCTCAACTTTGATTCTGCGCGCCTTTTCGGGATCAGGGTTACCGTCAGACTTAAGTCTCAATACATAAGGCTTTCCGGCTTTTATATTTGCTTCAACATCCTCAAGGCTGAGCTTTCTGTGTGCTGCAAACTCACCGTAGATGCCGGGGTTTTGCTTTGCAGCCTCTTGCTTAGATCTAATCTCTGCGATTTCGTCCTCAGTCAAAAAACAAGGATAAGCTTTACCCTCTCTCACGAGTTTTTTTGCAAATGCTGCATAGATATTGCCTCTCCTGCTCTGGGTGTAGTCTCCGTAAGCACCCGTGTCTCCATTTAGACCTGCACCCTCATCAAAATTTATTCCAAAGAATCGTAGGGAGTCGATGATAATCTTAACAGCACCATCAACAAAACGCTTATCGTCGGTGTCCTCAATTCTGAGGTAAAATACTCCGCCCGACTGATGAGCGAGCCTCTCGTCAACAAATGCTCCGTAAAGGTTTCCGAGGTGAATAAAACCGGTCGGTGACGGTCCCAGTCTCGTTACCTTTGCACCTTCTGCCAAATCTCTCTCAGGATAGATTTTCTCGTAATCATCAGGACTTTTATCTATATTCGGAAACAGCAAGTCTGCTAATAAATTATAATCCATTTTTTCCTCCACAAATTTAATCTCATATATCGTTAATTATATAATATTTTTGCTCGTATTTGTAGTATAATGTCATCATGAGTAAAATATATATCGCAAAAGATGCGCACTATCATATTAAAGAGTATTTAACAGGGCTCGGGCATACACTCGAGCCAATTTCATCAAATGGAATCGTCGATCGCGGGATTTCAAATCATCCCGATATTTTCCTGTGCAAAATGGGAATCGGTGACAAGGCTCCCGTCTACATGGCGGCGCCTGAGGACCTCGGCAAGTACTATCCTCAGGATGCTGCATTCAATGCAGCATGTACAGGAAAGTACTTCATCCACAATCTTTCCTGTACGTCGCCGCGCCTACTGAAGGTCGCTGAGGAGATGGGAATGTACCTCATCGACGTCAAACAGGGATATACAAAATGCAGCGTCGCTATCGTAGACGAAAACTCTATCATCACCTATGATGCCGGAATAGCAAAAGCCTGTGAAGGCATAGATGAGCTTTCGGTTCTTCTGGTACAGCCCGGATTTGTCAGGCTCGACGGCTATGATACGGGGTTCATCGGCGGAAGCTGTGGCAGAGTCGATGATGAACTTGTATTTAACGGAGACCTCTCCTCTCATCCTGATTTTGCTAAGATACTGGAGTTCACCGAGGAGCGTGGAATAAACTGCAAGTGGTTCCCCGAATATCAGCTTACCGACATAGGCTCTATTCTTTAACTGCACGCTTGTTATTGAACAGGGAGCACAGAGTATGAAAAAACATGCGATAATACCAATATTCATTCCACATCTCGGCTGCCCCTGCCGGTGTGTTTTCTGCAATCAGCAGAAGATAACCGCAAGAACCAAAGCGGTAAGCACGGATGAAGTCAGGGAAACCGTAGATAGATACCTTTCGACGCTCGAAGAACTTGACCCCGGCGAGATAGAAATCGCCTTCTACGGCGGAAGTTTTACAGCGATTCCAATAGAAATGCAGACCGCATACCTTAAGGTCGCAAACGAATACATAGAGCAAGGGCAAGTGTCGTCCCTTCACATATCGACAAGGCCGGACTGTATAGACGACGAGATTTTGAGAAATCTCAGGCACTACAACGTCAGCACTATTGAGCTTGGAGTTCAGTCCTTCAACGATGAAGTCCTCACGCTTTCCAAGCGGGGGCATGATAGCAATACAGCAAGAAAGGCCGCTACCCTAATCAAAGAGAGAGGGTTTAAGCTAGGTATTCAGCTTATGATCGGACTTCCCGGAGATAGCCTTGAGCGTTGCATCTATTCGGCGAATGAGACCGTAGCACTTGCACCGGAGTTGGCAAGGCTCTATCCTACTTTAGTCATAGACGGCACGGAGCTCTACGATATGTACGAGAGCGGAAGCTATGTGGCTTTGAGCAAGGAAGAAGCCCTGCTTCGTACCAAGGAGATGTACAAGATTCTGCATGCGGCAGGGATAAATATAATGAGAGTTGGGCTTAAGAGCACGGATATAATCGGCGGAAGCGATTTATCCGCAATAAACGGAGGAAGTTATCATCCGGCCTTTAGACAGCTCGTTGAAGGTGAGATAGCATACGAGACGCTTAAGGAGCAGCTGGATGCTTTGATGGAACAGATTTCCGATAAGGTAGTTGTTGACCGACAAAACCCATCAGGTACATCAAATTCAAGGTATAAGGTTGACCTCTTCTCAAACCCACAGTCTTTCTCCAATATGATTGGAAATCGCGGTATCAACAAGGAAAGGCTCAGCGCTGAATATCCTAATTTTGATATCAGATATAGAACGGATGCTTCTTTAGCAAGAGATATATACATAGCAAAACTAAAATAACCGGAGGAAAAAATGGACAAAATCGTAGAAAAAGCAGTTGTAACCGTTGTCGGCAAGGACGCTGTCGGCATTTTGGCAAAGGTTTCCAAGGCCTGTGCCGATGCAAACGCAAATGTTATCGAGGTAACTCAGTCAGTTTTGAACGAAATCTTCTGTATGATTATGATCATCGATATCACAAAGCTCACAATTTCTATCGATGAACTTCATAAAAATATTGCAGATGAAGCCAAAGGCATGACAATTCACGTTATGCACGAAGATATCTTTAACGCAATGCACAGGATTTAGTCCGCTGGAGGTATACATGTTAAACACAAACGACATCTTAGAAACCATAGGAATGATACAGGACGAATCCCTTGATATTAGAACGATAACCATGGGTATTTCCCTGCTCGACGCCGCTGATAGCGACATCGACAGATCATGTAAAAAGATATATGACAAAATTTGCCGGAAGGCGGAAAAACTGGTATCCACCGGTGAAAGCATAGAGAAAAAATACGATATTCCTATCGTTAACAAGAGGATTTCGGTAACACCTATTTCCATGCTCGCAGGAGTTTCCGGAGGAGACCCGATCAAGTACGCAAGGACTCTTGACAAAGCTGCAAAGGAATGCGGAGTCGACTTCATAGGCGGCTACTCTGCCCTGGTTCACAAAGGCTTTAGTGCAGGTGATCTTGAGCTGATAAATTCAATCCCTCAGGCTCTTGCAGAGACTGAGCTAGTTTGCTCATCCGTAAATGTGGGTTCAACAAAAGCAGGAATCAACATGGATGCTGTAGCTTTGATGGGAAGACAGGTTCTGGAATCCGCAAGACTCACAAGTAGCAAGCAGTGCATAGGCGCAGCAAAGCTGGTTGTATTCTGCAATGCAGTTGAGGACAATCCTTTCATGGCAGGAGCCTTCCACGGTATCGGCGAGTCCGACTCCGTTATAAGCGTCGGTGTTTCAGGCCCCGGAGTAGTCAGGTCGGCTCTATCAAAGATGGACTCTAGCGCAAGTCTAAACGAAGTTTCAGAGCAGATTAAGAGAACTGCTTTTAAGATTACAAGAGTCGGTCAACTTGTCGGAAGCGAGGCTGCCGAGATACTGAACGTTCCGTTTGGAATCGTAGATCTTTCGCTTGCCCCAACTCCTGCTGTCGGTGACTCGGTTGCCCACATCCTCGAGGAAATCGGACTTGAGCAATGCGGTACGCACGGTACAACAGCAGCTCTTGCAATGCTGAACGACGCCGTCAAAAAAGGCGGAGTTATGGCTTCATCAAGCGTTGGCGGACTTTCAGGTGCTTTCATTCCGGTTAGCGAAGATGCCGGCATGATCAAGGCTGCAAGAGAAGGAACATTAAGCATAGAAAAACTTGAAGCTATAACCGCTGTTTGCTCAGTAGGACTCGATATGATAGTAATCCCGGGAGACACATCTGCGGAAACAATCTCGGCCATAATCGCTGACGAAGCAGCGATAGGTATGGTCAACTCCAAGACCACTGCAGTCAGAGTCATCCCGGCTATCGGACTTTCCGAGGGCGAGGAGCTTAACTTCGGTGGCCTTCTCGGCTACGGTCCTGTCATGAAGCTTCATGATAAGTCACCGGCAAAGATGATACTCCGCGGCGGCAGAATCCCTGCTCCGCTACAGAGCCTAAAGAACTAGCAAAAACAAAGCCTGCGTAACTTGATATGCGTTCGGGATTCCCGGTACATATCGAACTCCGCAGGCTTTTTCATAGCTTATATTCTAATTTTCCTCATCGCTCGAGTAGTCGAGTCTTTGAGTATTGAAGAGCTTTGCGTATCTGCCGTCGAGCTTCATAAGCTCAGCATGCGTGCCCTCTTCAGCAATCTGACCATCGTCAACAAGGATTATCCTGTCCGCATTTTGAACAGTTGCAAGTCTATGCGCTATAATCAGGCAGGTTCTATCCTTTGACAGCTCATCAAAGGACTTTTGAATCGACCTTTCCGTAATCGTATCAAGCGCCGATGTCGCCTCGTCGAGTATCAAAATTTTAGGATTCTTGAGGAAAATTCTCGCTATCGAAATCCTCTGCTTTTGACCGCCCGAAAGCATTGTTCCCCTCTCGCCTACATAGGTCTCAAACTGACCCGGCATCTCCATGATGTCATCGAATATCTCAGCCTTCTTTGCCGCAATAACTACTTCCTCATAGCTTGCAGACGGCTTACCGTACCTTATGTTTTCCAAGATTGTATCCGCAAAGATGAAAACATCCTGCTGAACTATTCCTATGTTCTCACGCAGGGAATTTTTAGTTACATCCCTTATATCGACTCCATCAATTTTGATACTTCCGCTGCTAACATCGTAAAACCTTGGTATAAGCTGGCATACCGTTGTCTTACCGCCACCTGAGGCTCCAACCACTGCAAGTGTCTCACCTGCCTTAACGTGAAGGTTCATGTTATTTACAACATCGTGAACTCCGTCATAGGCAAATGTCACGTCGTCAAAGTCGATATTTCCATCTTTGACATCAAAGTCTATAGCATCCGGTTTTTCCTCAACCTGAGGCTTAAGAGCCATAATCTCACTAAATCTCTTGAGCCCTGCCATTCCGTTTGCAAATATCTCCGCAAAGTTTGCCATCTTTCTAATCGGCGTAATGAAGGCCGATACATAAAGTGTAAAAGTAATCAAATCTATGTAGTTCAGCTGTCCATCCATTATGAGCTTTCCACCTATGGTGATAACTGCGGCAGGCATGATGCACATGAAAAATTCCTGCGATGCGTTGAAAGTTCCCATCGCCTTGTAAAATTCACTCTTTGATGTTCTATATACGTAGTTTGAATCCATGAACCTGTCGTTATCGACATCCTCGTTGGCAAATGCCTTTGATGTCTTAATTCCCGAGATGCATGATTCTATCTCAGTATTTATCTCTGCCAGCTTTTTCTTAACATTAACAGAAGCCGTTGACATCTGCCTTCTAGTAAACACAACAATCAAAAGGAAAATAGGCACAAGCACTGCCACAACCAGCGCCAGTCTCCACTCTATACTGAACATAACTATAAGAGCACCTAATATTGAAAGTATTGCAATTACAAGGTCTTCAGGACCATGATGTGCAAGTTCCGTAATCTCAAAGAGGTCGCTTGTCAGTCTGCTCATCAAAGTACCCGTCCTGTTCTTATCGTAGAACTCAAAGTCAAGGCTCTGCAATTTATTGAACAAATCCGCCCTTATATCAGTCTCAACTCTAATACCGAAAGTATGCCCCCAGTATGTCATAATGTAGTAACACCCCGACCTAAGCACATATGCAACGGCGACTATTGCCATAACAACAAAGAATGTCCTATACTTGCTCTGTGGAAGCAGCTCATACATCGCTGTCCTGGAAACAAGCGGGAACGCAAGGTCGATAAATGCAATCATTATGGCACAAGTCATGTCAAGTGCAAATATCTTTCTATGTGGTTTGAAATATCTAAATAAATCTATAAGCATTATATCTCCTTCCATATACTACTTATTAATATATTTCCATAAATGCTTTATCTAACCCTTTTCTTAACAAAAAAATCTTCTATAACTTATTCTATCATAGAAGACCTTTTCATTGAGTAGTTTGTAGGAAATTATTTTATATTTGGTAAGATGTGAAATTATGGTTCTAAATTAAAAATTTTACCTTATTTATTACACTGTTTTAACCTCTCTTTTGCATGATACATCCACTCTTCCATATGTTATGGATTTGTAGAGATTATAATCACCCATATCTATATAAGTACCCACATAGTATACGTTTTATGACAATATATCAAAACACAGAACTTTCTCGCTTATAAATTCAATATATCTAGGTTATTCTACCTTTAATTTTATTTGTCAAATATCCATTATATTTCTTCTAAATATTTGCCTTTTCCCATAGGTTTGCTTTTATATTACTTTACTAAAAACTATTTCAACAATATACTTAACTGCTTAGCAATGTTATCTATATTAAAGAATTGTTATAGATGAACATTTCTTAAATCGTAATCTATAATTTCTTGAATTTTCACACTTTTTAAAACGCCTCCTCCAGACAGAGTAGATAATCTTATTCAGAATATACTGTAAAATTCTTTTCCTAAAAAAGTTTAATCAATACTTCATATTGTGAATTTGATTTTTCATCAGATTTATCTATTTCCCCATAACAAATAGTCTCCTATAGTATTTTAATTCATCCACAGAATACTTAATTTTGACTTACAGACTTTAATCACATTTTCTAACCTGTGTCATAATGTTATAAATTCGCTAAAATTATTACTTTATCACAGGTGGATTAATACTTTTCTTTTTAATATTAAGTAGCTTATTTAGGAAATATGTCTTTACCCTCTCTTTTATTTCATCATCAGTTTTTATAGAGTGAATAAGATATAATGATTCGGAATTTTTTCTATATTCAAACCCATCGCAAGCAAAGAAATAAAATTTTTTAGGGTATAAAGGCATACTATATACTGCATTAATAAACCGAAATGGCGAAAAATCATAAGATTTTGGAGTTTCTTTTACAACTCTACTCATTATTTGTGGCATATTTTCCTTGACCTTATACTTAACCCATTCACGCATATCATAATTTGTAATTACTTGTTTTTTTTCTTTGCTTCTAATCGAGTTAGTCCAATAACTATTTTTGTAATCCTTTACTGTAAATTTTATAATAAATCCGCTTGTATATACTTTATAGCATTCTGTTATTACGATTAATTCTTCAAGCAAGTTTTTTTTTAATGGCAAATGTTCTTCAATACTATCAAATACAGATTCTTTTACAATCCCTATATCTTTTGAAAACTTTGGAAGTTCTTTTAATGCATTAAAATAGCAATCAACGGCAAATAAGGTTTTTTTAGCAATTTCTTCCTTTTCTATTCTCCTCTGTTTCTCCTCTGCTATCTTTTCATCATGTATTTTTTTAATTTGTGAATTTATATTTTCAGTATCTTTTATTGTAAAATAGCTCATTTATCTTTCCTCAAAATTAAACAGATTAAGTGTAAAACTAACTTTAACTACTTAGAAAACACCCCCACTTTGTGAACTACCCCAAAAAGTTAGACTAGATATTTAATATAATGAGGTCAGTTCACAACGTGGATTTTAATATTCAGACATAGTCATTACTCCTCGTAAAGTGTCCATCGAGTAAACGCTTCTACAGAAGAAATATGTTTTCAAATCAAAAGTTTAGCATATAATTAACCACAAGTTAAATTGAGATTTTCTCATTACAAAAATCATAGGGTTTCTTTGCATGCATCTTATGATTTTACAGATAATAACTTATCATACTTTGTCTCATGAAATCTTTTGAGATATCATACATTCCCAAAATCAACTCGGATCTTTTACTGACGTAACTCAGCAATAGCTGCCTGTGCTGCTGCAATTCTTGCAATTGGAACTCTGTATGGCGAGCAGGAAACGTAGTTTAGCCCCAACCTGTGGCAGAACTCTATACTCCTTGGATCTCCGCCGTGCTCACCGCAGATACCTATCTTGAGGTCGCTTCTTGTCTGTCTTCCGAGCTTAACTGCGATGTCGAGTAGCTTACCTACACCCTTTTCGTCAATTGAGCGGAAGATATCCTCATCAAAGATATTCTTCTCTATGTACGTTTCAATAATCTTAGCAGTATCATCTCTTGAGAAACCGTAGGTCATCTGAGTCATATCATTAGTACCAAATGAGAAGAACTCGGCGCTCTCTGCAATTTCATCTGCTGTAAGAGCAGCTCTTGGAGTCTCTATCATCGTTCCTATCACATACTTTATATCAGATGACTTCTCTGCCTTGCATTTCTCAGCCTCTTGAGCAACTATATCTTTGATATATGCCATTTCCTTAGCGCTTGATGTTAGAGGAATCATAATCTCAGGAACTATATCAAAGCCCTTTTCCTCGCTAACCTCTATCGCAGCCTCCATGATAGCTCTTGTCTGCATCTCGGCAATCTCAGGATAGCTTATGGCAAGCCTACAGCCTCTATGACCAAGCATCGGGTTGTTCTCATGAAGCTCCTCGGTTCTTCTCAAGAGCTTTTCGTATGAAACGCCAATCTTATCAGCCAGACTTCTTATCTCTGCATCTGTGTGAGGCAAAAACTCATGTAGTGGCGGATCCAAAAGTCTGATAGTTACCGGATTTACCCCCATAACCTCATATATTCCCTTGAAGTCATTCTTCTGGTATGGAAGAAGTGCATCTAGCGCCTCTCGTCTTTCACTCTCTGTATCTGCAACTATCATTCTTCTTATTGCCGGAATTCTATTTTCATCAAAGAACATGTGCTCAGTTCTGCAAAGACCAATTCCCTCTGCACCGAACTCTATAGCCTTGAGAGCATCTTCCGGCTTATCTGCATTAGTTCTAATCTTGAGGCTTCTGATTCCGTCAGCCCATGACATGATAACGCCAAAATCACCGGATAGATTTGGCTCTACTGTGTGGATTTCTCCCTCATAGACATTTCCGTTATATCCGTCAAGTGAGATAATATCCCCTTCTCCGAAAACCTTATCCTTTGTTTTGAGCTCCTTCTTGTCCTCAGAAACGATGATTTCCGAACAACCTGCTACACAGCACTTACCCATCTGTCTTGCAACTACAGCTGCGTGTGATGTTACACCGCCCTTTGCTGTAAGTATTCCGCCTGCAGCAATCATACCGGCAAGGTCTTCCGGTGATGTCGTTTCCCTTACAAGTATAGCTTTCTCACCATTCTTTACTGCCGCCTCGGCTTCCAGAGCATTGAAATATATCTTTCCACTAACTGCGCCCGGTGATGCAGGAAGTCCCTTTGCTACTGCAGATACGCCCTTCAGCTCGTTTTCATCAAATCTTGGATGGAGAAGCTGATCAATCTGGCCAGGTTCAATTCTCATAACAGCTGTTTCTCTGTCAATGAGCCCTTCTCTTTCCATGTCAACAGCAATCTTAACCGCTGACTGAGCTGTACGCTTTGCCGCTCTTGTCTGAAGCATGTAAAGCTTGTTGCGCTCAACAGTAAACTCCATATCCTGAGCATCCTTATAGTGTTGCTCCAGCACCTTTGCTATGTTAACGAAGTCCTCGTATACCTCAGGGAATGATTCTGCCATTTCACTGATAGGCTTAGGTGTTCTGATACCTGCCACAACATCCTCACCCTGTGCATTCACAAGGAATTCGCCGTACACGTTGTTATCTCCGTTCACAGGGCTTCTTGTAAATGCTACGCCCGTTCCGGATGTGTTACCCATATTACCGAATACCATGGACTGAACGTTTACGGCAGTTCCCAGAGAGTCAGGAATTCTCTCCATTCTTCTGTATCTTATCGCCCTATCGTTGTTCCATGAGCGGAATACAGCCTTTACGGCTTCGATTAGTTGAACTTCCGGTTCAGACGGAAAACCGCCATCTTCACCGTATCTGACAATCCTTTTGTACTCATCAATTATCTCGCAAAGAGCATCTTCGTCAAGCTCTATATCAAACTTGATTCCACGCGCCTTCTTGGCTTTCTCTATAATATCCTCAAAATTCTTGCTATCTATCTCCATAACAACATTTCCGTACATCTGGATAAATCTACGGAAGCTGTCCAGAGCAAATTTTCTATTTTCGGTCAAATCTGAAAGACCTTTAGTTGACTCATCGTTTAAACCGAGGTTAAGAATGGTATCCATCATTCCCGGCATGGAAAATACCGATCCCGATCTTACCGAAACAAGAAGTGGATTTGTTGTACTTCCAAAAGTTTTGCCCGTTACATTCTCAAGTTCACTCAGCTTTTCTTTGATCTCGGAAATTATTTCCTCGCTAAGTTTACATCCGTTGCGATAGTACTCATTGCAGGCCTCGGTTGTTATTGTGAATCCGAAAGGTACCGGGAGTCCTATCTTTGTCATCTCTGCAAGGTTTGCTCCCTTTCCGCCTAGCAGACCGCGCATATCCTTAGATCCTTCGTTAAATGAGTAAACAAAATGCTTCATGCTCTTCTCCTATTTATTTAACTAAAATATAAGCTTTTCTTCGATATAGCTTCTTACTTCAGAAACCGGGATTCTTATCTGCTCCATAGTATCTCTATCTCTGATAGTTACACATCCGTCTGTCTCTGTATCAAAGTCAACACAGATGCAGAATGGAGTTCCGATTTCATCTTCTCTGCGGTAACGCTTACCGATTGATCCTGACGCATCGTAGTCCACATTGAAGTACTTTGACAGTTCCTCAAATATTGGTTCTGCAACAACCGATAGCTTCTTTGATAGCGGCAACACAGCAGCCTTAAATGGTGCAAGTGCCGGATGAAGCCTTAGAACAATTCTTGTGTCCTCTTTACCTTTGTCGTCAGTTGACAAAATCTCTTCATCGTATGCATCAACCAGAAAGGCAAGCGCGACTCTGTCAGCTCCGAGAGAAGGTTCTATGCAGTATGGAACATATCTCTCGTTTGTATCAGGATCCAGATATGTCATGTCCTGACCTGAAAACTCCGCATGCTTGCTGAGGTCAAAGTCAGTTCTGTCTGCAATTCCCCAAAGTTCGCCCCATCCGAACGGGAATAGGAACTCGATATCAGTTGTCGCATTGCTGTAGTGCGAAAGTTCTTCCTTCTCGTGGTCTCTTGTTCTGATGTTATTCATTGTCATTCCGAGAGACTTTAGGAAGTCAACGCAGTAGCTTCTCCAGTAGTTGAACCACTCCAAATCCTCACCCGGCTTGCAGAAAAACTCCAGTTCCATCTGCTCAAACTCTCTTGTTCTGAAGGTGAAGTTACCCGGAGTAATCTCGTTTCTGAACGATTTACCAATCTGTGCAATTCCGAATGGAATTTTCTTACGTGACGTTCTCTGCACATTCTTGAAATTTACGAAGATTCCCTGTGCCGTCTCAGGACGAAGATAAATCTGTGACTGTGAGTCCTCGGTTACGCCTTGAAAAGTCTTAAACATCAAGTTGAACTGTCTGATGTTTGTAAAATTGCTCTTTCCACACTCAGGACAGGAAATCTGCTCATCTCTAATGTACTCCTCAAGCTTTTCATTTGACCAACCGTCGATGGCTTCCTCCGGAAGTCCTTTCTCGCTACGATAGTTCTCTATTAGCTTGTCAGCACGAAATCTGGATCTGCACTCCTTACAGTCAATAAGAGGATCAGCAAAGCCACCGATGTGCCCGGATGCCTCCCACGTGCGTGGGTTCATCAAAATAGCTGCGTCGAGCCCGACATTGTACTTGGATTCCTGAACGAACTTCTTCCACCAAGCTTTCTTGACATTGTTCTTAAACTCTACGCCCAAAGGACCGTAATCCCATGTATTAGCCAAACCGCCGTAAATCTCAGAACCGGGATAAACGTAGCCCCTGTTCTTTGCTAATGCGACAATTTTTTCCATCGTTGCTTTACTGTTTTCCATCTGTAAAAATAACCTGCTTCCCTTGTATTTCAAACTAATTCAAATTGAGTTCGGATTCTATTCCTATTATTTTTCAATCTTTTCTTCAACTGTATCTGCAGCATCCTTAACAGCTTCTGCTGCTGTCTTAACTGCATCGTCAGCAGCTTCCTCAACTGCATCCTCAGCCTCTGCAATATCGTCCAGATTGATGTCGTCAGCAAAATCGTTCTTAACAACCTTGCTCTTAGCCTTAGCTGCTACATCCTTAGCCTTGTTCAAAGCCTCTCCACCCTTGTTAACCAAATCTGAGTAAACCTCAGGTGCCTTTTCTTTCATGTCAGCGTAGAAGTCGGTTCCCTTCTCCTTGGCTGTATCGTAGAAGTCATTTGCTTTCTCTGACAAATCGATAACTGATCCGTCGTCCTTAATAAACTCAATCTTGCAACGGAATCCAAGCGCAGCAACAACGCCCGCTATCATTCCCCATGGTGCAATTACCGTTCCTACGATACCTACATTTAGCGGGATATTCAGTAGAGTATGGTCGTCTCTTGTAACCACGATTCTTGAAACATTACCCTTGTCGAATAATTCCTTCATGCGCTTGATTAAAGCATCCTTCTTAGCCTTAGTGCTGTTTCTGTCTGAACAGTCTATTGTCTCCTCGATTGCAATTATTGCATCTACAACATTTCCGCCGGCTGCTTCCAGAGCTTCCTTAGCTTCCTTATATGTTACCCCGGTGCGATCTCTTACTAATTCGATTTTCTCTAATGTGATTTCCATTGTAAACCTCCTATACAATGCTAGGATATAGCTCGCTCTTAAGCGTTCCTACATCCATATGATATGAAATATATTCTCTAAAAATCTTATAAAGTTCCTCCTCGGTTTCGAAATCCAGCATGATGTTTCCGAAAGCTGAGATAGGTCTTTTGGAGAAATATTTAATTATACTAACTATATCAAATTTAGGGCTAAAAATCAATCTCGGCTTTACCTTTGCCTTAGAATTATGTACGGTTTCCTTCTCCATATTTTTTATGCATTCATCACATACCATTCCGCCGTCTTCGACGCTGAAATATTGAAGCCTGTGTTTGTCGTCCGGCTTTGTTCCGCAGACCACACATTCATCTAAATTAGGCAGCATTCCCAGCGCGTCAAGCAGCTTGATCTCGTAGGCTATAACCAGAGTTATAAAACCCTTGCTTCTATCCTCAAGCGTTTCAAGAAAGTCCACGAGCTCGTTTAGAAGCTTCGGCTGCGGAAGTTCCTCAGGTAAAGCCTTATCCGTAAGCTCCAGTACAAATGATGCCGCAAAGTACTTGTCAGGATTTTCTCCTATGCGAAAGAAACTCTTAACGACCTCTCCACTATTGACATTATAGAAGTCCCTACTCCTATAAATTTCATAGCGTCCGTAGGTAAAGCGGTTTAGGCTAAGCGTCGCCTTGCCCTTGCTACTCTTTTCGGAAATGCTTGTTCCTGCACTTATCTTTCCGTATTTCTGCGTAAATATGGAGAGCATCTTCCTTCCCGATGTTGCATTTATTCGCCTTAAAATGATTCCCGTAGAATCGGCAAGCATACTATCACCTGTCCTCGCTGTATCCGAAATTTGAGATGGCGAAGTCTGAGTCGCGCCAGTTCTCTTTGACCTTGACAAATAGCTCAAGGTATACTCTGGTTCCAAGCAACGCTTCTATCTCAAGCCTTGCACTCTTTCCTATTCCCTTTAGCTTCTTACCCTGTTTCCCAATTATGATGCCTTTGTGCGACTTTCTCTCACAGTAGATGACGGCACCGATTTCGGTGAGCTTAGGATCCTCCTTATAGCTTTCTATCTCAACGGCAACACCGTGTGGAACCTCTTCGTTTAGGTACATCAAAAGCTTCTCTCTGATAATCTCGCTGACAATAAAGCGCTCAGGATGGTCAGTAACCATATCCTCCGGAAAGAACATAGGTCCCTCCTCAAGATATCCCTGAATAGCCTTCACAAGTCTCTTTACATGAGTTCCCTTGAGGGCCGAAATGCCGAATATCTCATCAAAAATGCCCATCTTCTCGTAGACATCATAGGTTTTTTTGAACTCCTCCGGGTCCATGGTATCAACCTTGTTAATAACTAGAAACTTTGGAGTTTCAACATCCTTAATCATATCTAGTATGTATGTATCTCCCCTACCCTTATCAGGACTTCCATCTACAAGAAAAAGTATTACGTCAACTTCCTTATATGTCTTGATAGCTATGTCATCCATAGCTGCTCCGAGCTTATTGTGAGCCTTGTGGATGCCGGGAGTATCGATAAAAACTATCTGACTCGAATCCCCATCCTCCGTATGCTCTGTGTATATACCTCTGATGCTGTTTCTCGTTGTCTGTGGCTTATCCGTTGTAATTGCAATCTTCTCGCCCAGAATAGAGTTCAGCAATGTCGACTTTCCGACATTAGGTCTGCCTATAATTCCTGCAAATCCCGACTTCATAATCTAAATCCTTTCGGTAATAGCTCATCAAGATTTGATACCTCGATTTCATCTTCATTCTTTCCTGTTATAACGCGAAGCTTCGGTGCAAATTCAAAGAGAAACTGCCTGCACATCCCGCATGGGCTGGCCTCTACTCCGCCATATGTCGCTATGGCTATGGCTTCAAACTCCCTAAAGCCCTCCGATACCGCCTTGGTACAAGCAACGCGCTCCGCACAAATCGTTGCACCATAACTTGAGTTTTCTACATTCACTCCTGTAAAAACATCTCCGCCGGTCGTCAAAATTGCTGCACCAACCTTAAAACCCGAGAACGGGGCATAAGCATTTTCTGCACTTTTTCTCGCAAGTTTATATAACTCAATATCTGTAATTTTGCTCATCACTTCCTCCTCTGAGAAACAGCTTGCTCTAAACCCTCTCGAGCTTAAGCTCAGTCATTACTTCCTCTTCACGCTCTCTCATCTCGTCCTTTTCCATCTCATCCATGTGATCATATCCCAAAAGATGAAGAATGCTATGTGTAAATAGATATATTATCTCGCGCTCATACGAATGTCCAAACTCCTTAGCCTGCTCCTTCGCCCTATCCTCACATATTACGATGTCTCCAAGACATATTATCTGCTCCTCCGGAAGCTTACTAAAATCCTCAAACTGAGGAAATGAAAGCACATCCGTGACCTTGTCAATAGCCCTATATGTTTTGTTTAACTCTTTGATTTCCTCTCTGTTAACAAAGCTGACCGAAAACTCGCAGCTCTCCTCGGGGATGCCTTCCTTTGTCAGGCAAAGCCTTGCGCTCTCTTCCATCAAAGCAAGAAGCTCATCTCCAACTTCTTGTTCGTTCTCAAAATAGATTTCCATTATTATTCATCCCTCTTTGGCTTATGCTTATAATACTTATCGTAGGCGCTGATTACACGCTTAACCATCTCATGTCTAACGACGTCCATCTCCCTCAGATAGCAGAACTCAATGCCCTTTACTCCCTTTAGGACTCTCTCTGCATCGACGAGCCCGCTCCTTTTGCCTGTTGGAAGGTCAATCTGGGTAACATCGCCCGTAACCACGATTTTGGATCCGAAGCCCATACGTGTCAAAAACATCTTCATCTGTTCACAGGTCGTGTTTTGCGCCTCATCTAGTATGATGAAAGCATTATCCAGAGTTCTACCTCTCATGTACGCTAGCGGAACGACCTCGATTACCTCACGCTCCTTCAGTCTCAAAGCATTATCTCTTCCAAGCAAGTCGTATAGCGCATCATAGATTGGTCTGAGATATGGATCAACCTTATCCTGAAGGTCTCCGGGCAGAAAACCCAGCTTCTCACCCGCTTCAACCGCAGGTCTCGTCAGAATAATCTTCTCTACCTCTTTGTTCTTATATGCGCTTACTGCAAGCGCCACGGCAAGGTATGTTTTTCCCGTTCCCGCCGGCCCTATTCCAAAGACCATGTCGCTCTTTCTTACTGCATTCACATAGCGTTTCTGTCCGACAGTTTTTGCCTTGAGTGGTTTCCCCTTTGCTGTAAAACAAACGACATCCTTTCCGACTCCGCTTTCGCTGTATGAACCGCCCTCAGCCTTGAGCTGAATCACATAGTTAACCTTTTGCTCGTCGAGAAACTCCCCTCCGTGCATTATGTCTATGAGTTCCTTTAGCATCTCTATCGCAAGCCCCGGCTTTTCTCCGCGTATCAAAAGTGAATTATCCCTCTGTACTATCTGAACCCCTGCAGCTTCACTAATCAAGTTCAGGTTTATGTCAAGGTTTCCAAACAGTGCGACTCTATCCACCGTATCATCTATATCAAAACTTATAAACGCATCTTCTCGTACATCGTTTTTGGGTTCCTGTATTGTCAAATAAAAACCTCCATAGCTCGAAAAATAAATTCTTATCTGTGTAATTATATAATTATTTGTATGTATAAGCAAGTTTATGTAAGTAATATCAAGTCAAGGCACAAAATCCATCCACGCTTCAAACGCGTGGTTTTCTTATTACAAAAAGAACCGGCATCTGCATGATATGCCGGTTCATAAACATATGCTATTTGCTATGTTTTCTATTTTTTGATATTGCGATGAAGATAAGACCTGAAAGTCCTAACATTACGCTGTAAAGTGCCATTCCGCCTTCGTCGTAGGTGTTAGGCTTTCCGCCCTTTTTACCTCCGTCCTTACCCGGATTCTTTCCTCCGTTTGGCTTTATTGACTCCTTATATGTATTTGTTACCGTGAACTCGGTCTCATCGCCTGTAATCTTGCTCTTGTAGCTTGTTACCATGTCCTCTTCGATGGTATACTTGATCAGCTTTCCATCCTTGAACTTAGGCATATTGTCAAATTTGTGCTTCCAGTTATCTGCTGCAGTCACATCTGCTTCCTTAACCTTTATGCCATCAGCGAGAAGTTTTATGTGTATGCTCTGTGGACGTATGCCCTTAGCGTTGTTATTATCATTCCACATTTTCTTTACCGGGATGTCGATTTTTGCCGGCTTATGGATGTTTGTAACTGTCATTCCGTTAATTCGGCTCTCATATCCCTGAACGCTGACTTCCTTGACTGTGTAATTGATTTCATTACCGTTTGCGTCATATTTTGCTAAGTTTTCGAACTTGTACTCCCAGTTCCCGGCCTTTGTAGCCTTAGCTGTCTTTCCCGTATCTGTTCCATTTGCTATCAGCTTAATTGTCACTTCATCAGGTCTGATTCCATCTTGATTATTTGCATCGTCCCAGATTTTTTCGCCTTGAAGCTTAATCTTTGGGTTAACAAGCGTGTTCTTTACCTTTGCTCCGTCATAGCTTACGGTGTACTCCTTATCGCCAAGTTTTATCTTATCACCTGCGTTTAGCACATTTCCATCAGCATCAACTTCCTTAACGGTATATACATTCTTTGTGTTTACTCCGTTTACCGCATCAGTATCAGGCAGCTTATCAAAGCTTGCCTTGAAGTTATTATTTTTGTCAAGGACCTTCTCCTGAGCTGTAGCTACGCCGTTTTTGAATAGTCTAAGCTTTACGCTTTCCTTGTTTGCGTTAGCCTGTGATAGTCCACCCCACTCCTTTGATACGGTCAGCTTTGTTGTAGCCGGAATCATAGGTGTAAGGGTCAAAACCTTTCTATTTGTAACTGTAAAGCCTGCATCCATGCTTCCGCTTGTCGTAGCCTTGTACCAAGCTCCATTTAGCTTGATTTCATTTGATGCATCCAGCCCCTTTTCTCTGACAGTGTATACATAGTCAACTCCTGCCGCATTCGCCTTTTCGAGATTATCGAATGTCACCGTCCAAGCGTTTGCTGCTGTGAGCTTCTTTTCTTCGACAACTGCTCCATCTTTTAGGAGCTCTACATCAACGCTTGTAACCGGCTCTGTGATAGCCAGTCCTGCGTGATCCTTCCAGAGTTTCTTAACTGTGATATTCCTTGTTATCGGTGCATCAACATGGACGCTTACCGCTGCCGGCTCCTTTGTCAGTGTGGATGTATTTCCTCGTACGTCATACTCGAGTACCGGTGTTATTACGTCCTTCTTCCCATTATGTAGATGAGTTACGTCGTTTCCTACCTTATATGTAATATCAACTCTTCCGCCATCTCCTGAAGCTATAGGCGATTTAGAAACCAGCATTACCATATCTGCATCTGCAGGATTTGTAACTATGTCATAGTCTGATGGCTGCGGTGCTGTATTTATTGGATATGTTTTTCCTGCCTTGAGCTTTATGTACTTTACCTCAAAGTTAGGTGTCGTCTCAACTTTCTTAAGCTCGAGCGGAAGTTGATTTTTACCTTCCGGCATAAAGCCCGGTCCGAGGTTCAAATTCTTCTTTAGGAGCGGAACATAAAGCGTTGCGTGGTCCAGCTGTGAGGTCATGTTGTTTTTTACGTTTATACGAACAACTGCTTCGTCTCCTTTTTTGAGAACCGGTGTCGTAGCTTCCTTTGTTGCCTCCGATGTATTATCGTAAACATATGACTTTCCTGTGCTAGGAATCAAAAGCTCAGACTTTGCGCTTACCTCATATGCCTGCGTAATCTTAATTCCCGGACCCTCTGAAAGCGAAACCATGTCCTTTCCGGAGTTAACCTTATCACCAAAAGTAGCTGTATACTTATTAGTGTTCCAATTGCTTGCATCCCATTTTTCACGCTTTATAACCGCGTCTATGTCCTTGAAGTCCTTTGTTGTAATTCCGAGGAAGTCATTGATGTGATATGTTTTCACTCTCGCCATATTATCGGTCTTTACGTCAAAGGATATATTCATATTCTTACTTGTGAAGTTCGGCTGATACTGACCTCTGGTCTCATTGCCGATATCTATTGAATACTTCCAAACTTTGATCTTGACACCATCCTTCTCAAACTCGCCCACATAGCTTGGCGCGCTGAGTGTTCCGTTTGTCACGGTCAAATTAGAATATTCAAAACCCTCCGGCATAATCATGTATATTTCCGGTTCCTGAAGAGGATTCCAATCCCAGTTAGCATCGTCAATCCTTCCCGATATATTGAAACCGTCTCCACCGTTTATCTGTGTCTTATTTATTTCTCCAACTCCGTTTACGACTCTTGGCTTGTCCGACTTTCCAATAACCTTAAACGTCTCATCCGCTGAAGGAGTCTGACCTGTTGTATAAACTTTGATTGTTGAAACTACATCAGCACTTGTTCCCTTCTTCCAGGTCCCATAGATTCCTGCAGGGATATATGACCATCCGTAGTACTCGTCATACACATACTTATTATTTGGATTCCATGTTTCAAGTAGGTCCTGCATACGCCTTATTCCGTCGTAGGATGCAGGTATCGGTCCTATATCAACCTTGAGTGTTTTAATTGAATCGTTTATTCCAAGTCCAAGAGCTTCGTTTGTAATCAAAGCCGATGCTTCTCCCGATGGCTTGATTACACTTGGATCTGCTGTTCCGCTTCTGCCGTCGGCTGTTGTCCAGTGAATTGTTCCATATGTCATACCCGGTGCATAAGGAATTGTTACGCCACGTATGATTGCTGTATCTGCGTTATCGATATCAAACTCAATTGTCTTTGGCTTTGTTGGGGCTGCCAGCTCGTTCTTAAGCAAAAGACTTCCTAGGCGCACGTTATATGTGTCATTCTTCTTTAGCGCCCAATTTGGCATGGTATCAACAAGTGCATGCGTCGTTATTTTCTCCGGAGTACTTCCGTCGATGATAGTAACCGTCATCTTGGCTTCCTGTGCCTTAGATGTTCTTCCCACATTTGGATTATCGTTCCAGATGGTCTTGCTAAAATTTTTTATTACTACATCAAAGCTGGAACCGTTTGGTCTTGTACTATTTGACGGAACCTTAAGGTGTGGGTAAAACGAGAGTCCTCCCGAGTATGAACCCGGCTCATCCCACTCTGCTGTGGTCGTCTTGAGTCCGCCGCTCTCAGTTGTCGATACTACTCTTCCATTTGTGTTATATAAACCCCTTTCTTCCAGGGACACAAACTCGATATCGCTCGGATATACTATCTGTACCGTTGTCTTACTTCCTGCTCTGGTCAAAGATTTTCCACCACTATTTGAAGTGTTTATGGTATTGGTGGTTCCTCCCTTTGATACAACCTCTGTCGCCTGATTTGTCCAGAATCCGTACAAACATTCCTGGTTGGAAATTGCATTATAAGACTTAGCATCGATATTATTTGTGGCATCGGTGCTCAAGCTGAGTTTAAACAGATTAGATAGAATTTGGTTGGTATCCTGGTTTAGATATGCCTCATCCACAACAAAGCAAATTTCTCCTACTGATGATACATTAGTCAATGAAACCTTGCTCTTGTATTTGATATCGCCATTTCTGGATTGCTCGGAGCCTGCTGCCGGGTAACCGTAAGGTGACGTGCCCGTTCCCGTCGGTGTCTTCACGAGCTTCTCAAAACCTGTCGATGCGATAGGTCCCTCGGTAAATGTTGCTCCCGGAAGTGTCTTGGTATATACTCCGTCCCCAAACCTCAGGTTGAGGTATGTGTTAGAAAACTGCAGATTCGATGGAACCGAATAGCTCACATTTAGTGCATATGTTACACCGCTCTTTAGCTTAGGTGTATCACCGTTTAACAAATCTGCTACTACGGTACCTGTTTCAGATTCTACTATCTTGATGCTAGTGAACCTAAAACCTGTAGTCGTCTCTGCGTTAACCACTGAATTTGTCATAGGCGCAATGCCCATAACCACAATTAGAATGGAAAGCAAGCATGCAAAGACTTGCTTCACTCTATTTTTCATAGATATCCCCCCTTACTTATCTATAAGTCCCATTAATCGCTCATCTAATGGTGCCTAATCAAAGATTTGCACTTAACATATCAAACTTATCAATACCCCGTCTGACTACAGCTTAGAAAAGCTATTAACTGATAAATTTTATTATATACCGATTTGTAACACTTATCAATATATTGACTGAAAACTTGTAACTTTATAAAGTTGAATTTTTCATAAAAAATGGCGCCCTGATTAGTGAGCGTCATAGTGGGTTTGTTATTATATTTCTTCCGAATCAGACAAATCATATACCCCAACGAGTTTATCCCCATCATAGTTCACTGATATGCCGAATGGTTCACCGATGCCTAGTTCGTTTTCTAGGAAAATTATTGCCCATTCCTGATTTTCATAGAATGTAAACTGTGGACATCCAAAAGGCAATTCTTCTAGCTTTGAGAGGCGCTTTGCGTCTTCATTTGATAGACCGAAAAGTTCCGGTTCTGTTGTCATTTTTTCGCGCATATCTTCCAAGGCTTTTTCTTCATATACTTTCCGGTTTCGGGTGATTCCTGCTATGAAGTCTGCGTCTGCTTGGTCCAGTTTTGATGTTTCTAGGATTATGTCAAAGCCTAGATTGCTACCTTCCATCTCGCCGTGCCAGCAGTGGATTTGCTCTGGGCTGTCTAGGTATTTCAGTTTGCCTAGTTTTGGATGATTTACTATTTCTGTCATATTGGATTCCTTTTATATATCTTATACGTCATTTCTCAGGACATCTTCAAAGGTTTCGCCTTTGACCGCCACATAGCTTTCGTTTCCGCCTTTGAGCATAATCACAGGTGGCTTTGGCAGTCTGTTGTAATTTGATGACATTGAGTAGTGATATGCTCCAGCTGTGCATAGAGCCAGCGTGTCGTAGCGTCCTACTGATGCCGGAAGCATTACATCCTCCTGTATGATGTCGCCTGACTCACAGAGACGTCCTACTACTGAAGCTTTAAAGTCATTTGCTTCATCCATTTTGTTTGCGAGTAGACAGGTGTAATCTGCTTTGTAGAGCGCGTATCTTGGTGAATCCGTCATTCCACCGTCTATCGAAACGTAGTTCTTGTAGCCCGGGATTTTCTTTACTGTGCCTACTGTGTATAGCACCATTCCTGCATCTGCTACTATGGATCTGCCCGGCTCCATGTGGATTTCCGGCATTTCAATTCCAAACTCTTTACAGGCTTGTTTTACTGCTGCCGCTACTTGGCCTACCTTTGTTTCAATATCAAGATACGGGTCGGTTTCCACATATCTCACGCCGTAACCTCCGCCGAGGTCGAGCTCTGGCGTGATGAAACCGTACTTTTCCTTCATATCCGCTATGAACTTCAGCATCACGACTGCTGCACGCTCGAATACATCCTCTTCAAATACCTGTGAACCAACGTGACAGTGAAATCCCATCAGTTCTATGTGAGCTTGTTTCAGAGTGAAAACGGTAATTTCCTCTGCTTGTCCTGTTTCTATCGGACTCCCGAACTTAGAGTCTACCTTGCCTGTCGAGATTGCCTCGTAGGTGTGTGGGTCTATTCCCGGGGTTAGTCTTAGGAGTATCTTTTGCTTTATGCCTCTGCGCTCTGCTTCCTTTTCAACTGCGATGACTTCCTCTACATTATCTGCAACGAAATAGCCGATGCCGTGTTCCATAGCATAGCTGATGTCTTTATCAGTTTTGTTGTTTGAGTGGAAATAGGCTTTTGATAGATCAAAACCTGCTTGGATTGCTGTGTAGATTTCTCCTGAAGAAACTACGTCGATTCCCATTTCCTCTTCTCTCATTATCTCGTATATGCGCTTGAAGCAGTTTGCCTTTGATGCGTAAAGCGGAACCGCCTTTTTGCCAAAGTGCTTTTGGAAGGCAGCCTTATATACTCTGCACTTTTCCCTTATTCTATCCTCATCCAGGAGATATACCGGCGTGCCGTATTTCTTTGCCAGTTCAACTGTATCCTGTCCTGCAAACAGTAGGTGTTTGCCATCCTTTGAAATCGAAATGTTTTCGCAGATCATTGGTTTAACCTCTCATTTTTAGATTCTATCAAATTTCTTCGTAAATTATACCATAGCTTTGGAAATATATAGCATTAATGTGTGCGCTTGGTCTAGTTTTTCGTGCTAGGAGTCCTGTTTTTTGGACTGCTATATTTCAAATGTGCTTATTAGACCTTTGATGTTTTCATCTGTTACCTCACCTTTGCAGACTACATTTGTTGTTCCTCTTAGGTAGAGGTTTTCTATTTTGCCGTCTTTTAACTCTGCATTTACGATTAGTCTTCCGCCCTGCATGTCGACTTTGACGTCTTTTCCCTTGCTTTCGCCTTTTAGTGTTAAGATGCTGACAAGCGAGCCAGTTCCTGTACCACAGGCTAGAGTGAAACCTTCTACTCCTCTTTCAAAGGTTCTTTCGTAGTAGTGGTCTTCTTCCAGCTTTTCGTAGAAGTTGACATTTGCTCCCTTTGGGTAGTTTTTATGGCTTCTGAGGTATGCTCCGATGCGATATAGCTCTTCTTCATCAAAGCTTTTAAGTCCCTCTATTTCCACAACTAGATGCGGTATTCCCGGGTCTCCAAGCTCTATATATGAGCAGCTCAAGGTCTTTCCTTCGAATTCGATATTCTCGTCTAGCCTGATGTTACAAGGTGTGTTTAGCCTGATTTCGTATTCGCTTTCGTTTATACGTTTTCCTATGACTATTCCTGCTTCAGTTTCTATCTTTTGCTCTTCGCCTGCGAAGTCGTTTTCGTAGGCATAGCGACAGATGCAGCGTGCTCCGTTTCCACACATTTCGCTGGTTGAGCCGTCATTGTTAAAGAAACTCATCTTTAGGTCTGCACCTGAGCCCTCGCTTGCGTTTTCAACTATCATGAGGCCGTCTGCTCCTATGCTGTGATGCCTTTCGCAGATGGTTTTAGCTAGGAAGGGAAGGTCCTTTTGCGTGATTTTTAGCAGGCTGTTATCTATGATTAGAAAATCATTGCCTGTTCCGTTCATTTTCCAAAATTTCATATTGCGCCTTTGCTTGCTTTATTTTCTTTGATAGTTAAAGCATAAATCGTGCCAGCTTTTATTCGAGCTCTATTCCGTATCGCTTTACCTTGTCATAGAATACAGATTTTGACAGCTCCAGCTCCTGCATAGCTTTCTTTCGGTTTCCATTATGTTTTATAAGGACTTCTTCAATTATCTTCTTCTCTCCTGCTTCGACGCGGGCTTTGAGAGATACTGCTTGTCTTTCCGGCTTTGATATCATCAGATGCTCTGCGTATATTGTAGTTCCGTCGCATAGGGTTATCGCTCTTTCGATTATGTTTTCGAGCTCTCTAACATTTCCCGGCCAGTCGTAGGCTGTGATAATTTCCATCGCCTCCTCTGCGAATTTCTTTTCGTCCATACCATAGGCTGCAAGTAGATTTCTAAGAATTGATTCTGCTAGAAGCTGCAAGTCTTTTTTACGCTCACGCAGTGGTGGAAGTGCGATTGGAAATACGTTTATTCTGTAATAAAGATCCTGCCTGAAGCGCCCCTTCTTTACCTCTTCTTCGAGATTTCTATTTGACGCAGTGATGACTCTGACGTCGATGTCTATCGGTTTTGTTGAACCGACGCGGTATATCCTCTTATCCTGAAGGACGTTGAGGAGTTTTATCTGCATTTCCGGTGGGATTTCCCCTATCTCGTCCAGAAATATTGTGCCACCGTTTGCCTCTTCGAAAAAGCCTTTTTTACCCTTTGCATCTGCCCCTGTGAATGCACCCGGCACATAGCCAAACAGCTCGGACTCTATGAGTGATGGAGCGATGGCATTGCAGGCTACTGTCACAAATGGGGTATTTTCACCTTTGATGCTGTGGATTTCACGAGCGAGCTTGGTCTTTCCTGTACCTGATTCTCCTGTGATTATTACGTTAAATCTTGTGTTTGCAGCTTTGTAGGCAAGTTGCTTCACCTTTTGCATTTTGACTGAGTTTCCAACTATATTCTTTAGAAACTCTATTTCTGCGACTTCATCCTTATATGCAGTGAGCCTCGATGCGTTTTCTATCTTTTCTTTTAGGACTGCGCCTGCTCGAGCTGCTTTTTGGGCTAGCTCTCTATCTCGTATGAAGATGTATACGCCGTCATCTTTTGTGCCCTTCTTTATGCGCATCATTTTGACTAGCATCCAGCGTCTATATATCTCGAGCACTTTTTGGATTTCGGCTCCGTCTTCTGCGCTTAAAAGTGTGGCAAGCTCATGCTGAAACTCCTTACCTTTAAGCACCTCACCTGCGCTCATTCCAACTGTCGGCACCAGTTCTGTGCTTTTGTCTTCTATATTCTTACTTTGATAGCCCTTGCCTCTGAGAAGTTCTCCCGCCTCTTCGCCCCTATATCCGTAGCCCTTTGCCTGAAAAAATTTCACTTCTTTAGTCTTTCCGTCAAGAACTACCAAATGTCCTACGCTTTCCAGATAGTCCATACCATAGACTTCACCTGCCACGGTGACTTTGATGCTTCTGCTTTCGCAGTCTAAGGAGACGGATAATTCTAGTTTGTCAATCTTAGTCTTGAGTCTTATTAGCGTTTCCGGTACGTAGCTGCTGAAGGTCTTGTAGACCGGTTTTGCCGACCTATCCTTGTAGCGCCCTATTGCTAGGACTATATCACCCTGATTTATTCCTTTATCGCTGATGTTTAGGCACTTCATGTCAATCGGTCTCATCATATCGTCATTTCCGAGATCATTATCTGCAAATATGACTATATCGCCCGGCTCTATCCGGCCTACGTCATGTTTTTGATGTCCGGAAGTTTTGATACCTAATATCTCCTTTGCAAGCTCGCTGAAATCACCGATGATTCCATCATTATCAACGTAGATGTACCCGGCATTCATACCCTTTGCTATGGTTTTTATCGTGTCTGCTCCGATGCTCTTCATTTTCTACCTCTCTTTATGCATAATTATCCTTCCTGTAAATCATGACCACCGGCTAAGCCGGTGGTTTGTACTGCCCCTATAAGGGGCTTTTGCCAGCAACATCTCAAGAT
>ERZ772957.207-NODE-207-length-50327-cov-8.695894_pt1 | contig 50327 bp, 41 predicted proteins | sample MGYA00580682_ERZ772957 | MGnify/ENA primary metagenome ERZ772957 (study PRJEB29015, sample SAMEA2737921) | human oral metagenome | biome: human oral; feature: human-associated habitat; material: dental | place: China | collected 2025 ... | reverse complement strand
AATAATTTATAAGTATCATCAGAAAATTTAATCTTTGGATTTTTATTTTCATATTTAACTGCAACAGTTTCCTTTTTTTCATTCTTATTACAATTAGTTAATAATAAAAAGCTAAATATTAAAAGTATAATAAGTCCAATCTTTTTCATTTATTTACTCCTATTATATATTTCTTCATTTTTATCTGCTAATATATCATTAATATCCTCATTTTTATAGTTTTCTAAATAATATTTTATAAGTTCAGTTGTTGGACTATTAGGATATTTATTTTTAAATCTATTTAATTCTTTAACATCTTCATTAATTTTTCCATTTTTCAAGGCTTCTGTTGTTGTAAAAGAAATTAAGGCAAAGATGTAATCACCTCTATATGAATAACAAATATCATTTGCTTTTTTTTCTAATTTACTATCTGGATATTTTTCTAAAAACTTTTCCCAATTAATAACTTTATCTGCTACTATTTCAGGGTGTTCATTAATAGAAGATAGATAATCTATATAGTCTATATCTTCACTACGAAGTTTTAAAAAATCTCTATAATCATTACTTACATAATTTTTAAAAATGTTATAGTAAAAATCTTTCTTTTCAGTTAACATAAAACCTTCTTCAATTTTAATAACTTCTAAACCATAATTATCTAAAAATTTATTTTGTTTATTTAATTTTTCTTTATCTATATCACCTTCTCCAATATAAAAGGCATTATCTAACATTGTATAATCATTTTCATTCATTTTTTCTAAAATTTCATTATTACTTTCAAGGTAATCTTCATAAAATTTATCAGCTTCTTCTTTATTCAAAGTTTTTAATTTATTGATAACTTCTTCCTTATTTTTATTAAATTCTTTTAATAAAGTATTAGTTTGTTCAGAGAATAAATTTCCCTTTTTTCTATTTTCTAAACTTCCTAAATAGAAATATTTTTCTATATATTCATCTATCATTTTAGATAAAGCTTCACTGTCATTATCCTCAGGTTTATCAAGATTAACCTCTTCTAAATAATATCCTAAAAGTTCTGTTGTTGGGCTGTCAGGATATTTTTTTATAAATCTATTATATTCCTCAGTACTTTCTTTATAATCATAAATTCCACCAGGAACACCTAAAATATAATCTCTTCTATAAGAATTACAAATATTATTTACTTTATCATTTAATTTGCTGTTAGGATATTTTTCTAAAAAATTCTCCCAAGTTACAATTCTATCTCCTAATTCTTCAAGAGTTATACATAAACCTGAATCTGCTACATAATGTTCTTCATTCTCATTAGAAGTGATTTTTAAATATTCCTTATAATCGTCAGTTACATAATCTTTAAAAGTTTTATAATAAAAATCTGGGACTTCTCTTATTATGCAAGAACCTCTTGCAAGATACCAAAGTTCTAAATCATATCTATTTAAAAATTTATTGGCTATTTTCCATTCCTCATCAGTGAAATTTTCAGAAGTATCCTCATTATTATAGATACCACCTGACAAAAGGTTATCATGTTCTATATTTAGATTTTCTAATATTATATTATTACTTTCTAAATATTGTTCATAAAGTTCATCTGCCTCTTCCTTATTCAATGTCTTTAATTTTTCTAACATTTCATTTTTATTTTTAGAAAAATTCTCTAAAGAGTCTTTGTTAAATAATTGAATAATTTTATTTTCTTTCTCAATAGAAAGAATTTTTTTATAACCAAATATACCTCCTATAACAAAAATTGCTATTGTAAATATGATAATTAAAATTTTTTTCATCTATTCTCCCTCATAATTTTTATTAAGTTTTTTTGAAATCAATGTATCAATATCTTCTTCTTTATAATTTTCTAAATAATACTTTATAATATCACTTGTTGGACTATTAGGATATTTTTTTATAAATCTATTAAATTCTTTTACTGCTTCATTAGCTTTTCCATTCATTAAACTTTCTCTTGTTTCAGAAGAAGTTAGTCCAAAGATATAAGTACGTCTATATTCTTGATAAATATCATTTGCCATTTTTCTAAAATTACTATCTGGATATTTTTCTAAAAACTTTTCCCAAGCAACAATTCTATCTGCTATTATTTCAACATATTTATCAAAATATTCAATATAGTCTATATCTTCTTCACTATAAAGTCTTAAAAATTCTCTATAATCATTTGTAACAAAATTTTTAAAAAGATTATAGTAAAATTTCTTTTTCTCTGTTAGCACAAATCCATCTTCAATTGGAACAACCTCTAGTCCATAGCTATTTAAAAATTTATTTTGTTTATCCAATTTATCTTTTTCTATATTTTCGTCTTTATAAAATGCTGTATTTTTATCTTTATAAAATCCAATATTTAGCATCTCTGCATCAATTTTATTTATTTTTTCCAAAAGTTCTTCATTGCTTTTTGAGTATTCTTCAAATATTTTATCTGCGGCATCTTTAGTATTTAATTTTTCTTCAAGCAGCGAGAGGTTTCCGAGTCTGGCTATATAAGACTGAATAGTATCCCCTTTAAAAAAGTTTTCCCATTCTTCATTGGGATTTTCCGGAAGGATATGTTCAATAGAGGCATCACTGTCTAAAACGGAATATGATGTGCAGTATCGTTGATTCTCAATGCTCAAAAGTATATAACGCACTAATTTTTTAGTTCTGTTGTTCAGTTTAAAGGTTTTTGTAGAGAAACTATTGATAAAATATTCCGTTTCCAAATAAACAGGTTTTAGCTCGGTAAAAATATGTGCAGCATCTTGTATTTTTTTATTTGATATTTTAATTGCAGTTTTATTATATATCTTTTCTAAATCATTGGGATTGAGACCCGCTATTACCGTATAACGGAATATAAGAGCTTTTAATATCCGTAATACTTTTATAAATTCCGATTCAGACAAATTAAAATATGCGGCCATAACAAGGGATTTATGTTGCTCTGCATTATACAAGTTTATTTCTCTGATAAGATCGCGCATGTCTTTATTTTTTTTCCAAATATCATTTTCGTAATCGTCAATTGCGGTGTAGATATCGGCAAAATCTTGCATTTTATTCAAAAGAGGAAAAACTTGATTTTGTTCAATGATTTGTTTTTTTATTTCTTTAAACAAGCGGTCGGTGCGGATGAGTGGTTGATAGGAATTTAAATAATATCTCAAAAATTTAGGAAGTTGATTTACACCAACTGTGTTTACTATTGTCTCCCACTGACTGTTGAGATTATTAATATCTATATCGCTCTTTACAAGAGAAAAAAGATAGTTTTTTAAAAGATCCGTTGCCGTTAATTCCAATCTGCGGGCATTTAATGTTTCAAACATAGTATACGCGGAGATTTCATCTGCAACCGATATTTGGATAAACAGTATTTTCTCTCCGATGGTTTCTTCAATAAATTTTGATATATCTTCTGCCGATTTTAAATAATCGGACTTTGCAATTTGCTCATCATAATATTTAAAAGCGGATAACATGAGTTTGCAAGAGTCATTGAGGCTTGCGGAAGACGGATGAATAGAAAGCTGTAGTAAACGACTTTGATAAAAATCATTATTGTGCGCATTCAATTTTAATTTACTGGCATACGTTAAAGAAACGGCATCCTTGCTCCCTAAAAAAGTATTCATTAGTATTTCTTTTCTCTGTATGTTGTTTTCGGGATTTATCTTTTTATCGATGAAATTTTGAATATTTTTTAAAGCGGCAAGGATAATAATGCTAAGCGTTATAAAACGTTCCTGAACAAGTGCGACATGGTTGAAGACGAGGAAATGCTTGAGCTTGTTGAAATGGAAATGCGCGAGCTGCTCGACCAATACGAGTACGACGGCGACAACACGCCCATCATCCGCGGTTCTGCCCTTGGTGCATTGAACGGCGTAGACAAGTGGGTTGATTCGGTTATGCAACTGATGGATGCTGTTGACACTTGGATCCCTCTGCCTCCTCGTGAAGTGGACAAACCTTTCTTGATGCCTGTTGAGGACGTGTTCTCTATCACTGGCCGTGGTACGGTTGCTACTGGCCGTATCGAGACGGGTAAGGTAAAGGTTGGCGACGAAGTTGAGTTGCTCGGCCTTGGCGAAGACAAGAAGTGCGTAGTTACCGGTGTGGAAATGTTCCGCAAACTGCTCGAAGAGGGTGAAGCTGGCGACAACGTAGGTTTGTTGCTCCGTGGTATCGACAAGAACGAAATCAAGCGCGGTATGGTGCTTTGCCACCCCGGCCAGATTAAGCCTCACAAGAAGTTCAAGGCTTCTGTATACGTTCTGAAGAAGGAAGAAGGTGGCCGTCACACGCCATTCGGCAACAAGTATCGTCCTCAGTTCTATCTTCGTACGATGGACTGTACGGGTGAAATCACTCTTCCCGAAGGCGTAGAGATGGTAATGCCTGGCGATAACGTAGAAATCACTGTTGACCTTATCTACGCCGTTGCCCTGAACGTAGGTCTTCGTTTCGCTATCCGCGAAGGTGGCCGTACGGTAGGTGCTGGTCAGATTACCGAAATCATTGAATAATACGGTTGGCTTCGGCTAAGTATTAAGCATACCAAGGGTTTCCGCAGCAAGCGGTTGCGGAACCCTTACTTACGGGAATAGCTCAGTTGGTAGAGCATCGGTCTCCAAAACCGAGGGTCGTGGGTTCGAGTCCTCCTTCCCGTGCTAATAAGAAGATAATATGTTTAAGAAGATAGTAAACTACTGCAAGGCTTGTTACAACGAGCTGGCGCATAATACTACTTGGCCTACGCGTGCCGAACTTACCCACAGTGCAATGGTTGTATTATCTGCTTCCCTAGTCATTGCATTGGTGGTGTTCGCCATGGACAGCGCGTTTAAGTTCATCATGAGTGGGATATATCCGCATTAATTTGTTAAGGAACGATGGCAGAAACACAGAAAAATTGGTATGTGCTTCGTGCTGTTAGTGGAAAAGAGGCAAAGGTGAAAGAATACATCGAGGCCGAATTGAAACACAACACGATGCTTCAGTCGCATGTTTTTCAGGTATTGATACCGATGGAAAAACAGGCGTCTTTGCGTAATGGCAAACGCGTGGAGAAAGAGAAGATTAGTCTTCCCGGCTACGTGTTCGTCGAGGCGGACCTTAAAGGGGACGTTGCGCACACACTGAGGTTCATGCCTAATGTCTTAGGTTTTCTTGGCGGATTGGACAATCCCTCTCCCGTGCCGCAGGCAGACATCAACAGGATGCTCGGCGCCGCAGAGAACACGGAATTGGAGAACGACATCGACATCCCCTATTCTGTTGACGAAACGGTGAAGGTTACGGATGGGCCGTTCAGCGGTTTCATGGGTGTTATCGAAGAGGTGAACACCGAGAAACACAAGCTGAAGGTGATGGTCAAGATCTTTGGGCGCAAAACGCCTTTGGAGTTAGGTTTTATGCAAGTAGAAAAGGAAGGCTGATGCGCAGTTACGGGCGTGATGCTTTCAACAAAAATCAATTTTTAATATTAACAACAAATGGCTAAAGAAGTTGCTGGATTAATCAAGTTACAGATTAAAGGTGGCGCTGCCAACCCCTCTCCTCCCGTAGGCCCTGCATTGGGTTCGAAAGGTATCAACATCATGGGGTTCTGCAAGGAGTTCAATGCAAGGACTCAGGACAAGGCCGGTAAGGTAATTCCGGTTGTCATCACCTACTATACTGACAAGTCATTCAGCTTTGAGCTCAAGACGCCTCCCGCAGCTGTACAACTAAAAGAGGTTGCCAAGGTTAAGAGCGGCTCTGCTCAGCCAAACCGACAGAAGGTAGCTTCTGTCACCTGGGAGCAGATCAAAGTGATAGCTGAAGATAAGATGAAAGACTTGAACTGTTTTACGGTTGAGTCTGCCATGAAACTTATCGCAGGTACGGCTAGAAGTATGGGTATCACTGTAAATGGGGAGTTCCCTGGTAAATAATTAAAACTTCAATTAAGAAAATGAGTAAACTGACAAAAAAGCAAAAATCAGTAGCTGATAAGATTGAAGCAGGGAAAGCCTATACATTGAAAGAGGCTGCTGAGTTGGTGAAGGAAATCACCACTACTCAGTTTGACGCTTCTCTCGACATCGACGTGCGTTTGGGCGTAGACCCCCGCAAGGCCAACCAGATGGTTCGCGGCGTTTGTACGCTGCCCAACGGAACTGGTAAGACCGTGCGCGTTCTTGTTCTCTGTACGCCCGATGCAGAAGCTGCTGCCAAAGAGGCTGGCGCCGACTATGTTGGTCTTGACGAGTACATCGAGAAGATCAAAGGTGGTTGGACCGACATCGACGTTATCATCACCATGCCTTCGGTAATGGGTAAGGTAGGTAGCGTAGGCCGTATTCTCGGCCCTCGCGGACTGATGCCAAACCCCAAGAGCGGAACGGTAACGATGGACGTGGCCAAGGCAGTGAAAGACATCAAGTCGGGTAAAATAGATTTCAAAGTAGACAAGGCTGGCATTATCCATACCTCAATCGGAAAGGTTTCTTTCACTCCTGAGCAGATTTACCAAAACGCGAAGGAATTCGTGGCTACTGTAATCAAGCTCAAACCTGCCGCTGCTAAAGGTACGTATATCAAGAGTATCTTTATTTCAAGCACAATGAGTAAGGGTATCAAGATTGATCCGAAATCAGTTGAATAACTCTAAAAGTTTTGTAAAATGAAGAAAGAAGTAAAAGATACTATCATCGTAGAACTCGGTAAGAAGCTGAAGGAGTATCCTCATTTCTATCTTGTAGACCTCGCCGGGCTTAACGCCGAAGCGACGACCAAGTTGCGCGCAACTTGTTTCAAGAAGGAAATTAAGCTTTCTGTTGTGAAGAATACGCTTCTGCACAAGGCTTTCGAGGCATCCGACATTGATTTCGAACCCCTTTACGGCACATTGAAAGGTACCACCGCAATCATGTTCACCACGGTTGCGAACGAACCTGCAAAATTGCTGAAAGACTATAAGAAGGAAGGAATTCCTGCTCTCAAGGCTGCATACGCAGAAGAAAGCTTCTATGTGGGAGCCGACAAACTGGACGAGCTGGTAGCTCTTAAGAGCAAGAACGAGGTTATCGCCGACATTGTGGCCTTGCTGCAATCGCCCGCGAAGAACGTCATTTCCGCTCTTCAATCAAGCGCAGGCACCATTCATGGTGTGCTCAAAACTTTGGGCGAGCGTGCTGAATAATTCGTTGAGTCTTCCTCTCGTGGCATAGACAAGAAGATGTTCGTGAGGGAGTTCAATTAAAAGTCAATCAACAACACTTATATTAAAAACAATTAAAAATTTAGAATAAAATGGCAGATATCAAAGCTATCGCTGAAGAATTAGTAAATTTGACAGTAAAAGAAGTAAACGAGTTGGCAAATGTCCTCAAAGAGGAATATGGCATTGAACCCGCTGCTGCAGCTGTTGCTGTTGCTGCCGCTCCCGGTGCTGGTGCTGCTGCTGGTGGTGCTGAAGAGAAGTCGTCGTTCGACGTGGTTCTCGTTGAGGCCGGTGCAGCAAAACTTCAAGTAGTTAAGGCTGTTAAGGAAGCTTGCGGCCTGGGCTTGAAGGAAGCTAAGGACCTTGTAGACGGTGTTCCCTCTACTTTGAAGGAAGGCATGTCTAAGGACGAAGCTGAGAACCTGAAGAAGGCTATCGAAGAGGCCGGCGCTAAGGTTGAGCTGAAGTAAGACAACCCCCAACTCCGAAATACGGTTAGGATTTGCCCAGTAGGCGAGTCCTAACCTTTTTGTGTCTTATCACATTTAAGGACACATTCCCTTTTCCCACACAATATCTCATAGGCAGGCTATGCACCCTCTTCGCGGAGAGAAAAGAACAAGCAAAGCCCCCTCGCACCGATACGGATAACATATAGAATACGCCTATATCCATTATATAACATAATATTGAATGGCTTCAAAAATTGTTGATAACAGAGTAAATTTCGCCAGCGTTCACAATCCGATGCCCTATCCGGATTTCCTCGATGTGCAGTTAAAGTCTTTCAAAGACTTCTTACAGTTAGACACGCCCCCCGAGGAACGCAAGAACGACGGTTTGTATAAGGTTTTCGCAGAAAACTTCCCCATAACCGACACACGGAACAATTTCGTTCTTGAGTTCCTTGACTACTATATCGACCCGCCGCGTTACACCATCGACGAGTGTCTGGAACGCGGGCTTACGTATAGCGTGCCTTTGAAGGCCAAGATGAAACTATACTGCACCGACCCCGACCACGAAGACTTCGGCACCTTTATCCAAGACGTTTTCTTGGGTACAATTCCCTATATGACCTCTAATGGCACCTTTGTTATCAACGGTGCCGAGCGCGTTGTGGTGTCGCAGCTGCACCGCTCGCCCGGCGTTTTCTTCGGTCAAGGCGTGCACGCCAACGGAACGATGCTCTATTCGGCGCGTATCATCCCCTTCAAAGGTTCGTGGATTGAGTTCGCCACCGACATCAACAACGTGATGTATGCCTACATCGACCGTAAGAAAAAGTTGCCCGTAACCACGCTGTTGCGTGCCATCGGCTACGAAAACGACCGCGACATCCTGCAAATCTTCGACCTTGCCGAAGAGGTTAAGGTGAACAAGAAGAACATGAAGGAGGCTCTTGGCAAACGTCTTGCTGCTCGTGTGCTGAAAAGTTGGAACGAAGACTTCGTTGACGAAGATACGGGCGAAGTTGTATCTATCGAGCGCAACGAGGTGATTATGGAGCGCGAAACGGAGATAACAGAAGAAAATGTTGGCGAAATTCTCGACAGCGGCGTGTCTACCGTGTTGCTACACAAGGATGCAGATGCTGCAAACAAGTTCTCCATCATCTTCAACACGTTGGCCAAAGACCCCAGCAACTCTGAAAAAGAGGCTGTGCTGTACATCTATCGTCAGCTCCGCAATGCCGACCCTGCCGACGATGCCAGTGCAAGAGAAGTGTTCCAAAACCTTTTCTTCTCGGACAAGCGATACGACTTGGGCGAAGTAGGACGCTACCGCATCAACAAAAAGCTGGGCTTGGACACGGATATGGATACGCGCGTGCTAACCAAAGACGATATTATCGAGATTATCAAGTATCTCATTCAGCTGGTTAACTCGAACGCTACCGTTGACGACATCGACCACTTGAGCAACCGCCGCGTGCGCACCGTGGGCGAACAGCTGGCCAACCAGTTCTCTATCGGATTGGCTCGTATGAGCCGTACCATCCGCGAACGCATGAACGTACGCGACAACGAGGTGTTCACACCCACCGACTTGATTAACGCCAAAACCATTTCTAGCGTCATCAACTCGTTCTTCGGCACCAACCCCCTCTCGCAATTCATGGACCAAACCAACCCCCTAGCCGAGGTTACGCACAAGCGCCGCCTTTCGGCACTCGGCCCAGGTGGTCTTTCTCGCGAGCGTGCAGGTTTCGAGGTGCGCGACGTTCACTACACGCACTATGGTCGTCTTTGCCCCATCGAGAGCCCCGAAGGTCCTAACATCGGACTTATCTCCTCGCTCTGTGTGTATGCCAACATCAATGAACTGGGCTTTATCGAAACGCCATACCGCAAGGTTTCTAATGGTGTGGTAGACCTAAACAACAAGCACTTGGTGTATCTTACGGCCGAAGAGGAGGAAGACCACATCATCGGACAGGGCAACGCGCCGCTGAACGAAGACGGAACCTTTATCCGCGAAGTGGTGAAATGTCGGCAAGATGCCGACTTCCCCGTGGTAGAGCCCGCCGAGGTAGACCTCATGGACGTGTCGCCCCAGCAGATTGCGTCGGTATCGGCAGGTCTTATTCCCTTCTTGGAGCACGACGACGGTCACCGCGCGCTGATGGGATGTAACATGATGCGCCAGGCAGTGCCCCTGCTCCACAACGATGCACCCATTGTAGGTACGGGCTTGGAGAAACAAGTTTGCGAAGACTCGCGTACCATGATTACGGCCGAAGGCGATGGTGTTATCGACTATGTAGACGCCACCACCATCCGTATTCTATACGATCGTACAGAAGACGAAGAGTACGTAAGTTTCGAACCCGCACTGAAAGAATACCGCGTACCCAAGTTCCGCCGTACAAACCAAAACATGACCATCGACCTTCGCCCCATCTGCGTGAAGGGACAACGTGTTAAGGCAGGCGACATCCTGACCGAAGGCTATGCCACCGAGAATGGCGAATTGGCCTTGGGCCGTAACCTCCTTGTGGCTTACATGCCGTGGAAGGGTTACAACTACGAAGATGCCATCGTGCTTTCCGAGCGTTTGGTGCGCGACGACGTGCTCACTTCGGTTCACGTAGACGAGTATTCGCTCGACGTTCGCGAAACCAAACGTGGTGTGGAAGAGTTTACCAGCGACATCCCCAACGTGAGCGAAGAGGCCACCAAAGACCTCGACGACAACGGCGTGGTGCGCATCGGTGCACGTATCGAACCAGGTGATATCCTCATCGGTAAGATTTCGCCCAAGGGAGAGAGCGACCCCTCGCCCGAAGAAAAACTCCTTCGTGCCATCTTCGGCGACAAGGCCGGCGACGTTAAAGACTCGTCGCTTAAAGCCAACCCCTCGCTTAGTGGCGTTGTTATCGACAAGAAATTGTTCTCGCGTGCCATTAAGACCCGCGACTCGAAGAAACAAGACAAGGTAATCCTTGCCAAGATAGACGAAGAATACGAGGCTAAGAACGAAGACCTCAAAGACATCCTGGTAGACAAACTCCTCGAACTCACCGAAGACAAGGTGTCGCAAGGCGTTAAAGACTACACGGGTGCAGAAATTATCAATAAGGGTAGCAAGTTCACGGCGGCTGCGCTCAAGAACTTGGAATACGATGGCATTCAGTCTAACGACTGGACCGACGATGCCCATACGAACGACTTGATACAAAAGCTCATCATGAACTACATCCGCAAGTACAAACTGCTGGATGCCGAGCTTAAGCGTCGCAAGTTCGCCATCACCATCGGCGACGAGCTGCCTTCGGGCATTCTCCAAATGGCCAAGGTGTATGTTGCCAAGAAACGTAAGATTGGAGTGGGCGACAAGTTGGCCGGACGACATGGTAACAAGGGTATCGTGTCGAAGGTGGTGCGCATGGAAGACATGCCGTTCCTCGAAGACGGACGTCCTGTCGACCTCGTGCTAAACCCCTTGGGTGTGCCTTCGCGTATGAACTTGGGACAGATTTTCGAGGCCATCCTCGGTGCTGCCGGTAAGAAGTTGGGCTTGAAATTCGCAACACCTATCTTCGACGGTGCCCACCTTGAAGACCTTTCCGAGTGGACCGACAAGGCCGAACTGCCCCGTCTCTGCTCTACTTACCTCTACGATGGCGAAACGGGCGAGAAGTTCGACCAGCCTGCCACCGTGGGTGTAACCTACTTCTTGAAACTTGGCCACATGGTTGAAGACAAGATGCACGCCCGCTCCATCGGTCCATACTCGCTCATCACGCAACAACCGCTTGGTGGTAAAGCGCAGTTTGGTGGACAGCGTTTCGGAGAGATGGAAGTCTGGGCCATCGAGGCCTTCGGTGCCAGTCACATCCTTCAAGAAATCCTCACCATCAAGTCCGACGACGTTGTTGGCCGTTCCAAGGCTTACGAGGCAATCGTCAAAGGCGAGCCGATGCCCACACCAGGCATCCCCGAGTCGCTCAACGTGCTGCTGCACGAGCTTCGCGGTCTGGGATTGAGCATCAAGATGGATTAATTCACACCCTTAATTGAAAAAGTAAAATGGCTTTTAAGAAAGATACAAAGGTAAAGAACAATTTCACGAAGATTACCATCGGATTGGCTTCGCCCGAAGAAATCTTGGAAAATTCGTATGGTGAGGTTACCAAACCCGAAACCATTAACTACCGTACATACAAGCCCGAGCGCGATGGTCTTTTCTGCGAACGCATCTTCGGTCCTACAAAGGATTACGAATGTGCCTGCGGAAAGTACAAGCGCATACGCTATAAGGGCATCGTTTGCGACCGTTGCGGCGTTGAAGTAACCGAGAAAAAGGTGCGCCGCGAACGTTCGGGACATATCGAACTCGTGGTACCTGTGGCTCATATCTGGTACTTCCGTTCACTTCCCAACAAAATTGGCTACCTCTTGGGCTTGCCCACGAAGAAACTCGATACCGTGGTGTACTACGAAAAGTACATCGTTATCAAGCCTGGTGTGCTAGAAGGCCGCAAGGATAGCGAGGGCGAAGACCTTAACGGCTCGCACCAAATGGACTTGCTTTCAGAAGACGAGTATCTCAACATCCTCGAAACGCAGGTAGACCCCAACAACGAGTTCCTCGACGACTCCGACCCCAACAAGTTCATCGCTAAGATGGGTGCCGAGGCCGTGTACGACCTCTTGGCAGGCCTAGACCTCGACGCATTGTCTTACGAACTGCGCGACCGCGCCAACAACGACTCCAGCCAACAACGCAAGACAGAGGCTCTGAAACGTTTGCAGGTGGTAGAAGCTTTCCGTTCTAGCACCGAAATCAACCGTCCAGAGTGGATGATTCTCAAGATTATCCCCGTTATTCCGCCCGAATTGCGCCCGCTCGTGCCGCTGGATGGTGGCCGTTTCGCCACCTCCGACCTCAACGACCTCTATCGCCGCGTTATCATTCGTAACAACCGTCTGAAACGTCTGGTCGAGATTAAGGCTCCCGAGGTAATCCTCCGCAACGAGAAACGTATGTTGCAAGAGGCCGTAGACAGCCTTTTCGACAACTCGCGTAAGAGTTCGGCCGTGAAAAGCGAAAGCAACAGGCCGCTCAAATCGCTTTCCGATTCGCTCAAAGGAAAGGCCGGACGTTTCCGCCAAAACCTCTTGGGTAAGCGTGTAGACTACTCCGCACGTTCGGTTATCGTTGTCGGTCCCGAATTGAAGATGGGCGAATGCGGTCTGCCCAAGCTCATGGCTGCCGAACTTTACAAGCCGTTCATCATCCGCAAGCTCATCGAGCGCGGCATCGTTAAGACGGTAAAGAGTGCCAAGAAGATTGTAGACCGCCGCGAACCCGTTATCTGGGACATCCTAGAAAACGTGATGAAAGGCCACCCCGTGCTGCTCAACCGTGCACCTACGCTCCACCGTTTGGGTATTCAGGCCTTCCAACCCAAGCTTATCGAGGGTAAGGCCATTCAGCTACACCCCTTGGCTTGTACTGCGTTCAACGCCGACTTCGACGGCGACCAGATGGCTGTTCACCTTCCATTGAGCAACGAGGCCATTCTCGAGGCACAAGTGCTGATGCTGCAAAGCCACAACATTCTTAACCCCGCCAACGGTGCGCCTATCACTGTGCCTTCGCAAGACATGGTGCTTGGACTATATTACATCACCAAGATACGTCCAGGTGCAAAGGGTTCTGGACTTACTTTCTACGGGCCCGAAGAGGCAATCATCGCCAACAATGAGGGCCGCTGCGACTTGCACGCGCCTGTTAAGGTGGTTGTAACCGACCTTGTAGACGGTAAACTGCAACCCCGTATGGTAGAGACCTCCGTAGGGCGCGTTATCGTAAACGGCATTATCCCCGACGAGGTGGGCTATTTCAACGACATCATCTCGAAGAAAACCCTGCGTGGCATCATCGCCGACGTTATCAAGAGTGTGGGTATGGCCCGCGCTTGCGAATTTCTCGATGGCATCAAGAACTTGGGTTACCGCATGGCATACGTTGCCGGACTTTCGTTCAACCTCGACGACATCATCATTCCTAAAGAGAAAGAGGAGATTGTTGAGCGCGGTCACGAGGAAGTACGCCAAATTACCGAGAACTACAACATGGGTTTCATTACCGATACCGAACGCTATAACCAGGTAATCGACACGTGGACACACGTAAACAACGACTTGGGTAATGTGCTGATGAAGGAGATGACCGAGGCCGACCAAGGCTTTAACGCCGTGTTCATGATGCTCGACTCGGGTGCCCGTGGTTCGAAAGACCAGATTAAGCAGCTCTCGGGTATGCGTGGTCTGATGGCCAAACCACAAAAGGCTGGCGCCGAAGGACAACAGATTATCGAAAACCCCATCCTCTCTAACTTCAAAGAGGGTATGTCGGTGTTGGAATACTTTATTTCTTCCCACGGTGCCCGTAAGGGTCTTGCCGACACGGCCATGAAAACGGCCGATGCAGGATACCTCACACGCCGTTTGGTTGACGTGTCGCACGACGTGATTATCAACGAGGAAGACTGCGGAACGCTGCGCGGACTGGTTTGCACCGCCCTTAAAAACGGCGACGAGATTATATCTACCCTTTACGAGCGCATCCTCGGTCGCGTTTCTGTACACGACATCATCCACCCCACCACGGGCGAACTGATCATCTCGGCTGGCGAAGAAATTACCGAACCCATTGCGCGCATCATCAACGATTCGCCCATCGAGAGTGTTGAAATACGCTCGGTGCTAACTTGCGAAAGCAAGCATGGCGTCTGCATGAAGTGCTACGGCCGCAACTTGGCCACAAGCCGAATGGTACAAATGGGCGAGGCTGTGGGCGTTATCGCTGCCCAAGCTATTGGCGAGCCGGGTACGCAGCTTACACTTCGTACGTTCCACGCGGGTGGTGTGGCTGGTAACGCAGCCGCCAACGCCTCTATCGTGGCAAAGAACGACTCGCGTATCGAGTTCGACGAGTTGCGCACCGTGCCTTTCGTAGAAGATGGCGAAGACGGCGAACGCAATTGTGAGATGGTGGTTAGCCGTTTGGCCGAAATCCGTTTCGTCGACCCCAACACCTCCATCGTCCTCTCTACGCTTAACGTTCCTTACGGTGCGTCGCTCTACAACAAGCACGGCGACGTGGTTAAGAAAGGTACGCTCATTGCCAGATGGGACCCCTTCAATGCCGTTATCGTTTCCGAATATGCTGGTACGTTGAAGTTCCACGATGTGGTGGAAGGCGTTACCTTCCGTGCAGAAACTGATGAGACCACAGGACTTACCGAAAAGATTATCACCGATGCCAAAGACCGTTCGAAGGTGCCCACTTGCGACATCGTGGCGGCTAATGGCGAAGTGTTGGGTACGTACAACTTCCCCGTGGGTGGCCACGTGGTGGTTGAAGATGGCGCGAAGATAAAGACGGGTACAACCCTCGTAAAGATTCCCCGTGCCGTGGGTGGTGCAGGCGACATCACGGGTGGTCTGCCCCGTGTTACCGAACTCTTCGAGGCACGCAACCCCTCCAACCCTGCCGTTGTGTCCGAAATTGATGGCGAAGTTACCATGGGTAAGGTAAAGCGTGGTAATCGCGAAATCGTTGTCACTTCGAAAACGGGCGACCAAAAGAAGTATCTCGTCAGCCTTTCCAAGCAAATCCTGGTGCAAGAGCACGATGCCGTTCGCGCTGGCACGCCGCTTTCCGATGGTGTGATAACGCCCAACGACATTCTGGCCATCAAGGGTCCCACGGCTGTGCAAGAGTATATCGTTAACGAGGTGCAAGACGTTTACCGCCTGCAAGGTGTGAAAATCAACGACAAGCACTTCGAGATTATCGTGCGCCAGATGATGCGCAAGGTGCAAATCAACGACCCAGGCGACACCACTTTCCTCGAACAAGAATTGGTAGACAAGCTCGACTTCTCGGAAGAGAACGACCGCATCTGGGGCAAGAAGGTGGTAACCGATGCTGGCGACAGCGAAACCATGCGCGCCGGTCAAATCGTTACCGCTCGCCGTCTGCGCGACGAGAACTCTTCGCTTAAACGTCGCGACCTCCGTCCCGTGCAAGTTCGCGATGCCGTGCCTGCCACTTCAACGCAGATATTGCAAGGTATCACCCGTGCTGCTCTGCAAACGAAGAGTTTCATGAGTGCCGCATCGTTCCAGGAAACCACCAAGGTGCTAAACGAAGCTGCCATCCGTGGAAAGGTAGACCGCTTGGAAGGTATGAAAGAAAACGTTATCTGCGGACACCTCGTACCTGCCGGAACGGGTCTTCGTCAGTGGGAACGCATCATCGTCGGCTCGAAAGAAGAGTACGACCGCATGCAGGCCAACCGCAAGAACGTTATCGACTATTCTGATAAAGAAACGGCAACGCAAGAGTAAGCGCGCGTATATAGCCGCCCCATCTCCGCCTTTCAAGGCGAGAATATGATTAAAGGCCATCGGCAGCAATGCCGATGGCCTTTTTTCAATACGTACATCAACCAGTATAGGCTTACTTGTCGTGTTGGTTTACTAAGACATACCCATAGGTAGCCACTCCCCCTAGACCTTGCAGTAAGCAGATTTCCACTTTCTATAACGCGCCTAGACTTCTATTTCAATGGGATTAGGTAAAGCCTCCACTAAGTTTATCGGTGGAAGAATAAATTCAGCAAGTTTTGATTTGGCAACTTCGCATCGGGCATGTATTTCCCCACGTGCGGCTCCTACATTAATGGTAGACAGATATTGACTGAGAAATGGCTCTAACGTAAATTTATTGTCAATCAGCATCTCGTCGAAATCTTCTTGCTTAACGTCGAATGTGCTAACGAGAGCCAGCTGAAGTAACTCTGCCTCGTCTTGAAAATATTTGTAAACAATGCGTACCATAACAAGATGATTGGTGGCATTTACACCAAACTCGTAGCTGGTGTTCACTGCAACGGCCTTCTTCTCTCGGAGCTGATTGTCGTTAAGGACAAACGATTCAACCTGCAAACCTACAATACGAAATGGAATTTGTTTCATTGTTATGCGGCTGATGCGTAATTAATTTCTTTTGAAGAGGCTGAGGGACGGAAATTCTTCTTCACCTCAACATATACCTGTGGTGCAATAGGAGAGGTCCACGAGTTGTCGTTATGAACTTTTACCGGGCCGACAGCAATGGTTGTCGTAGAGATGTGGCCAACCATTGTTTCCGCTGTTCCCGATAATTTAAAGAGTTCCTCCTCTTCTGTGAAGAGTGGGGCATCAGGGCCGAATTCGTTGTCCATGTCATCGGCAAATTGCATCGTATCCTTGTTGAAATCATCAGAGCATTCTATTTCACTTGCAGGTGAGAAAGAAACCATATACACGCCTTCGACCTCGCTGAATTCAAACTTAATGCGAAGCCAACAATACTTCTTGGTCATTTCTGAAAGCCAAGAGCGTAACTTCTTTTCAATATTCTCTTTTTTCATAAGTCACCAAAATATGTTTTGAGGTCTGCTACAATTTTCTTTGCTTTGTCCAAGCAATCTAGACTTTCCTCGTCTGTAAATTCACGGGATTTATAATCTGCATCTACACGTTCTTTTTTCAGAAATCTCACAGTTTCTGCAAATCTCCGTTCGTTACGAGGTGAGCTTTGCAACCTATTCTTTATTTCTAAAAGAACATACTCGTGAGAAGACTCGCCCATGTGGGAGTCTTGGGTGGCGAGAGGAATAGGGTTTATTGACGTATTTGCCAACACATACTTCATACTCTGGAAGACAGCATAATACGAACAATGTACACTTGTTGTGTATTGCTTGTTGTTAATCAGCAATTGGGCTGAATTAAGGTTGTTGGTTGCTTTTGTCTTCATCACTGATTATGTGAATCGTTTCAATACGTTTGCATGTTGCAAATATAGGAAGAATTTTTGAAACTACGATATGAAACCTGTCGAAGTTTCCTGTTTCCATGTAACTTTAAACCAAACAGCTTGTACGGAGTGGACGATAATCCTTGTCGGCTCGCAGCTCCTTAACTCATAAATCCCCCAATTCATACCCCCAACTCTCCAATTCATCAATTCACGAACCAGCACACTCGTCAACTGGTTAACTTGTAGACTTGATATACCGTGTTGGCATCATAAGGATAACTAACTCCGCCAATTTATAGAAACATTTAAAGTCAATACGGCCTCAGTATCTTAATGGGAGGGCCAGTTGCGAAAACCCGAAACGAAATGCGGAAGGCCGCATCCCAACCTAGTGGAATACGGCCTTACTCCTAACAAGCAGCGTGTTATCCTAACAATCAGCATACCTATTTTCTTTCAAATGAGTAAAAGTATCTGCAAAAAACCACCGAAGTACAGGTCTGCCATACACAACCCCGTTGGGTTGTGGCTAATGGCCTACTGCCTTCTTTTCCATTAACAACATTATCTTATCCTTATTTTGTCAGTTCTTTCTGGGTTTCAAACGGCATGTCTGGCCAACGTGTTCAGTAGGCAAACAGCCATTTGACAAGCCCCTTTGTTTGTATTCAGCCCGCAAGGGCCTTATGCTTGGTTACTTGTTTACGCAGAAACGCAAGCCCACATTGAGGTTGAAGTTTGTGGGACGCTCCTTATATATAGAGGAGAGTTCGCTGCCGTTGTCGAAATAGTGGCTTATGCCGGGCTCGGCAAAAACGCTTAGCCTGTCGTCTATCTTGTATTCGGCACCGATGGCAGCGTTTACCGAGAACTGGGCGCGGCTCTCCTTCACAGATTCTGTTTGTACGTCGTCGGGCATGTCCTCGTTTTGCGTAACCGTTTTGCGCTTGCCTTTCAGCAGTTTCTCGCCCGTAACGCCAGCCGCCGCATACACGTTGAAACGGCGATTGCCCACAATGCGATAGTTCACGTTCAGCGGCACGCCCAGATAATGCAGCGTTTGTTGCGTTTCGTTCACAACGTTGCCCATCTTACGCGTTATGTCCGACCGGTGGCGCGCATAGGTTAGGCCTGCATCTATGCTCCAACGGTTGTTCAGCGCATAGCGCACGGCCGCACCCACCCTAAGCGGTTGCCTGTGGTGAGCCTTTGTTTCCACAGTTGGCGATGCGTTATCCAGTCGCACATACTCGCTGTTGCGGACAGCCTCATCGGCAGTTTCGCCGTAAGTGCGTGCCGTAGCCAATGTGGGATGTTGCATTTGGCTGTTGTTTGCGCCCAATGCTCCGCCCGAAACGTAGGCCTTGGCCATCCATGTGCCCGCAACCTTTGCGGGTTTTGTTGTGGTTAGCGTAACCCCAACAGGCAAGTTCTCGGTGCGCTTAGGTTGTGTAGTCGTAGTTTGTTTCCCCCGTGGGGCATTGTCAGTACTGTTTTTGGAGGTGTAGTCTGTTATTTGCTGTTTGGTGTCGGTCGTGGTTTCGATGTTGGTTTGCGGTTGGGTAGCCTTTTGTTGGTACTCATCAGGCACCGCAGCATATAGGTTCGTGCCGTGGTTTGTGTTTACGTTGTTCCTATTGTCGCAGGCATAGTAGTTAGCCTTATTGTAGCTACCTGCCATGTTGTTCGTGTTCGTTCCTTGTCCTGTTTCTGTGTAATGTCCAGCAGCATTTGTGTTGTTGGCAAGTTTCGTGGTATTGTGTTGGGGTGCATAATGGCGTTCAAGGTTGGCCACTTGTTGTGCGTTTTGCCCGTTGTTGAGCAACAGCAGCGTAGCGGCCACGCCGCATAAGCATATCACCACAGCGGCGGCAGCCATAGCCCTACGGCCCCAAGCGGCAACCTTTGCCGACTTCTCTACCGCGGCGGCGCGGCGTTCCACCTCGTCCCACGACAACAGTGGAGCTGCTTGGCGGTGTCCGTCAAGTTTCTCTCGCATGTTCGTTCTCCATTGTTCGTTCATTGTGCAAGGTTGGTTTTGTTATATTGTTCTATCTTTTTGGCCAGCATGTTCTTTGCGCGATGCAGTTGCGAGGCCGAACTATCTCTCTTTATTCCTAGTAGTTGGGCTATTTCTTGGTGGCTCTTGTTTTCGAAAACGTAGAGGTTGAACACCGTTCGATAGCCCGTTGGCAGTTCTCTCACCATTTGGTGGATAACTTCGGGTGGTATGTGGTCTATGGGTGGGTCGTCTTTTTCCGGTTCGTCGGGCAGGTCTATGTCGAGCGACACGATGGCCGCCGTGCGTTTTCGCTTGATGAACGACAGCGATTGGTTAACCACGATGCGCGTTGCCCAGGCTTGCAGCGAGCCAGGTCCGCGATAGTCGAACTGGCCGATGCTGGTGAGCATCTTCACCATGCTGTCTTGCAGCACGTCTTTTAGGTCGTCGTCGTTGTCGACATACCTGGCGCACACGCTGGTAAGATAGTCTGCGTAAAGGGTGTAGAAGTCTTGCATGGCGGATTTGTCGCCGCCATGCAATCGCTTAACGATTATCTTTTCTTTGTCTCCGATGAAAAACCGCACGTCCCTAGTTTACGCTTGTAATCTGTACTGGGGCGGTAAGAACGGCCATCTTTCCTCTGGGCGTGCCGTTGTTCTTACGTGTTGCGTACTTAAATTTCGCCATTTTCTTTCCCGAGAACGACTCCCATTCCACCGTTAGCCACACATATTTCTTCCCCGTGTCGGGCAGTCCGGCCAAGCGGAACGCAATAAGCCCGTCGCCCATTCGCCCGAAAAGGTCGTTGTATGCGTTGTGATAGAGCGTCACTTTATAAGGATTGTCCTTTGTAGGCGTTGCCACCAGGTTCAGCATGTGCTTAGCGCCTTTGCTCCATCTTGTTCTAAATCTCAGCGTAAGGTATCCGTCTTCGGCAATGCTCACCCAGTCGTTCACAATTTCCAGTGGGTCGTTGCCGTAGGTTTTCACGTTGTTGTCGCCCATGTTCTTGGCCACCGGTTTGGTGCGGATGCTGTCCAGCCAGTTAATGTTCACGTATGTTTTTTCGTCTACGCGTCCATCTTCTTTTTTAGCCGAAGGACCTGCCACCACGTTATAGTTCACCAGTGCCCGCACTTCCTTCGACCCATAGGGCGAAGTCTTCAGGTTGTTGGGTATTAGTTGTGTCGAATCGTCCAGCTGCAACGTGAACGAATTGTCCAGTGCCTTTGGTTTCACCGTCACCAAAGCCGTGGGATACGATTGCATATCCTCTTCCTTGTCGTTTTGGCAAGCAACGAATGTGAATACGGCGACAACGGCACCCACACCAGCAAGCCATGAATGTAACTGCTTCATAATCCGTCTGTTTTTTGTTTGATGTTTGCCTTTTAAACTGCAATTATATGAAAACTTGCGTGATGTTGGCCGATTTTTATCTAAAAGAATGTTAACGGGCTGCGTGTGGGTTATAAATGTTGGGTAATTGAACAAGTGGCGCAAAGGCTTATGCCTTGTGTGTAAGTAGGTTGCATGGTCGGCTGATTGGCTTTTTCATAAGCTTCATGAGGCGGCAATGGGCGCAAGAAATATCATCAAAAAGAATTATATTGTCTTATGGACGAGTTTGCCTATATTGGGCGAAAGCATCAGTACATAGCACCTTGTACTGACACTACAAGCATCTTGTACTGGCACTACAAGCACCTTGTACTGGCACTACAAGCACCTTGTACTGACACTACAAGCATCTTGTACTGGCACTACAAGCATCTTGTACTGACGCTACAAGCATCTTGTAGTGTCTGTGCAAAACGTTTTTCGCTGCACTGCAAACGTTGTTGTGCTGCTACATTGCTGGCAAAGTGGGGTAGGTGAGCAGCTTTCTAAAATCAATCCCTTCTAACGATAAACGCCCCAACGCGCTGTTGTGCGGTTTTTCTTGGTGTGTTTGTAGTCTGCCATTTGCTTAGCCAGGTGCATGTTTCGTGCAGAATGGCTGCATCATAAGCCCGTTTTGCCGTGTTTCAGAAATATTTTATTTACCTTTGGAGGTAAGTTCCAACGATGTTCTTCAAAGGCAACTGCGCCAGAGCTGCCGTGGGAACACGCTAAAACATCAATTCCATAAGTTAGCTATGGCAACAATCAATCCGTTCGGCCGCCCGATGTACATCATGTTAAAGCCGGCAGGGTCGCTTTGCAACCTTCGTTGCGAGTATTGTTATTATCTCGAAAAGCAACAGCTATATGCCAATTGCCCCACCCACATCATCTCCGACCAGATGTTGGAGAAGTTCGTCCGCGAGTACATGGAGGCGCAAACCACGCCCGAAGTGCTCTTTACATGGCATGGCGGCGAAACGCTGATGCGTCCCATATCCTTTTATAAGCGCGCATTGCAGTTGCAACGTGCCTACGCTCGCGGTAGGCAGGTGGACAATTGCATACAAACCAACGGCACGTTGCTTAACGACGAGTGGTGCAAATTTTTTAAGGAGAATAACTTCTTAGTGGGCGTTTCCATCGACGGACCGCAAGAGTTTCACGACGAATACCGCAAGACGGCATCGGGCAAACCCTCGTTCCACAAGGTGATGCAGGGCATAAGGCTACTTAATAAGCATGGGGTGGAGTGGAACGCACTGGCCGTTGTCAACGATTTCAATGCCGATTATCCCCTGGATTTTTACCATTTCTTTAAGGAGATAAAGTGCCGTTACATCCAGTTTACACCCATTGTGGAGCGTATTGTTACGCGCAACGACGGGTTGAGGCTCGCCCCTGGCATGTGCGAAGGCGGCAAGTTGGCCCCCTTTTCGGTAACGCCCAAACAGTGGGGCAACTTTCTTTGCACCATCTTCAACGAGTGGGTGCGCAACGATGTGGGACAATATTACGTGCAATTGTTCGATGCCACGCTGGCCAATTGGGTGGGTGTGGCTCCTGGTTTATGTACGATGGCGGCCGAATGTGGGCATGCGGGCGTGATGGAATTTAATGGCGACGTGTATGCTTGCGACCATTTTGTGTACCCAGAGTATAAGCTCGGCAACCTGAAAGACAAAACCATCTACGAGATGATGACCTCGCCACGGCAGAAAGAGTTTGCCAAATTGAAGAATGCACTTTTGCCCCGGCAGTGTAAAGAGTGCCGTTTCCGCTTTGCCTGTCATGGCGAATGTCCCAAAAATCGTTTTGTTCGCGACCGCTATAACGACCCCGGACTTAACTACCTTTGCAAGGGTTATTACCAATTTTTTGAGCATGCCGCCCCTTATTTCGAGTTTATGAAACGCGAATTGCAGGCGCAACGCCCACCGGCAAACATCATGGAAAGACTAAAAAGAGCCGATAGGTCGGACTAGTCTGGCTGGTCTGACTAGTCTGATTAGTCCGACTGGTCTGACCAGTCCGACAGGCCTGTCAGCTCTTTCCAACTTTTCTGTCAAACTGTTCGTTTTTAGGACGTTACAGTTTCTTAACACGCAAAAACAGTTCACATCCTTGCTCTTCTCGGCAGAAATACTTACCTTTGTCGCATCAGCTAAATAGAAGGATAGCCGAAAAAAATTTGAAGGATAATGAACAGATTAGAGAAGCATACTAACCCACTACGTCTTTTCTTATTTGTAGGTAAAGATGAAGGCACGATGCAGAGAAACGAAATGCTTTTCTGTAAAGGAAGGATGGGCGACAAAAAGAATCATTTCTTATCTTTCGGCCAAATGCAGCCCACCCCGTGTGCAAAGGGGACGAAGGATTTAGCTGTTCCAAACAATTCATCGCCCTGCTATTGCCACATCGCAGCTTATTTAACCAACGTTTTCGTTAAGCCCAATGAACAATGTAGAGCTTGCTCGAACATTGTCATGGCGAGAAAACGCACTTTTAGAGGAACGAAAAACAACATATTTCTTTTTGGACGTGCGCGCGACCAGCCGCCCCCTCTCGTGAGGCCAAAGCAGTGCCTGGCTTTCATGCCCTTCTTGGCATGGTAGCCGGCCAATGCCATGTTGCGGACAGCAAAATGGGAACAAAGTACAACATGGGGCACTCCAAACACGAACGCTCTCATTAACCCAAACGCGCAATGCCGAACCTACTTGGGCATTGATATGACAAGATACCGTTATTCTCGGAGAACGAGAAAAGAGCGGTTATTACCATCAACCTATACCTTATATGTAGATATACCTGTAGAGGTACAGCAGGATATTGATTTCACAATAGAAGAAAGAGATTTACAAAATGATTAATATATAAGCTTATGAAAAGATTTTTAGACCACATAGGGACGCCGCTACGGCACCTACTGTCTGGCAGTTCCCTTATGCAGTGCTCCGTTCGAGGCGTTTGCCTATTGTTTTTGTTGATTGTTGGAAACCTGGCGGCCCATGCTTACGTTGAGGGCGAATACTTCATCCAAGGCCACATTACCTATCGTGTGATAGATGCCAGTACGTCAAGTCCCAAACTGGCCGTGTACAATGTAAGGGGCGTATCGGGCAAGGTAATCATCCCCGCAACGGTATTCGACGGCATAGACACCCATTTCACCGTAACCCAAATTGGCGGTGCTGGTGATAATGACCCCTTTAGATGGGATTCGGGCATTACAGAAGTAGTATTGCCCAACACCATTACTACCCTTGCATGCTATTGTTTTGCCTATTCGGGCATAACCTCGTTGAGGCTTCCTGCCAGCGTAACCACTATACATCCTAGAGCAAACGTTTTGCTGGATAGATGCTACAAGCTAAAGGAAATCCTTGTTGATGCGGGAAACACTAAGTTCATTTCAGACGACGGTGTGCTTTATACCAAGAACCATGAAGAGTTGATATGCGTGCCTTTTAATAAGGATTTCTCTTCAAAAGGCAATTGCTTTACCATTAACAGCAACACAAAAAAGGTGCATGTAGATGCAATTATGGAAACACCTACATTGAAAAAGTTGGTTGTCCCCGCATCGGTTGTCGACTTATATATGGGCAGGTGGCCTACATTTGCATACAGTCCTAGACAATTGGAAGAGATTGTGGTTGATGCAGGTAATCAAACATATTGCAGCATAGACGGAGTGGTGTACAGCAAAGATAAAACAAAACTGATATATTATCCTGCTGGCAAAAAAAATACCACATTCAAAGTGCCCGATGAGGTTAAAACTATACCATACGGTTTCACAATTTCTTGGAACAATTACCTTACATCGATAGACTTCAATAATGTTGATTCTGTGGGAGAATATGCCTCATCTGTTTGCTATAAATTGAAAGAAATCAGAATCCCCAAGACACTTACTCGTATTGGTGAGGCCGCTTTCGGCACGTTTATTAACCTTGAAAAATATGTGGTAGACCCAGGCAATCCCAACTATTGTTCGGATGCAGACGGCGTGTTGTTTAATAAAGACAAAACAAAATTGTTGTTTTACCCTACGGCACGGCAAGGGGAATATACAATTCCAAGCACTGTTACCTACATAGGGAAAATGGCTTTTATATATTCTAAAATCACAAACATTACGATTCCTGCAAAAGTTACCACTATTGGTTCTGAGGCTTTCAGGAACACAAAGCTAACCACCGTAACGTTTGAAGAGCCGTCGAAGCTCGAAAACTTATATGTTAGAGCGTTTCTGTGGTGTCACGAACTAAAAACCGTAACGCTACCAAAGTCGGTTAAAATTTTAGGTGATGCATTTGCCGGATGTGATAAATTGGAAACCGTGAATGTGCCCGACGGTTCTGAACTTAAAGCAATATGGGGAGGAGCTTTCGTTGGTTGTGATAATCTCACCAACTTCAACTTCCTGGGTAGCTGCAAACTGGAAGCTATTGGATCGCGTGTCTTTGCCGATAAGCAAAAGCTGAAAGAATTTAACTTCCCTGCTACTGTCGCTCGCATCCATGACAACGCTTTCGGCAACACGCCCGCTATGGAAAAGGTTACCTTTGCCAACAACAGCGCAATAGTTTCTTTCGGCCAAGGCGCTTTTGCCAACAGTGGCATCAAAAGCATCAAGATACCCACAGGCGTGAAATCTATCGACAAAGACGCATTTAGAAGATGCAACGTGCTGGAACGCGTTATCGTGCCGGCCGGCTGTACCAACATTCACCCCGAAGCGTTTAAGTTCGACTCAAAGCTGGCGAACATCGACGTCGATCCCGCCAATCCGAAATATTCAAGCGTGCAGGGCATACTGCTAAGCAAGGACAAGAGCGAGCTGCTTATCTTCCCTCCGGGCAAAGCACGCACCGACTTTACGCTGCTGCCACCCTCAATCACCAAGATTGGAGACTTCGCCTTCTACGAGGGCAATGCAAACTTCACCAACATCGTTATTCCAGCTAAGGTGAACACCATCGGCAAACGCGCCTTCGGATTGAACCCCGCATTGAAAACAATGACGCTGCTCTGCGACGAGATGATACCTTCGTCCAAGATAGACCAAGGAACCAATACCATGGCCTTCGACGACGGCACGGTGGCCACCGACAACGCCAAGCAACACATCACGGTGTATGTGCGTAAAAACCTGTTGGCACAGTATAAGGCCGACCCCTTCTGGAAACAATTTACGCTTAAGCCTTCGTTCACCGTCAAGGCCGAGGGTGCTACGGCCGCTACCGACGAATACATACCTACCTCTACAACAACGGTAGACTTCCTTTCTACCACGGCCGACGTGAAGACGTTTGTGTTGCCCAAGACCATTACCTACAACGACGGCGCAACAACCACTACCTATAAGGTGGGGCTTATCGGCGACTATGCCTTTGAAAACGCCAACGCCAACATGAAAGAAGTGGTTGTGAATGCAGATGTAGACTACATCGGCGCCATGGCCTTCGTAACAAAGACCAAACGCGTGGCCAAAAACACGATACAGCCAGTAAGCACAACCATCAGCCAGGTGGTGTTTACGGGCAACACGCCTGCCACCAAGCTTTCGCGCAACTATTTCTCGCTGGGTGCACCTTTCAGCGAGTTCTTCCGTGGCGCAGCCGGTACGGGTGCATGCACACAGAAGATATATGTGAAGAAATCGAAACTGGACGGATACAAGACGGCGTGGGGCGATTACGCCTCGGCACTAGACTACCGCATTAAGGGCGACGGCACCTCTGCCTTCTCCATTACGAATGAATTCGGTACATTCAGCCGAGAGTTCGACGTAGACTTCGGCGACGTAGACAATGGCGGCAACCGCATGTTCTGGGATGTGGCTAAGAACTGCCCGAAGGTCATCGCCTTCACCTCTGGCGAGAAGGTAGGCAAGAGCGTTATCCACATGAAGAGCATCAATCTTGGTGAAGGCGCTGCCACAGACGGACTGTATGTGCCCGCCAACACGGGCGTAGTGCTCAGAGCAATCGGCGGCTCATTGCCAACCGACTTCTATTACCGCATTGGCGAAGACGACAAGTGGAGCTATTCGGGAACGAACATTCTGAAACCGGTGACGGTGAACGCAAAGGACATTACGCCTAACGAGGGCGGCAACACCAACTTCTACGTAAGCAAAGGCAAGGCCTTCCGCGTAACGCAAGCACAGCAGTTCAAGGATGAGGGCAAACTTACCATAGGCGTGCACAAGGCATACATCAACATCAGTGTGCCTGCCGGTGCGAAACTCACACTGCTATTCGACAACGACGAAACAACGGGCATAGAGGAAGTGGGCGCAGACGACAATCCGACTTCAACTTCCGACGACTCTTATTACGACCTTAGCGGTCGCAGAATTAGTAACCCTGTCAAGGGTGTGTATATCCACAAAGGCAAAAAAGTGATAGTAAAATGAAAAGTAAGAGAACATACGAAAAGCCGTTGGCTGAAATAGTTGCATTCAATGCATATCCTATCATGTACGAGGCATCTCTGCCTCAGGGAGGAGAAGGTGAAACTGGTGGCGCTGCCGATTCCAAGGCCGACGATTTTGAAGAAGAACCCTACTGGGACGTGAAGGATTACAACCCTTGGGAGAACTAACCCTACGTTAGCCACGCCTCATTGCATTTTACAGCGGGGGGCGTGGCACTCCTTACCTGTTTTTGTGGCACGTTGTTAAGCTGTCGCAAATTATATAACTCTGTTATGGCGCAAGCTTTGTCGAAAGACAATACTTGCGCCTTTTCTGTGGAACGTTTTCGTTAAGCCAAATGAACAATGTCGAGCTTGTTCGGACATTGCCATGGCGAGAAAACGCACTTTTCGAGGAACGAGAAAAGAAGGTTTTTAAATTACAGTTCAGGATAAACTACTCATGTTAGCTTGCCGTACTGATGAGGCACGTTGCGCCAAAGCATGCTGCACCGTACCCTCTTTTTCGTTCCCGCTACTCCATACTTTCTGCTTTTAAGTTGGTTATCTTACTCTTAAACGCACCGGCTTGTTGCAGCGGGAACACCAGTGTGCTGATGTAATACATGTCGCCCCGCTTGCCAAAATTCATCTTTCGTACGGGCAAATCGCTTACAAGTCGGTTGTTGATGTAAAGAGAGGTTTTCTCTTTGTCGCCGACAACGGCCATGCGAACCTTTTCGCCTGGGAACAACTGGTAGTCGAACGTGTTGAGATAGCCGTCGCGCGAGAAACCAATCTTGCCGGCAACGGGGTCGGAGAGATAAAAATGCGTGTCGCCGAAGGAGAATAAAATGGTGCCGCGAGCCTCTTGTTGCGCCTCGATGTCGAAACTAACACGATAGTTCCAGCCTATTTGCGGTATCTTCTGCACAGCATTGGGGGCAACGGATGGCTGTTGCAACACCGTACCAGCAGGGTAATAACCCGCGTAGTTCATGCCGGGTGCCTCGCTTAATGCGCGAGCGTTGCTAACAAACGCATCGTAGGCAAATGTGGGTTTGGCACCTGTCCACATCTTGGTGGCCATCGTTTGCAGTGCGGGCAGCACGCGATAATGCACATCCTTGTCGCTGATGCCATTGCCCACGATGTCGTTCCACACGGCAAACGCGCCACCCTCTATTTGTTTATGGCGTTCGGCAAACTTCATGCCGTTGATGTTGGCAGGTGTCCATTCGTTGTAAAGTTTCTTCGTGTTGAGGTAATCGAAGTAATAGCCGGCCTTCGGCACGATGTAAACCTGGCCATCGGGGATGCTCACAAGGTTATATCCCAACTTCATCATCTCGTCGGGCTTAGCGTAATCGTTCGACCACGAGAACATCAACACATCTTTTACCTTGATGGGTGTTGTGCCTTTGGCGTGCGTTTGTTGACCCCACACCACCGCCTTGCGGTTGTACTTTTCCACCAAACGGATATAATGGTCGGTGAAGGCACGGAACTTCTCCACCACATTTTGGTCTTTGTTCGAGTATTCGTCGGTTCCTACGTGTACGTATTTGCCGCGGAAAACGGGGTTTTTGCCTTCAAGGTATTCGGTAAAGAGCGAGTCGCAGAAGGTAATGGTGTTAGGGTTGAGCAGGTCGAGATGGTCGGGCGGATAATCCTTGCTCACCAAGTCGGGGCGAAAACGTGTCAAAGCCAAGCAGTGCGCAGGCACATCAATCTCGGGAAGTATCTCTACGCCCACGCTGTCGGCCAGCTCTTGCAGGGCGATAAAGTCTTTTTTTGTGTAATGCCCATCGCGAGCCGTGAGGCCAGGAAACCAATTACTCTCCATGCGGAAAGCAGCAGGCGTGCGGCTCCAATCGCCATTATAGAACCAATGGAAGGCGTTGTCGTTGAGGTGAATGTGAAAAACATTCATCTTATAATAGGCCATCATGCGCACATATTGGCGGAGCATGGGCATGGAGAAGAACTTTCGGCCGCAGTCGAGCATAAAGCCGCGGAACGGATAATCGGGCGCATCGCTGATAAAGCCGCAGGGCAAAGCGCGCGTTTCCGATTGTTCGGCCAGTTGCAGCAGGGTTCTCGTGCCCCAATAAAGTCCCTTTCTGTTGGCGGCGGAGATGGTGGCCTGAGCGTTTATCGACATGGTGTAACCCTCTTCGCCCAACGTCTTGGGGGCTTTAAGGCTCAACACGATGTCGCCTTTCTGCGCCTTACCTTGGGCAAGGGTCAGTGCCGTGCCGAACATCTGCCGATAATCGTCGGCCAGTTGCTGTGCAATTCGTCTTTCTTCTGTACCATTGCACACGATGCGACCCGAAAGAACGAGCGTGCCATCTGCCCCTTTCCACTCCTTAACCTCTGGAATGGTGAACGGCTTTTTGTTGATGGCGAATGCGGATAAGGCCGTATTTGCCGCTAGGAGTAATAGTAGTAAAAGTTTCTTTTTCATTATATATTTATGCTTTGTCAAAAGGCAATGCGGCTACTTGTTGCCCTTATGCTGTGGCCAAGTAGATGCTTGCTGAATGTTCTGTTGCGACAAAGATACGTCTTTTTCTTGTATCGCCATCTGTTTTGTGGCGAATTTAAACCTTAGGCAGATAAAATGCAGGGGCAGGCGAAGAATAGATGCTGTAAGCCAGAATTGGTTCTCAATTTCAGGCTGTTTAATAAAAATAACTTCGCCTGCACCCCATTCTAAATAGGACATAGTCCTTACTTACTTGACTTTTGTGAACTTTTAGACTTTACAGGCTATTAGTGTTTAAATTTCTCTGCGTAGCGTTTCCCATTCGCATTGATATATAACACATAACGTCCTCGTGGGAGCGTACCATACCCTATCTCTTGTACATGTGTTTTGCCTGGTGTGTCCTTTCGTTCTGAAGTTTTGTAAACAATGCCTGCATTATCCGAGAGGATAAGCCGAACGTGGGTTTCTCGCTCCAAATTGTAGGTCAGGCGTATCGTTTTGCGTTCACTGTCTACCGAAACCTTATAGTCGAGTTCCTTATCGTTATCTACGAGTGCGTGGCCATTGGCCTCTTGTTGGGTTACAGCCTTACGGATAAGCGTATTTGGATTGTCATCGGACAGACATTCCTGTTCGCGAGGCGAATAATAAAAGGCTGTGGTAAACAAAGGTGCTTGGCTCTGCGTGCCACCCGTAACGTAAGCTTCTAGTATAGGATAACGCCACCCCGGCACATACCAGCGGTAAACGTTTTCGACAAGCACGCCCTTGTTGTTGGCCAAATGCCAGCGAATGCTGTCGGTTGTAAAGTGTGGCAGGCTGTCGCCGGGCATTCTCGCTGGACTATTGAGCGTGCAGACCTGTCGTTGAGTATGCAGGCGCAACACGTTGCGTAGTGTGTCGCCTTCGGGCAATACCATTGTTCGGCACAGCTTTGCCCACGTTTTATAATCACCTAGTTTCCTCACATTCCATCGTTCGCCATATAGTCCACAACCATGATACAGTCCCGAAAGACTGTCGCCAGCGTGCATGGGGAACTTTAACCATAGCTCGGGTAGGTCGTAATCTATCTTTGCCAAATGGTTTTCAAACCCCATAATAAGCAAGCTGTCGCCCTTTTGTTCAAAGAAATAGCGTGTGCCATGCTCCAATCGGCTAACCATGCCATTGTTTGGCCCCTTTCCATAGCGGCAGGTATAGCGATCGTTGGCCACTTGCGTTTGAGACAAGTCGCATATACTATCGTTAAGCAGGCCAGCCACATTGCCCACCAGCAGCTGCCTTCCCGTCATCCTGTCGCCCACGCGGTAGGCGTTGCGTATTTTCTCTACCGCATTAAACCCTTGGGCATGCGCCATTGTCCCGTAGGAACATTGAATGAATGCTGCCAAGACGATGTGCAGAAATCGTTGTCTATTCATAAGTGTAGTTCTAAATTTCATTATTTCTATTATTTAGGAAATATTACCTGGGCTTGTCTATAGCACCCCTCAATATTGGTAATAGTATCAAACATCAGAATGGTTCTAGTTCGATATAGTCCTTCCCTTCGCTGTAAATTACATAGTTGGCATAAGCTCTTACACCCACCTCTATATACCCAGGCCGAACATCGAACCTGGTAGCTGGTTGTCTCGGCTGGTAAAATCGTTTGTCTTCAAACCTGATTTTTTTATACTTCTTTTGTCTAGGATGTAGTGTGGCAAAATCCCATGGGTCGACATAATATATTTTATCGGGATCAGACTGTTCCAGCACAAAATTAAGTTCTGTCGATTCGTATATGGGAACGCGTATAACATCAACGTCTGATTTCTTGAGCGCAGTCGCACCACTGTCTCTAATTGTTACGTACGCAGCCCCCGTAAACCAAGGTCTATAAATTAGCAGTACCTTATTTGTCTTCGGTATTTTATATCTCTTTGTTCTTTGCCAAACACATGAGGTAGTGAGGCAAACGATTACAAGTAGATAGAACAATATTTTCTTCATCTTCTTTATGTTTTTAAGGTGAACGAGCACCAAATTTATATATTTTACTTATCAACTTTTTCTTCATCTTCTTTATGTTTTTAAGGTGAACGAGCACCAAATTTGTATATTTTACTTATCAACTAACCTTTAGACTAAAATGCAGATTTTGTCCAATCATACTTTAAGCAAGCTTGGCGTTGTTCATGGCTCAACGAAGATGTCCTTTTTCTCATGCACACGTACTTTCTTCTTAATCGGTATTTCCTGCTCGTTTAGTTTCAGCAACAAATAGTCGAGCATTGAACCTTTATAGCCAGAATTCTTAGCCATCTCGTAGCGCAACGGCAGTTCACCTGGGAAAAATGCAATGATTGTTCTTAGTCCACTTTCACGAAAACTTTCAATCGCAAGCTTCAGCTGTTCTTCATACGTACGGTCAATGTCTTCTAGAGCATAGCAAATAGGCATCTGTACCATATTTTGTTGAAAGTAGCTTTTAAGTTTACTTACCGCTTCCTCGTGTTGTGGTTGGGGCATTTCCCCACCAGCCTTTTTAACACTTAGAACATATCCTAAGCTGTCTATATTTAGCCATAAAGTCAAGCGTTGATTGTGTTCTAACATTTCTCGTACAGTATTTAGTCCCAAAACTGTCAACACCACTCGCCCGAATATCCTACAACTGCGAAAACCACAATCATTATCAATCGCTACCTGCCCAAGACAGGGTAGATAGAATGAAAGGAGAAATACAATAATTTTTGTTCTCATATTATCGATGTCTTATTTATAGGTGTCTAATATTATCTTTTGCAGTGCATAAGGCATAACCTTTGTATGCAAGCGATAATTTATTCCACCAATTTCTTTTTCTATATTATGCTTCGCATATTTCTCGGCACTAACCATATAATCATCAAGAAAGGCATTAGACATGACAGCCTCTCTAGATATAGGGGTTATCCTCTGTACCATACATGGTTTCATTATCCGGTCCTGGAACTCAGACATCCCATAATACTTCGCCCTAATCTGGCGCATAGTTTAAAAGGAGCTCATAGCTTTGTATTTTCTTTATGTTGTATTCTTTATCATAAAACAGCTTTATCCGAGGAAAATTGCATTCACCCGACACAAAAATAAAAGAGGAACGAAGTGAATCTTTTTCTTGCTTTACCGCAAGAGCTACTTCCGCACCCACGAGAGAGTTCTTATATATGGTGTCGAGCGTTAATCGGTTAGACAAAACCAGCCGTTCGCGGCCGAGCAAAGCCGAATAGAAATCGTTGCCTTTACGATACATAACAAACACCCTGTTTCGTGTTTGTTCACCATTGTTTTCTATAAGCTTCAACGTATCTCCTTGCCTTTTCAATGTGTATGATTTAATTCCAGAAGAAAAGTGGAATTTCAGCTCATCACCTTTTTCCATGTATCTCATAAAAGAAACAAGCACAACAACAATCGTAGTGATAGCCATCAATATCTTTATTAAACCCTTCCTTTCCATATTTCTCGGTTGTTAAACTTTCAAATTACTCGTTGTATGGCATTTACCTGTGCCGTAATCGTTTCTACACATACTGGCTTGAACGCATAGCTGCAATGGTAAAACTCTTCAGAAACAAAACTTTAAATTCAACGCTCACATTCATAATCAACAAAAGCCTCTTCTCGCTGTATAGCGGTAAGATTATAGTCCTTGTCATAATACATTCTAAGCAAAAGCCATTTTGTGGGTATGTCTTGATAGAACGAACAGGCAAAAAGCGAGTCGTTCATACGCTCTATACACACGCGATACTGCTGATACTTCATCGAGTTTGCATATAAGGAATCGGTTAATTGATGGGTAGACATCATCAGCATCTCCACGCCAAGCCACTCCATATAGTATTCATCACCTTTAAGATACAGTTTCCACACACGCCCATTTCCCCCTTTGGCATCCGTTTCTACAACATTCAACGTGTCTCCGTTGGTCTTAAGCGCATAGGAGGTTACGGGTAACTGTGGGTAATACTCCCTGCTACCATCCGTTTCTTTACAAGCAACAACAAGTAAAATCACCACTTGTCCAAGGCATGGAAGACAGGCCCAAAGGAGAAATGCGATAACTTTTGCTTTCATATCATTGATGTCACATTTGTCGTTGTTTAATATTCTTTTTGCAGATCATAGGGTTTAACCTCTATTTCAAGGTGTGAGCAACGATTTCGTTGGCCACTAGGCGGGTTTTTCCGTGTAGGCCTTCTTCTATTTCCCTTGTGTCTGTACATCAGTTGGCTCTAAGGCAAAATGATATGAAATATTCGGGCATTTAAATGACACCAGATCCCCCTTTTGTTGTTCCTTATTCACTCGCACTATAAACTTCTCATACGTATTCTTCCGCATAAACTCAATGTGATCAAAATGCGTGAACAACGTCAAGGTGTCACCCTTGATACTCCACTTCAATGTATCTATAGGCCCAGTTTCTTTCCAAGATAAAGCTATGCTTGAATCCTTAAAAGCTATTGTCCTACATCCACCGTTTCCGCACATAATTTGTGTACTTATCAGCCTTTTCTCAGACTTCTTCACTGGTCTTTTGTCTACATTCATAATTAAGGTATACTGGTAAGTCCATGTATAATCCCTCATAAGCTGGTACTTGCTAGAAACACCAGGCAAAAGCATGGCCACTAGCATTAGATATACACTATTCAACATGTTTCTCGTTCCTTTTTCTTAATGGTTTTCCCAATTCTTTCCGTATCTTATTCTCATTATCAATTGCATTCCCCGTATCAGTTCCTGCATCTGTTTTTGGGGCAGCATGCCCCGCAAACTCATATATACTATTCTTTTCTGTTGATAGGTTAATCATATCTACCCATAGGCGTATTGCGTTACGTTGCCGTTGGCAAACTGTATGCGCTGGGGGTTGTTGTGCAGGTCACAGCCGTTGTGGGTGATGTGGCGCGTTATCATTCTAATCGTCCTTTTTCCCACCTTTACTTACTTTCTTCTTAATCGGTATCTTCTGCTGGCTTATTCTCAGCAACAAATAGTCGAACTTAGAACCCTTAAAGCCTTTCCTTTTATCAGCTTCATAAGGAAAAAACAAGCCTCCTGGGAAATTTGCACCGAATAGCCTCTCTTTCTTTTCGCTAAATATCTTACGTGCCAACTTTAATTGGTCCTCACTCGATAGTCCTATGTCTTGAAGGACATAGCAAAGGGGGAACTGTACCATATTAGTTTGGAAGTACTCTCTGAGCTTATCCGTCATTTCCTTTACTTGGGTTTCGGGAAAGTTGCCTCTACCATTACGCACACCTAGCACATACCCATTACGCACACCTAGCACATACCCAGCAGTATCAACGTTCAGCACAAGGAGAAAACGTTGACCATTATCCACCATTTTATGGACGAAGCTTGTATCAAAAACTTCGAGTATTACTTTTGCGAATATCCTGTTACTCCTATCAAAACAATCATCATCCATAGTGATTTGTGCCGAACAGAATAGAGGCAGTAAGAAAAACATTGCTAAAATTTTTGTCTTCATATTGTATTGTGTTATTTATTATATGTGTCTAATACTATTTTCTGTAAAGAATAAGGACTGACTGTAGTGTGTAGATGATAGTTTACTCCTCCGACCTTGTTTATGATGTTATAGTTAGCAAAATACTCTGCACTAGAGATATAATCATCGAGAAAAGGCTTGGACATAACGGCTTTCGGAGTTAGATATTGAAAAGCACTGCCATAATTACCAGCTAAAATACGATCTACAAAACCATTCGTATTGTCAAAAGCAGCAGATCCTGCCATATCTTGTCCAATAAAGTATGCGACGATCTTTGCTTCAAACTCTCTATTAAATTCTCCTTTGTCATACCCTTTCCTATTGTCATGTTGGTATGCATGAAAGAGTTCTTCTGCCAACACGACGTTCGTGATGTTGCCCAGTTTCTCCTTATCGAAAACAACACTGCCTCCACCGTTATCATCCATCACGAAATGTCCATCAATATCACCTGCTTGCTTTACAACAGACGGCACCCTGTCGAAGCTTATAAAGTATGTTTCTTTAGAGTTCTCTAATGATGAGTACATCGTGTTAAACAACGGACTAGCCTCACGCAACGGATTTATCTGGCCTAGATAACTTTGGTATTCACCCTTTGTCATCTTGGAGAAGTCAAACTTACATCCATCAGGATCTACAAAAACCACTGGATTGTTTGCGCAATACGCATAGGGTGAGATGTCGTAATATTTCTCGGCCAATGGGTCAATGCTAGTCCATCGTCCTAGTGCTGCATCATATTGGCGTGCGCCATAGTCGTAGAGATTTAGGCCGTGGATGCGGTCTAGCTCTTTGCCGTTATACTTATAGCGTTGGGCTGCACCTTGAGTGCTTACCGACATTAAGGCACCAAAGGGGTAGTAGTGGTTCATTTGTTCGCCAAAGCCGTCGTCGCGAACAACAAGGCGGTTGTTGCCCAGATAGTCTTTAACATAATAATGAAAGGTGGGGGCAGATGTGGCAGTGCTGTCGGCGAAGGTTATGTAGCCACCATCAATCGGCACGTAGGCCAGCTTACCATTCTCGTAAACCGCGCTGCCGCAATAGTCGATGCTGTTGCGTGCCATATATGGTTGTTGGGTTTGTGAAGAAACGTTGCCGTGCATCACCTGTGTAATGGGCATGCTCTCGGAATACGAGGCTATGGCATAGCTGGTGCGCAGCTTGTTTCCGTCGGCATCGTAGAGGTAAGCAATGCTGCTGCCATCGTCGAAACGTACTTCTTGTGGTAAGTTTTGCGTGTTGTAGCTTATTTTGCGGATGTGTTTGTTTAAGTCGGCAGTCATGTTGCCATTGGCGTCGTAAGTGTACTCCTCTGGTTGGTCTGCTCCATCCGCAAAGTATAGAGCATTTGGGAAAGCGGGGTCGGTGCAGGGGTCGGTGGCTTTGTGCAGTTGGTTGCCATCGTATTCCATTGAAATGCAGTCTATAGGTTCATAAGTATCGTAGTCGCAAAGGCCATTGCGCTGCAACTTGAGCAGGTTTCCTTGCAAATCATACTCATAGTTGGTGTTGTAGTTGTGGTCTGGGCTATCACTATCTTTATATTTAACCCTTTTCAGACGCGAAAGACCATCATAACAATAACTGAAACTACGCGTAATATTACAGATACCCCAAAGGTAACCCCTCTGGGGTTTGCCCACAGAAGAAGAGTAGGCGCAGATGTTGCCATTATAACAAGGTGTAACGCTCTCCATAAAGACCTGTGTGGCGTCTTCGTAACAGATATGCTCTTCAAGTAAAGGGGAATAACGGCTAGTGGGCCAAGACCTTATGTTGTAGTTAATTACTTGTCCCAACTCTGGTATATCTCCTGTTGTTTCAGAGTTAACTCTTCCCAACTCATCATAATCTATTTCGCGCAGCGTTTTCTTTTCAGCATTGTTCAGGCTATAAGTAACCTTTGCCAGTCGGTCGGCATGATCGTACTCGTATTCGTAGCGTTGCGTTAGTGTAGGCATATTTGCTGTACTGTGAACCATAAGTTTGCTTACGGGTTTGTCGGTGAAGCTGTATTCATAACTCGTATCATCATATCCACCCCGCATGTTGGTGCGTATCTGACGGGTAAGTCTACCCTTGCGGTCGTATAGATTCACCTCGCGCAAAAGGCTGTCGCAACCATATACTGCCACTTCGCGTCCTGTTAGCAGGCCTTGGGCACGCTGTGCACTAACTTTAAAACATGGACTGTTGAACCCCTGTTGATCGAGAAAGCTATAATCGTCGTAAAACTTTCTAATTGTTACGAGGCTGTCGTTGCCCACGGCGCGCTCCACCACATAGGTGTTACGTCCCAAAGCATCGTATCGATAGAACGTTTTATGTCCTGTTCGACGTTGGTTTCCTGTTTGCGACATCACCATCCGGTCGGCAGCATCGTAGGCGTAGTCTGTTTTCTCGCAGCCAGGCAATTGCTTTTCGATGCAGCGGTTGGTCTCGTCGTATAGATAACGAAAGGCAAACTTGTCGATACTGGGCTGCTTTTGGTACATCGGTTGCAGCACGTAGCGAATGTTGCCACGTAGATCGTGTACAAAATATACGTCGCTATACGTGTTTCCATCCACTCTACGCACCAGCAACTGTCGCCCTTCAGCATCGGCGAAAACATACTTTTCATTTCGGTCTTCATCGGTAAGTTTTTGCACGAGCAATTGGTTGCTGGGATAGAAACCCTCTTCTTTCAATGTACCAGTGGCTTCATCCACAGCGTACTTTTTGCAAGCTAGTACACCACTGCTTTTGTTGGTATGGAAAGATGAGATTGAGGGATGCTTTGCCCACGCCTGTCCTGGGCCGATGTTTGCTGTTTTCCTTCCTTTCTGCCAAGATTCGTAAGTGCGCAGTTCAAATGGAGCTGTGTCTTCATGATAGACACCCATGTAGTCATTATACATGTTAGCAGTTTCCACATAGTCTGCCATAGTGGGTATGGGCAGCCAAATCTTGCTTTTTCTTCCCATAACATCATATTCAATCCTGTCGGCCAAATTGTTTTTGTTTGGCGTAACATGAATCTGCACATTCTGCACAGGTCGGCCAAGGCCGTCAACGTACTGTATGTTGTCTAACCATCCGTCGATGTTTCTTTTTACATGCACGCTTGTCTTGATATAGCTCCGCGTATTGTCTTGCGCAAAGCACTTTGTAGAAGGATTTGCAAGAAATACTGCAAGGCATAGCAATGTTGCTTGCCAATTAAATGTATAATGCCTAATCATTTTCATTTTGCCTCCTGATTTTTGTAATGGTATTCGTAACTTCTCAGTGTATTCCAATCCGTATCATGTTCGCTGACCAATCGTCCAAAGGCATCGTATCCGTAAGAATAGGTATAGCCTCGTTGGTCAGTTCGACTTGTTATTTGCCCTGTTCCATCATAATTGAATGACATCACTTCCGCATCCTCGGGGTATATCCGTATGTCATCAATAGGCTCGTTGTTCTCATTTATAATGTACTCTCCATCTGTAAATGGAGCGCACTTATACTGCCAGCCCCCATTGTGGTACACTTGATAATCGATAAAATACCGTTTTTTCGGATCGATGTCCAAACGTGCACGATACAGACCACGATAACCCCAATAGCTATGAAAACCACCAGGGAAAGTATTCTTCCCTCTTCCATGCTCAAACCCTTCATAGAAAACATTATTATAGCCTACAATGCGTGGTGGAAGTGAAGTTATAACCGTATAATAACAATTTACTTTTGCATACACAGAATATCCACTTTCGTCAGCTTTCCCTTCTTTACCCACATACTCTACCACTACATGCAACGTGTGTTTACCTGCAGATATTCGCCCCAGCTTTGCATAATATCTATCACGGTTTTGGGGATCGCGCCTGAAATCGATAAGCAGATTCACAGTATGCTGATCTACGCCAACATACATAAAGAAGTCCTTTTTATCACTCTCGGGGAAAAACATTTCTACTTCCACCTCTGTTTCTTGTTCTGTAGTAAATGTTATTTCTTTTTTAGCGTATGGTTTGCACTCAACAGCTAGTCCCTTACATACGCGGTTTACACGCTTTTCATATATTGTGTCCCTGTTGTTCTGAGCATTCTTAAAAATTGCCACAGGTTGTTTGAACCCCTTTTGCCAAAAGAACACCACGCGCCTACCTCCTTTACCGATGGCTTCACGGTAGTTGTTGCTAGCATCATAGTTGTTGAATTGTATTTCGGCCTCACCATACCGTTGTGGAACGGTTTCGCCATCGAAACGTACAGGTTCGGTTTTGGAGTAAGGCAATTTGAACATTCCGTGGTAAACTTTATCAAGCACGGGCCAGCTATTCTTAATATTAAGCTTGAACGTATTTAACGTGGCATCTACGAGTGAACTGTTTCTAAACGTGAACTGTTCGATGGGTACGCCCACCATGTGGCGGTTCACCATGGCATCATAAGTTGGCGTAGCCTTCATGTCTTCTGCGTATGTTATAAAATGCCGTAGCTTATCATTCGTTGGTAGAGTGGTAATGGTTTCTTGTAAAATTCCACGAGCATTATAATTGTATCGAAACTGTTTAACCAGGCTGTCGCCATTCTCAAAAAACACTTCACGACGTGTGGCTGGCAACATTGAGTAGGTGTATATCTTATAGCATACGCCCTCGCCATAAGAACCAGCCTCGCCCCCACAGATATTGTAACAATTGGCATTCATAGCACGCACATAATTCTCGATTATCTTATTTTTCACATAGCTTATGTCTTCATCTTGACGCAGCTTACCCGTGTTGTCAAAACTTTGTTTACGCAACAACAGTCCTCGCTCTTGCCCTTTGTTGGCATACTGCTCGTTATTTTCCATCCCTTGCTGCATGTTGCATTCGAAACGTTCGTCCAAATGTCCATTATCAAAATTGGTATAGTGGTACTTTTGGTAAGAGCCATCAGCATTTGTTTCAATCACATCCGTGTAACCTACGCTTGTACCCTGACTATTGGCACAAGCAGGAAGAACAGAACTAGAAGTGAATATGGACACTCGCTTAGAGCTTTTATTGCCAAAAGGTTTAATCGTGTTGTTACGGTAGAAATACTTAAACTGTCCACCGCATACACCACTAGACCGTCCATCCTTTGACTTACTGAAATAATAGCGATGTACTAAGGTCTCGTCTTCCGCTCTATCAGTGGGTGAGGAGTATATTTCCTTTATGCGGACACCACCTGCATACTTATCTACATTTTCTGTAAAACAACCTTCCCAACGGTTTAGCTTTAAGTTTTTAGAATATTGGTGTGGTTCGAACACCAGGCGCGTATAACCACCAGTAGGATAGGTTATTTTTGTGAGCAATCCCAATGAGGCACAGTTAGGATTAGCTTCCTTTTTTGCATAATAGCCGTCTAAATCCATTATGCTAGCTTCGCGTGCATTGTAATATCCCCAATGATCTGTCTCATTAGAGAGGTATGGGGGCAACATGTCGGGACGGTTATATTCAAAACTATACTTTTTAGCGGTCCTTGCATGTTGCATGTCTTCTTCTCTTATAGATTTTAGGATGAGTCGCTGATTAGGATTTTCATCATAGTCGAGTACAAGATGCATGTTTGGGTATCCGTTCTTACGTTCAACGGTGATGTCTGAAAGTTTATACCATTTCAGTTTGGAAAGACATCCATCTAAATCTTCTTTTTGTTCCGGGTTCAAATCATACATCAACAGGTTGAATGCGGGCCACAATTTCATGGAAGTAAAGTAATCATGGTATTTAGACGACTGAACCCGCAGGTCGTTAGACAAGGTACGGTTAAATTCCAAGTCCTCATTTTCTCCATTAATAGATTCCAAATAAACTGGCGACAGAAGTTCTCCGCTTATGGTCATATCTTGCGAAGAAGCAAAAGAGGAATTGCATGAAGACCACTTGGGGTTTTTCCCTTCTTGGTCTAAAACTCTCATGTACGAGGAGTAAAGCTGGTCTATATAAGCACCCCGCTCGTAATTTAGTCTTACATTTTGACCATTCGCCAATACAATACCCGTTAGATGCCAGGCATTGGCAAACCAAATGTCTAGACCCTGCTTAAAGAACTTCTTCGAATATTCAATGGCAGAGGACGTATATCCAAATTCAAAACGATTCCCTTTTTCGTCAATAAGCGTAAAACCTGCGAACGTTGGCGTTTGGTTACGACGCATTTCGTTTGGAGGCCAATGTAAATCTTTTGGGATATCCACAAAGTTGCCATTAAACTCTACCTTTATTGGTTTGCTACATTGCACCTTCCATTCTCCTTTTTCAGAGAGCCAAAACTTACCTGAGTACTCCAAGAATTGAAAGGAAAATTCATCTGGCGCTCTATCCCAGTACGTAGTATAAGTAGTTCTTGCTCGCTCTTTCAAATAATCGGCATTGTTCCAACTGTCGTTATCTAGTATACTATGCTGGAAGTAATATCCCCGATGGGTATAGTCAAAGAAAATGCCTGGCGCAGAGTACTCGTCTGGACCTTCGTTGATTGTTCGGTAGATAACACCACCCGCATTAAGCGTCCAACCAAGCCCTACCCAACTGGGGTGTTGATCGGGTTTGACACTACCTGAATGATAAGATAGGGTTATGGGAAACTTTAAACCTTCCAGATTGAGTTCATAAAGAGGAATACTAATGTTGGGAGTGCCTGTAAATGGTGTAATGGGTATTTCCTCATAAACGCCAAGGTTTGCCACATTAGGGGTCTGAACATTTGTTATTCGATCGTAATAGGTTTGGCTCATTAAAGTTGAAACCCCTATTACAAAAAGCAAAAGGAGCGACAATGCGAGCCGCTTTATGGCTGTTAATGTCAGGTTCATAATGGTCAGTTTTAATGATTAGATATTTGGCAAATATAGCTTATTTTCTTTAAACTTACAAGTAAAAATGAAAAAAATAATGAAATAGACTTGACTTTTAATATTTCTGCAAATGGAGAGGAATTGATTGCCTTTTTGAAACAAAACCAAGATAAGCACTCCTCTCACACACGAGAGATCAAACAAAGATGCGAATAAATTAATTCAGCCCTATCTGTCGGTTGCAAAACATGGACGTAGCCTTGTCTTTTTGGACTTCCTATAAATTGAGAGGTGTTGATTATCTTAGAGTTGTAAAACCAAGATAAACATCTCACTCGTGTGCGAAATACCGAACAAAGATACGGAAAATTTGAAACTTCTGCTCTGTTTGTCCGTCGCAAAACGTGGTTACGTCTCAAAAAAGTGTTCATGCTTGCGCCTTCATCCATTGTTTCTTTGACGCTTTCTTTATGCAGTTGGCCCGTTGTCTTGTTTACAACGATACGTTCGCCCGGCTTTACTGCAAGGCCCTTTTGTTGCGAAATGAGGTTGTCTATGCTTAGTTCGCCCTCGTAAAGGCTAATCGTTGCGTGTTGGTCTTCCTGATAATTGCTCACTTTGAAAGCCGTTCCGAGGTCGTGCAAAACAACGTCTTTGGTAACGATAGACAATGGCATCCGCTCGTTGTGCTTTACGCAGAAGAACCCCTCTCCATGCAAATATATCTTTCTATCCGATATGCCGAACCCCTGCGAGTACCTGATTGTTGAACCCGAATTGAGCTTTACCTTGCTGCCGTCGGGAAGAACAAGGCTGAGTTGCGAACCATCTGGGGCGTTAGTCTCTATCATGGCAAACTGCCGGTTTACCTTTTGCATGCCTAAGAAGTAGGCAACGATGGGCAACACGGCAATGAGAAAAACCGCAGCAACCCTTACCAGCAGCTTTATTGGCAGGCGTTGTGCCTGTTTTTCGCCAGTGTTGCCAGTGTGTACATGCGCATGAAAGCGTTGCAGAGCCTGCTCCACGTCGAACTCTTCGTGTGCCTTTGCGGCAGCGCGGTCGAAAAGCAGTTCGCGCAAGTTGCGTACATACAGCCTGTTTTCCTCGCTTTGCCTAACGAAATTGTTCAGTTCGCAAAGCCCCTCCGCAGTGATGTCGCCTTGCACAAAGTGGCGTATCAGGTTGTCGATATGCTCGTTTTCTGTTTTCATACTCGGTTCCCCTTTATCATGATAGAGCCTTTTGGGGTGGTGGTAGGGTAGTGAAAAGCGCAAGAAAATGTGGCTGTTGGGCATTCTTCTTTCTAGAATGCCCGTTCCGCAAGTTGCTGTCTTGTAAATAATGCTCAGATAAAGAATGGTTGTGTAAGATGAATTCCAGTGTGTGGCATAAGCCTTCATAGGACGTTGTTCATGTGTCTGGCGTTTTTCCTGTTGGTGAGTCGTTCCCCATCCTGCACGTTTTGAAGTATGTTTTCTGGGCAAGGGCACGCCCAAGTGCATTTGTGGTGTGCGTTGAATTGTCCTTCAAGAACTTGTTTTTCGGCGCATAATGACGTTTTGCTTGTGGTGGATAAGGGTGGAGTTCAAATTTTATTGTATCTTTGTCTTGTGCTTAGCGCGTGGGTGTGCGTGCTATCCTAGGCTTAGGGACACGAAAATAACACCCACTAAAATATGGTAAGGTAGCGAGGGTCAAGCCGACCGCTATCTTAGAAGTGCAGCATGCGTTGCTCTTTTGCATCGATTTCACTTTTCAAGAGATAAAAGGAATGTTCCAAAAGTCTAAGATTACCTAGTCCGTCTGAAATGAAATCTGTGTTGCAAGATAGTTTAAAAGGCTTAACATGTCGTTCGTAAAATGTTTAAAGTATGGATAAGAAAGTGTTTCAAGAACTTCTGGCAGAAGAAGTGAAATCATACAAAGCGTTACTTGAGACCCCAAACAATGATTGGATAGTAAAGGGCTTTATAGATGTGAATAAGAATATTTATGGAATAACCAATGATACGAAGGTGGTATCGAAGGTTATAGAAATTATACTCATCCCAAAACTGGCTTCCTTTGCCGAGCGCAACGGGCTTGTTTTGGAATTTCCCTCGGCACAAAACTTCTATCCAGACTTGACATTTAAAGATAAGGAAGGCAATTTGTTTGCCGTAGACTTTAAATCCAGCTACTACCGTGACGACAAAAAGGTGAACGGCCTTACGCTTGGCTCTTATTGGGGCTATTTCCGTGACCGCCAAGTAAAAAGGAACACGGATTATCCGTATGATGATTATAAATGCCATCTTGTACTTGGGGTGCTTTATAAACAGGGTGTCGAGGATGGTAAGGACATGGAGGTATATAGTATTGACACGCTGGCGGACATAAAGTCGGTTATAGAACACTTCATATTCTTTGTCCAACCAAAGTGGAAGATAGCAAGCGACCAACCAGGAAGTGGAAACACGAGGAACATCGGAGGTGTTGTTGATGTAGACAAACTCGTGAATGGGGAGGGAACGTTCGCCAAGTATGGAGAAGAGGTTTTCAATGATTATTGGATGAACTACTATAATGCGGCCGATGCCCAAAAGGCTGGCATGGGGAAACAGCATTACCACAATCTTAAAACTTATATAGAGTATCTGGAAAAAATGAGTAAAAGACTTACAGAATTGAAAAAGTAGAGATGCCTGTTATCATTCCCCCTATAAAATCGCAAGGTATCAAGACGAAATTGGTCCCGTGGATTAATGACCTGATATTGACTTCGGGCGTTAGCCTTACTGCACGCTGGATAGAACCTTTCTTTGGAACTGGCGTGGTGGGTTTCAACTGCTCCATAATGGGTACGCACATTGTTGGCGATACCAATCCGCACATCATCAATTTCTACCAGAAGGTACAGAACGGAGAGGTTACGCCTTATACTATGCGTGCATATCTTGAACGTGAAGGTGCCCTTTTGGAGGTGGCGGATGAGGATGGTTATGCCCACTATCGTCTTGTGCGCGACAGGTTCAACAAGGAGCACAGCCCGTATGATTTTATATTCTTGTCTCGTGCAGGATTTAATGGGATGATGCGTTTCAACAAGCAAGGTTGTTGGAACATACCCTTTTGCAAGAAACCCGAGCGATTTGCACCTGCATATATAACCAAAATATGTAATCAGATTGAAAACATTGCTCGTATAATTGGAGGGAAAAAATGGGTTTTCAATAACGTACACTTTCTTGAAACAATAGCACAGGCAGGGGAAAACGACCTTATTTATTGCGACCCACCTTATTACGGGCGGTATGTTGACTATTATAATGGTTGGACGGAAAAGGATGAAGAGGAACTTTTCCATGCCTTGCGCCAAACACGAGCAAGGTTTATCCTTTCCACTTGGCATCACAACGATTTTCGCCAAAATGAGATGGTGAGTCGTTTCTGGCAGCAATTCAATGTCGTTACAAAAGAACACTTCTACCATAATGGCGGGAAAACCGAGAACAGACACGCTATGGTCGAGGCTATGGTTTTCAATTTCGATTTGCAAGATAAAGTAGAGGTTGCTGTTCCTCATAGAAAATTTGAGCTGTTTGCAGGCATGCCCTAAAACACACACACTTGCGGCTTTCTCATTTTCTTAGCCCATTCTTCATTGTTTGTTGTCTTTATCTGGTACTTTCTGTTTGTTCTATTAGTGGAATATGACGTCCCTTACCACCAGACAACCACGAAAAGCAGCACGCCAACCACATCTGCGGGCAACCTAGACGATAGCGTTTTGATGGCGTTTTTGATGTGGTACTTCACCGTATTGACAGAAATGCCCAGCTCTTGGGCAATCTCCGAATACTTCTTGCCCTCATAACGGCTCAGCTCGAACACCTGTCGGCATTCTGTCGGCAACTCGTCTACGGCTTTCTTGGCCGTGTTTTTCATTTCCTCTTCAAGCAACCAGCCCAATGGGTGTTCGGGGTCGGATAGGTATTCGTGTAGGCAGAGCAGGGTGTTGTCTATGCTGTCTGTAACCCTGCCCTTGCGGAAGGCCAACGAGCGGCAGGCCTTCTCGCTGTTGTTTCTTATCGAACGGAAGAGATAGGCTTGCAGCGACTCAACTTGCAGTTGGCCGTGGTTGTCCCAAAGATAAAAGAAGAGGTCGTCGACAATCTCTTCGGCCAACTCATGGCTGTGGGTGATTGTCTTTGCAAGCTTGCATAAAACGGCGTAGTATGTTTTGTACAGGCTTTCGAAGGCGGCAAGGTCTCCATCCTTTAAACGGGAGAAAATGTCACTTTCTACCATATCTCTAACAATGGTTAAGCGGTTTTGTTGTAATATCTTTCTCAGCAAAGTTAGTTGTTTTTTCGTTATTGCCATGCTATTCGCATTTATTTTCATCGAAGTTGCTTGACTTTTATTGCCAAACAAAATTGGATAAGGAAAGCCGTAGGTGCATCGTAAGCAAACGCCTAACAACAATTTTCCAAAAGCAAGTATGTTTGACTATCATTTTCGTATAGATTGCGGGGTGTTGATTGTCTTTGTGCTGTAAACCCAAGATAGCCGCCCCGCTGATGTGCGAAATACCGAACAAAGATATGGAAAATCTGAAAATTCTGCCCTGTTTGTCCGTCGCTAAACGTGGTTACGCCTCAAAAAGGTGGCCCAGCGGAAACTATTCAATGTGTTCTCTACAAGCCGAACCCCATCTGCCAATGCCCGATTACTTTTGCGTTTGCCTGATGCAGCCTCCGTTGGTTGTGAGCTGCATGCGCGGCAACCGCTTGTGCTGGCGGTTGTAAACATACGTGCTTTCCGTCTCCGTTTCCTTTCCGCGCGTAAACGGCATAATCTGCTTTGTCTTATTTTTGGTAAGAATTTTAACATTATGAGTGCCCTTTTTGATCACCAAACGCCCACCTTGCCGCAAAAAATCGATTCTCGCGAAGGTTGTTGTTGGTGCAAAAAGAGGTTAGTCCATGAACACTACAGAATGAATTTTTATTTAAAGAAGCTGCCATTTGCACCATATTTTAGGCCGTTTTTAGCAAAATGTGGTGCAATATGGTGCTAAATACCCTGCGTTTTGGTGCTAAATGCAGTGCAATTTGCCGCTAAATGCCTTGCGTTTTGGTGCAAAACGCATGGTAAAATGGTGCTAAACGCAAGGCAAAATGGTGCTAAATGCGATGCGAAAAGCATAAATATACATTGCAATGGTATAAATAAAACCTTTCCCATCCATGAAACACATGGCTCAAAAGGGCAAAATGCTCGTTAAACAGTGGGTTTTTAGGGGTAAAATGCGGGTAATTGGGTGTGGATAATAATGAGTTGGCAACCAATCTAGAAAGCTAAAAAGGTGCAAAATGCAGGCTTTGTTCTTAAAAATGGACATAGAGAAAGGCGTGGAAGGCTAGAAATGGTAGTGATTTGCCTACTTTTTAACCTGTTTTCTCGCTAGAATGAAGTGAAAATCTGAGGGGTGTTGTAAAATAAAAACAATAATTTTAAGGTTTTGAGTTTGAATGTTGATGAGTTTTTGAGTTGGTTGGTTGACGAGCCTGTTAATTGATGGATTTGTAAGTTTGTAATGTGATGAGCTTGCAAATTTATGGTTTGTGATCTTTTTGTTATTGAGGTGGTAACTATTCAGCAATAATGAACGTTGATTATCAAGAACTTATAAACGTGATATTGCGGAAAAAAGCTCGAAATGACATTACTTTACCAAAATTTGTATGTGTCCGTTTGTGTAACTTGTTGGTAATCAATAATAGTTTGTACGCCTTATTGCTGAATAGTTACATTGAGGTGATGTATACGGGGGGTCGTTATTTGTGAGTTTGTAAACAGGTGAGTTGACTAGTCCTGCGCTTCGTATCTGAGAGGAGTATTCATCTAGTATTGGCATAATAAAGACTACAAACTCCTTCCAATTTATATAAATTCTATGTACTTCGGATAAATTAAAGTATAAGATGCTTGGATTTAATAGGATTATCGATTAACTTTGTGCTTGAAAAACCGTTTAGAAATAAACAGATACATACAACTACCATAAATAATATCTAAAACGACTTTTAAAAGAGACTATGGACTTAAAGGACTTGATTAAACAGCTAGCTGAAAAAATTAATCAGCAAAAAGCTAACATCCTAACCGAAGAAGCGACAAAGAATGCATTCATTATGCCGTTCATTAATGCGTTGGGTTATGATGTTTTCAACCCATTAGAAGTTGTACCTGAAATGGATTGCGACCTTGTTAAGAAGAAAGGTGAAAAGATCGATTATGCCATTATGAAAGATGGAGCACCAATCATTCTTATCGAATGTAAGCACTGGCATCAAGATTTGTTGTTGCATGATACACAATTGAAAAAGTATTTTGTAGCCTCCAAGGCTAAGTTTGGTGTGCTTACAAATGGCATAAGGTATCTCTTCTATACCGACTTGGAGAACCAAAATATCATGGATGACAAGCCTTTCCTTGAATTGGATATTACTGATGTGAAAGACTACCAGCTTGTAGAGCTTAAGAAGTTCCATAAATCGTATTTCAACATTGATGACATTTTGAGTTCTGCAAGTGGTTTGAAATATTCTACCGAGTTGAAGAAGATATTTGCGGAGGAACTTGTTAACCCAACGCCCGAGTTCGTGAAGTATTTTGCAAAGAAGGTGTATGATGGAGTTATAACATCTAAAGTGCAAGACCAATTTTCTGAGTTGGTAAAACGTGCTTTTAATAGTTACATTAATGAACTTATATCTAAGCGGTTGAAGACGGCACTTAATTCGGAAGAGCAACGTGAAGCAACAGAAACGATTTCTGCGCATGCGGAAAGTGAACCGGTAGAATCTGCAATAGGGTTGAAGGACGGAGTCGTTACTACTCAAGAAGAACTTGACGGCTTTAATATAGTTAGAGCCATTGTGCGCAAGTCGGTCGACGTATCACGTGTCGTTTACAGAGATGCACTCACTTATTTTTCCATCCTACTCGACGATAATAATCGTAAACCTATTTGTAGATTATACTTCAATGGGAAAAATAAGAAGTATATTTCTACTTTTAAGGCAGATAAGACAGAAACAAAGCACGAGATAGCGGGCCTTAATGAAATCTTTAGTTTCGAAGATGAACTGTGCGAGATAATTAAAATACATGACAACAAATAAAACGTTAGACAATGAAAAAATTAATCAAAGGAATCCTCCTCTTTTTTGGTGGATTAACAGTGTTTAGTATCCTAATGGTCGGTGTGGTAACATGTTCCTACATGAAAGGTTCTTCGGATAAAGATTCTGTATCAACAGATTCTGATGAGTCCAGTGAAAAAGGAGACATGGTGATTAACGTAGATTCAGTAATAGCTGCTCACCGTTCAGACTTCACCTTCAGAAAAGATGAGTTTGAGAACAAGATTTGGGTTGAACCTAAGAATGCTCCGAAGTATACAAACGTGAATAGAATATATTGTTACTTTCTTTTGCGTGATAAAACGGCATCAGACTTCCGATTTAGAATTCAATACGCTGCTGATGATTGGCTTTTTATTAAGACAATTATGTTTAATCTAGGGAATGATAAAATTCTTACATTCGAACCGGAAGAGATGCAGAGAGATAATGAAACCAGTATATGGGAATGGTGTGATGAACAGATAGATGATAAAAATGAGTCTTTAATTTCTGCTTTGGCGTATTCGAAATCGGTAAAGGTTAAATTCTGTGGTCGACAGTATTTTAGAACTCGTGATATGACAAGTAAGGAACTTGAATATATAAAGAAAACTTACGAATTCTACCAGGCCTTAGGTGGTAAGTTCTAGGTTTCGTAAATTATTTTGGGACTCCTCGAGCTCTTTGCTAGGCTCGGGGAGTCGTTACTTTTGAAGCGTTAAGATTTTACTTGTACTGTAAGCTTCACTTTTTCGCCAGACTGCACTGCCGTTTGCCATCCCCGTCTTTCAAAATAAATCCAAATCAAAGTTTTGCTGAATTACGGATAAAGTGTTATATTTGTGCCCGAAAACCTAAATCAAAAAAAGTATGTCTAATTTTGGGATATTCAGTAAATATCTAACTAATTGTTTGTCAGTGTAATATATTATTTGTA
>ERZ772957.206-NODE-206-length-50454-cov-4.616778_pt1 | contig 50454 bp, 37 predicted proteins | sample MGYA00580682_ERZ772957 | MGnify/ENA primary metagenome ERZ772957 (study PRJEB29015, sample SAMEA2737921) | human oral metagenome | biome: human oral; feature: human-associated habitat; material: dental | place: China | collected 2025 ... | reverse complement strand
AATCGAGCTTACTGCTCGATTTGTGAGGCGGATATGCGGGGAATTGTTTGATGAACGATGCGTAAATATATCCGCCCGCCCGCACACCTTAAATCAGTTTTTCAAAAGGATTTGCTATAAATAACAGAAGACGGGAAGTTTTATTTGCAAGGTAAGTTTTATACTTCGGAGCACAAACAGTTCCGAAGTTTGGAACGCATAAAAAAAGTTCCCGACAAACGCGGGAACTTTTTACCGGAGAAGAGACTTGAACTCTTACGCCATCGCTGACAAAAGATTTTGAGTCTTTCGTGTCTACCATTCCACCACTCCGGCAAGGTTCGTACATCATAATAAAAAGGCGCGACTTTTTCAAGTGGGTGTTTGCTGTTATAATTCGGGGCGGAATATGGACAACGTAGAAAAAGCCTGCACATCCGTGCTTAAAACTGTGTTCGGTTACGACTCGTTCCGGCCTCTTCAGCCGGACATAATAAAATCGGTGCTGAACGGAACGGACACGCTTGCAATCATGCCTACAGGCGGCGGAAAATCAATCTGCTATCAAATACCTGCGCTGCTTTTCAGCGGAATAACTATTGTGGTAACTCCGCTGATTTCGCTCATGCAGGATCAGGTAACTTCTCTTTCTGAAAACGGAGTGAACTGCGCATTTTTGAACAGTACTTTGGACTACGCTTCTTACGTGAACACGGTGCGGCTAATCAAAAAGGGCAAAATAAAACTTCTCTACATATCCCCAGAGGCTCTTTCCACGGAAAAAGTCCGCTCGATTCTTTGCGATACTGAATGCGGAGTCAGCTGCCTTACAATAGACGAGGCGCATTGCATTTCATCATGGGGGCACGATTTCAGACCGAACTATCTTGAACTCAGAGAACTTAGAACCCGCTTTCCAAAAGCGGTATGCCTTGCCCTTACGGCAACGGCAACTGTCCAAGTCCGAACGGATATAATCGCTCAGTTAAAAATGAAAAAGCCGAACGTATTTACGGCAAGTTTCAACCGCTCGAACATATTCCTTGAAGTCCGCCCTAAGAAAAGCCCTGTCGCCCAAGTTACGGATTTTCTTTTGTCCCGTAAAGACGAAAGCGGAATAATTTACTGTCTTTCAAGAAAACAGGTCGACAAACTTACGGAGGAACTTAAAGCCGGAGGTTTTTCCGTCCTGAACTACCATGCAGGGCTTTCAGACCGGGAGCGTGCCGAAAATCAGGAACTTTTTATAAAAGACAGCGTGCGGATAATCGTTGCAACGGTGGCGTTCGGAATGGGAATAAACAAACCGAACGTGCGGTTCGTGATTCACTACGACCTTCCCAAATCCATCGAAGAATACTATCAGGAAATCGGACGGGCAGGCCGCGACGGACTTGAAAGCAGCGCTTTGCTTCTTTACAGCGCAGCCGACATTCACAAAATCAGATTTTTCTTTAAGGATTCATCAAATCCTGAAAAAGACGAAAAACTTTTAAGCCAGATGATAGCCTATGCCACAGAGCGGACTTGCAGACGAAAACTCATTCTGAACTATTTTGGCGAAGATTACAAATCCGCAGAAACAAAAGAAAACGGTTCCTGCTGCGATTGCTGCTCAAACGGCGTCCGCGCACAAAACGACGTTACAACCGAAGCGCAAAAATTCATGAGCTGCATTTACAGGCTCCGAGAGCGTTACGGAACTCTTTATGTCATCGACGTGCTTATGGGCTCAAAGCAGCAAAGAATCCTTGACAACGGCCACGACAAACTTTCCACCTGGGGAATCGGAAAGGAACTTGAAAAAGAAGACTGGCTTGAAGTGGCGAGCGCACTTGAAGAATTCGGCTATATCGAAAAATACGGCGACTACAATGTATTAAAAATCCTTCCAAAAGGTAAAAATGCGCTTGTTTCCCGAAGCCCGATAAATCTTCCCGTAACGCTGACAAAAGTCAAAGTTCTGAATCAAGTTTATCCCGGAAAAAGAAAATCTCTTACAACGGCAAAAAGGTCGAGCTTCTTAAAAAGCCTTGACGAAAAAGACCGCGAGCTGTACAGCAAAATAAGGGAATGGCGCAAAAAAGAAGCTGACGAGCTGAACATTGCCCCGTACCAGATTTTCGGCGACAAAACACTTGAAGAGCTTGTAGAAAAAAAGCCTCAAAATGAACATGAACTTTTGAACGTTTTCGGAATAGGTTCTGTAAAAGCGGAAAAAATCGGAAGTCAAATTCTCCGCCTTTTGAACGGCTAGGAAAAAAGCTTTCTGCTTTCAAGATAAAATCTTTTTTCGTCCGCCTCGCCCATGCTGAAGCTTTTTCTTGGAAGCGGCCCGGATTTTGCTATCGTTGAAAAAAAGCTTTCTTTTTGCACGGGCGGTAAAAACATTCCGAGCGTGTTTTCCTTTTTTCCAAGCCTAAGCACTTCTTTTTCTCCATGAATGTAATCCAGTTCCGCGGAAGCGTCCGTTCTTTTTTCGGAATCAAGGATTTCGTCCAATGCCGGCTGAAAACGACTTACGGCAAGTTCTTTTATATCTGTTGAAAGAACGAAAAACTTTTCAATTCCGCCCTGCGTATAAACAAATCCGAAATCCGACGAAGAATTCTTTACCCTTTCGGAAAGTTCAATCCAAGCCGGAACTTCAATCAATTTTCCGTCAAGTTCGGAAGAAAGAGAATCGACGATTTTTTGCGGATTTTTGCAAAAAGCCACGCGGTGAATCGGCTCAAAAGTAAGTCCTTCGTCATAAATATTTACTATTTCAACAAGCGCATACCGCACAGGGCAGGAATCCGCCGCATCGGGATGATTTTTTTTATATTCCTCCCAGACGGCTTTTGCGGTCGCAAGAGAATGATTTCCGTCTCCGACTGCAAAAAGAAACGTAGAACCGTCGGAAGCGGTGTTTTTTTCAAAAAGTGCTTCCAGTGCGGAACGAACTTTTTCAAGATTTTCATGGGATTTTATTGCCCAACCCGAAATTTCCCCGCTTTTCTGCATGAGTTTTCCCGAATAGCACGGCTGATTTTGCTTAACAAGATTTCCTATGCCTTCTACCAAACTGTGCGCCTCGTCATTTACAAGAAGCATTATGTGCGGAATTTCAAGAGCAGCTCCGTCCCGGATTTTCATTCTTGGAGGAATTCTATCGACAATCGTTGCTTCCGTAGCACGAATCAACGAAGTTGAAAAAGGTTTCCATTCGTAAGTTTCAAGGTCTATCGAAGTTACAAGACCGCGCCTTGTGCGTCCATATGCTGTTTTCCGTTCAACGTATATCATTTCCGATTCCGGAAAAGCAAAAACGCCTTCTTCGATATATTTTCGCATTGTGTTTTGTATTTTTTGGATTCGTTCGTCCTTATCCGAATCGTTCAGGTAAACTTCAGGAAGAATCACATTCAGGCTTGAAGGTCTTCCGGCAACGGATTTTTTTACATTCTCCCAATATTCCCTGTCCTGCGTGTACTGGTCGCAGGCAACAACAGCCCAGCTCTCCACGTCAATATTTTTAGGCAACAAAATTTCAGGGACTTTTACGCCCATCTGTTCAAAAGTTCTCATAAAGCAAACCATAACACAAAAAATCCCTTTGTGCTATAATCCGAACCATGCAGGATTTTTCGATGAAGCAGACTCAAAAGTCTTCTCAACTTCAGGTTCAGAAAATGAGCCAAAAACAAATTCTTGCCGTAAAACTGATTTCCATGAACAATATGGAATTGCGTGACGAAATCTATAAATTTGCCGACGAAAATCCTGCGTTCGAAATCACTTGCGATTCTCTTTCGGACGGCATAGAAAATTTTCCTGCAAGCAAAAAAAATGAACGGATTTCCCAAGTCAGAACCGGAAACTCTTCAAATTCGGGGAACGCTCTTTCCGATAAATTTCAGAAAATGCTCGAAAATTCTCCGGACTTTCGGGAAAGTCTTCAGGAACATCTTCTTTCCCAAATCAAAATGAACCGCCTAAATCCCGAAGAAGAAAAACTCTGCGAAAAACTCATAAGAAATCTTGACAAAAACGGCTGGCATTTTCTTGCGCCGGCTTCCCTTCTTGACAAAAACGACAAAAATCATGACGAAGCCTTTCTTGCGCATTGCATTTCAATAGTTCAGCATCTTGATCCTGTAGGAGTTTGCTGCAAAAATGCGATGGAAAGCCTTGAAGTTCAGGCCCTCCAAAAAAATGCCGATCCTCTTAGCCTTTTTATTGTTCACGGGCATCTTGACCTTCTTTCCCCACCCGATACGGAAAAAATAATCCGAAAGATGAATGCGCTCATAAAGGAACAGGAAAAAATGGCCTTCCTGAAACCCGAAGAAACATTGGACAAAAATCTTGTGACGGAAAAAAACATAGAAAAATCCGTTCATTTCATAAAAAGTTTGAATCCTTATCCTGCGCAAAATTTTTCCGCCGAAGAGCAAACGCAATTCATAGAAGCCGACGCAGAAATCATAAAAGAGGAAGGCATTCTTGAAAAAGAAAATTTTGAAGAAGGACTTGTGAACGCATCCGCCGTACAAAAAGATTTAAAAAACGCCGCCTTTCATTTTAGAATAAAACTGAAAACAGAAAACATTCCTTCATACCGAATATCGCCTTTGTTCCATAAAGATTTTGACGGACTAAAAGAAAGCGCGCAAAGTTTCATCGATTCTTTGGAATTCAGGAACCGTTCGATTCTCCGCACATTTTCGCTTCTCGTCTCGCTTCAAAAAGATTTTTTTTCTTTCGGACCTGAAAAACTTTTTCCGCTGACCCAAAAACGCCTTTCAGAACTCGCTGGCGTTCATGAATCGACAATATCCCGCTTTGCTTCGTCAAAATATCTTAGATGTGAATGGGGAATTTTTCCCGTAAAATACTTTTTTTCATCGGAACTAAAAAAAGAAGCGGAAATTCAAGGCGAACAAGAAATCAAAACCTCCTCCGTCTCGTCCGCTTCCGTAAAGGTCGCCATAAAAAAAATCCTTGAAGAACACACCGAAAAAAAACTTTCCGACCAAGCCGTGACGCTCCTATTGCAAAAAGAAGGCATAAAAATCGCAAGAAGAACCGTAGCAAAATATCGAAGCCAGCTGAATATTGAATCAAGTTACCGGCGATAAGATTTTCAAACTCTACTGCCCGGCGCGAATGATTTCAGGGAGCATGTACACATCGCAAACCCCACCGACAAGGATTCCGCCCATGCCCATTTTCAGCGGAAGCGAAATATCCATATCGTAGCGGTCGCCCACGGAAAGACATTCGTCCAAAGCCGCCCCCGTGATTTTTGCCGCAAGCAAAAAAGGCTCTTTTGCGGGCTTGGACTTTTTGCAAACGTCAAGACCGATTATGTCCTTAAAAAAGCCGCTTACGCCAAGCGATTCAAGCGTTTTTCTTGCAGGAAGAACGGGATTGTTCGTCACGCAAATAAGTGCGTATTTTTCATTTAATTCACGCAAAACCCGAATCAAATTTTCGTCTTTTTGTAAAAAATCACCGGGATGCAAAAGTTCTTCCCGCATTCTTATAGATTCTTCAATCGGAACTCCAAAATGCGTAAGCGTATTTCCAAGGCTTATTTTTTTTCCGCCATGCGATTTTTGCCAGTCCCGTCTGAAAACGCTTACAAGATTTCGCATCTTGCTGGCGGAAATCCCACGTTTTTCTGCAATGCTACGAATCTGAACGTCAACCTGCTCGATTTCATAGGCTTCGTTTGTGTAAAGCGTCGAATCTATGTCAAAAATTATCGTAGCGATTTTTTCAGGAATTCTGTAGGCTTTGTATTTTTGAATCTTATGCGCCGTCTTTGGAAAAATCTTTTCTATTTTTACGATTTTTGAAGCGGCTTCAGAAAAAGAACCGTATATTCCCATCGAAGAAAAAGCGATGCACGCATCGCCTGCAAGTTCAGCGTCCCTGCAGCAAGGAACGGCAATCCCGATTTTTGATTCAGCCGCTTTTTTGCAAAGCCAGCGTTCATCTTTTGTCTGACCGCCGGTAACCGTCATGCAGTCCGCGATTTTTTCGCCGGATCCCGATGCGGCTTTTCTTAAAATTTCAACTCCGTTTTGAACTTTATCGCATATTTTAAGCATAGCGCGGTAGCCTTCCGAATTTTTGTCGGAAAAACACAAATCCATAATTTCTTTCCGGGAATTTTCTTTTTTGGAAAGAACGTTTATTTCGTCCCTGAATTTTTCAAGGAGGCTTCCGCTTTCAGGAATCAACACGCTAAGATTCCAAAGCCCCGGAACAACGGACGGAAGAGTTCTTACGTTTTCAAAAAAAATCGGCTTTTTAACGCAAAGATTTATTCCTTCGCTTGAGCCGCTTCTGTCGCATATTTTTCCGGGACAAAGCGTGTCCGTTCCAATCAAAGCCGTCACAAAATCAGGGCCACCTGCAAACACGGAAATATTTTTTTTAAGTCCGAGTTTTTTTTGCATTTCGGGAAGAACGTTCCCCGAACAAAAACCCATATCGGCAAAGGACGGAAGTTTTTTCTGTTCCGATTCCGAAAAACCCGCTTCAAAAAGCGCAGTTTCTGTCCAATAAAATTCCTCGTATCTTTTTTCGGGAAGAATCGTCAGCGCAGTTCCGGTAAGGGCATAAATCAAAAATTCAGCGCCGCTAAAAATGTGCGAAGATGAATAAAAATCATCCGGAAATTTATTTTTGAACGCAAGAATTCTCGGAATAAAAAGGGAACGGCATTTTATTTCAGGATTTTCAATATTTTCGTTCCATAAAAGAGTGCGTCCGTTTTCGCTTACAATCGTAGGCCCGTTCCCTGAAATGCAAACCGCATCCGAATCAGTTTTTTCCGCGATTTTTTTAGACGCCCTTTCAAGCGCGGAAATCCATTCCAACGCAAAAAAATCTTTTTCGGCAGGGCGGAAAACTTCCCGTTCAAAAGCAAGAACATCGCCGTTTTCTGCGATTACAGAAGCTTTTAGAGCCGAAGTACCTATGTCAACGCAAAGTACCTTTTTCATACAAAAAATATAGCGGATTTTCAAAAAAACATACAGCGAAGATAAATGCGCAAAAAAAATCAAAATCAATCGAAAATCCGCACAATTTATTATGGAAGATATTATCGTGTTTTAATTAATTAGTAATATATTCCTAATTAACGCATTTATGCTGAATGTTTTTCCTAAAATGAACCAATGAGCTTTGAGGAAAATCTGCATGAAGCAATAAAAATAATGGGAATCACAACAAAAGAACTGTCTGCAAAAACAGGAATCAAGGAAGACACAATCAGCAGTTACCTGAAAACAAACGGTGCTATGCCCACTGCCGAAAAAGCGGTAAAACTTGCCGACGCCTTGAACACCAGCGTAGAATTTCTTGTAACCGGATTCGAGAAAAAGAGCCAAATAAGCATTTATGAAATGCACAAAAATTCAAAATATTCCAAATACATGGATGCGCTCGATAAACTTCCCAATGAGTCAAGAGATCCGATTTTGAAAATGATTTCCGACATGAGCAGGAAATATTCAAAAAGCTAGTCTCTGGCTCTGCTGAAAAAATTCCCGACAATATCCTTTGAATGAAGAATGTTTATGAATGCGGTCGGGTCAGCCTTGTGAATCTCGTTTTCAAGCGGGCCCGAATCCTGCGCCGAAACTACACTGTAAATAAGTTTATGCGACACACCTTTGTAACAGCCTTTCCCTTCAAAAACGGTAGCGTCGTGGTTTGTGCGGCGGCTTATTATCTGATAGACAACATCGGCTTTGTCCGTGATTATAAGCAGCGTGATTTTTTCGTATTTTTTATACAAAAGATTTAACGCCTGTGTAGAAACATACTGGAACACAATCGAATAAAGCGCCGCGTTCCAGCTGAAAATGAATCCTGCCGCGGCGAGCACGCAAATGTTCCCCAATAATATAAAGTTCCATGCGGACTTTCCCGTTTTTTCCGCCACAAAGATTGCGATAAAATCCGTTCCGCCGGAAGAACTTCCGGCAAAAAGGCACAAACTTATTGAAACCGCGTTCAATATTCCGCCGAAAATCGAACACAAAATAACGTCGCTGGTAAGGTTCAAGCCGGGCATTAAGTCCGTAAGAAGACCGGAAACCGCTATCATCACAACCGAATAAATTGTGAATTTTTTCCCAATGAACTTGAATCCGATTACGACGGGAACTATGTTCAGCGAATACACCAAAAACGAATACGGAATTGAAAATCCGCTGGCTTTGTTCACAGCCCCCTGAATCAGCAAGGCAAGTCCCGAAAATCCGCCGGGAAAAAGGTTCGCGGAATGCACGAACGTATTGATGTTCAACGCCATCAACGCACCGCCCAAAACCACAAGTAAGAGCCTTTTGAACTCACGGAAAAACGAGTTTGTCCTATCTGTCATGCGGACTCCGTTCTATTCGGTCTTTTCTTCGGGCTTTGGCTGTTGCGACTGAGCCTGCGCGTCTTTTACGGCGTTTTCAGCCTGCGCCTTTACAATCTTTTCGATTATCGTTCTGTTGTCAAGAAGGTCGCCAATTGACTGATTGTGATGAATACGTGTTATGACGTTGGCAAAAAGCCCCGAAACGTCCGTAGATATATACCATTCCTTGTTCAAAAGGTTTTCGTGGTAGACGGCATTAGTTCCAATCACCCTGTAGAAAAGCCCCTGCTTATACGCTTCGTCAAAAAGTTCGATGGCGTTGCCGGTAAAAAACGGAAGGCTTATGGCGGCTATGACTTTGGTAGCTCCATTTTCCTTGAGGAACGACATGGCTTTTAGGAGGGTGCCGCCCGTTCCGAGCATGTCATCGGCAAGAAACGCAACCTTGCCTTTTACGTCGCCCAAAAGTTTTATCGTCCTTATGTTCGTGTCCTTTGCGTTTTGAGTTACCACGGAATAATCGCGCTCCTTGTAAATCATTGCCAAAGGAAGTTTCAATCCCGCCGCATAGAACTTGTTTCTGTCTATCGCACCGGTATCGGGACTTACCACGACCATATCTTCCGTCTTTCTTGTAAGGTCTACGATTTTTCCAAGTTCCCTGATAATTTGGTAACTGGCGTGAAGGTTTTCAAGATTTATAGAATTGAATGCGTTTACAATCTCGCGGCTGTGGATGTCAAGCGTGATAATTCTAGACACCGACAGCATTTCATATATATGCCCCAGCATTGCGGCGGCAAGACCTTCCCGTCCCTTTTTTTTGTGCTGCCTGCTGTACGGATACGCAGGAACGACAAGCGTTATGTTCGACGCGCCTGCCTGATGCACAGAATCTATAGTGTTCAGAAGACACATAAGATGGTCGTTCACTGAAAAAGAAAGCTTGTTTTTTCCGCCGTTAAGCGAAAGCACTTCGTGATTTTCTACATCCTGGAATATGTAGATGTCTTTTCCTCGGATGGATTCGTTTATCTCCGTCTTGAATTCGCCGTTTGCAAAATACGTGAACGTCGCATCCACTTTGAAATTCGGCACACGGTAAACATCGATGGGTTTTCGTACCATAAGTTCGGAAGCGTCAAGATCGTTCCTGTAGTTTATCTCCCTTATAAGCTGCGACTTTTCGACACCATATTTTTTTGAAATGGCATCGTTTTTCAGCGTAAAGCGATGTTTGCACATATGCTTCAGATGCTTTATCACAGCGTTTGCAAAGGATTCTCCGCCGGGACACGCAATGACAGCTAAATCGGTTGGATCGGAATACGGCATTTAAAAACCTCTCAAAGTCTTTTGTGCCAAGGATACTAGCATTTTTCATCGTTCTATTCAATTCGGAGCTGAAATCAGCCTGCCGAACAATCGATTTTTCCAATTAATTTTTGTTTTTGCGCTTTTTTGTTTGCCTAAAATCCTTATTTATTCTACATTAATCAGCACATCTTTTTTGATGAAATAGGCTGTCCTGAAAACTATTGCGCATCTGTTCGCTTTACACGTCGGAATGGCAAGACTGGTGAACGTAGAGTTTGTCCGCATTTCTTCGGATTTTGCAAATTCTCCTGCTCGCAGACTGTTTTCAGGCATCCCTGTAGAATTTTTTGTTTACGGCAAGAACCGCAGTAATGGAGAAAGTCGATGCTTGAGAAAAAGGGCACCAATCAGTATTACATTACCAGACAGGATTCCACAGAATCTAATGCCCGAAGTTATCCGCGCAAATTTCCGTTTGCTTTGGCAAAAGCTAAAGGTACGTGGGTCACAGACATTGAGGGGAACAAATATCTGGATTTTTTGTGCGGAGCAGGAACTCTGGCACTTGGACACAACGACGACGAGATAAAAAATGCGATGGTCGAACTTTTGGAAAGTGATTTTCCGTTGCACACGCTCGATTTGACTACCCCGGTAAAAGATGAATTCGTGCATACACTTCTTTCAAAACTTCCAAAAGAACTGGCTGAAAATTGCAAAATCCAGTTCTGTTCGCCAAGCGGAACGGACGCCACAGACGCTTCCCTAAAACTTTGCAAGACGGCAACAGGAAGAGCCAGCATCGTGGCGTTTCAAGGCGGATTTCATGGAATGGGACACGGAGCTTTGGCATGCACGGGAAATCTTTGCGCAAAAACTCAAGTAAATTCCCTTATGCCCGACGTTCACCATTTCCCGTATCCGGAAACTTACAGAAATCATTTTGGACTTACCGGAGAAGCGGCAACGGATGCGGCATGCAACTATTTTGAGCGAACCCTAAAAGATCCGGAAAGCGGAATCACAAAACCTGCTGCCGTAATTCTTGAACCAATCCAAGGAGAAGGCGGAGTAAATCCCGCCCCGATAAAATTTCTTCAGACAGTCCGCCGTGTAACCGAAGAACTGGACATCCCAATGATTGTGGACGAAATCCAGTGCGGCATGGGACGAAGCGGAAAACTTTTCGCCTTTGAGCATGCCGGAATAATCCCTGACGTGATACTAATCTCAAAGGCAATTGGCGGAGGGCTACCGCTTTCAATTGTCGTGTACAACAAAAAACTTGACGTCTGGCAACCGGGAGCGCATACGGGAACTTTCAGGGGAAACCAAATTGCGATGAAGGCAGGTTCAATCGTACTCGAACGGGTTTCCGCTCCCGCTTTTCTTGATGAAGTCACAAGAAAAGGAAAGAAGATAATGGGAAGGATGAACTCCATCAAAGAAAAAGTTTCGATAATCGGCGATGTAAGAGGAAGAGGACTTATGATTGGCTGCGAGTTCGTAAATCCGAAAGGCCAAGCGGACTGCACCGGACTTTTTCCCGCAAACGGAGACGCAGCCGGCGCAGTTCAGAAACTTTGCTTTGAAAACGGACTAATCATGGAACGGGGCGGACGGAACGGTTCTGTAATGCGCTCTCTTTGCCCGCTTTCCGTCACGGACGAAGAAATAGACCTTGCAATGGACATTTTCGATTCGGCAGTCCTAAAAGTGAACGAAGAATACAACTAGCATGGAAAATATTTTTCTTTCGGATTCCGAAGAATCTAAAATCGAATACAAAAAGGTGATGGCGCAAACTGTAGATGCCATAATCGGCGCATTCGATTCGGAAAAAGCTTACTCCGGAAAAACACCGCACGAACTGAAGAAAATTCTTTGCACAAACGAGCTTCTTCCAAGTCACGGCATCGGCTGGAAAAAAACGTTGGAAATCGTAAAAGAAAAAATACTCCCGAATCTTCTGCGCCCTTCGTCCGTATGCTATATGCCGCACCTTCATTCTCCCGCCGTAATCGAAAGTCTTGCCGCCGAAGCAATAATTTCCGCATTCAACCAATCGATGGACAGCTGGGATCAGGGCCCTGCCGCCACGGAAATAGAAATAGAAGTAATAAGGCATATTTGCACGCTCTTCGGATACGGAAACAATGCGGACGGCGTTTTTACGAGCGGCGGAAGCCAGTCAAACCAAACTGCAATCCTTCTTGCAAGAGATTGGTTTATTTCAAAAAAGATGAACCATGACGTAAAAGAATTCGGACTTCCCGCCAATTTTCAAAAATTAAGAATATACACAAGCGAAATAAGCCATTTTTCCATGGAAAAATCTGCGCACATTCTTGGACTGGGACATAAATCCGTTGTGAAAGTTCCTGTAGATTCAAAAAAACGGATGGACACCGAGGCACTTTCTTCGATTATCCGCGAAGACGTCAAAAACGGGAACATTCCGTTCCTTGCGGTGGCTACGGTAGGCACCACGGACTTCGGTTCTATAGACCCGATTGCAAAAATCTCTTCAATATGCAGTGAATACGGAATGTGGCTTCATGCCGACGCAGCCTACGGCTCCGGAGTTGTGCTGAGCAAAAAATATACGGAGCGGGTTTCCGCTCTGAATCTTTGCGATTCAATCACTGTGGATTTTCACAAAATGTTCCTGCTTCCGATAAGCTGTTCCGCCGTTCTTGTAAAAGACGCGCAAAACTTCGAGCCGCTGACATTGCATGCCGACTATCTGAACAGAACCGAGGACGAAGAAAAAGGCTACACTAATCTTGTCGACAAATCTATGCAAACCACAAGGCGTTTTGACGCGCTGAAAGTTTGGATGAGTTTTCTGGAAAGAGGAAAAGACGGCTGGGACAAGCTAATAACCGAAAGCATGGAAAACGCATTGTACCTTTACAACGCTATCGATAAAAATCCCGATTTTGAAGTTGTAACGGAACCTGAAATCAGTTCCATTGTGTTCAGGTATTCGCAAAAAACCGACGAATCGCAAAACGACGAAATAAACAGGAACGCAAGACTAAAACTTCTGCATCTGCACGGAATAGTTATAGGTCAGACGATTGAAAAAAATCGTGTTTTCCTCAAATTTACGCTTTTGAATCCGCTTATGACACATAAAAAACTGGACGAACTTGTAGAACTTTTGCAACGAACCTGCAATGCGGAGGATTGAGCATTGTATAAAAATTAGTTATAATTTCTCTACGGGAGAAAACATTATGGTTACATGCTATACCTGCGGAAAACTTTTACTCGGCAGGAAAGTAATGGGGCTTTGCGGAGACAGAATGCACACTTTCTGCAGCGAAAGGTGTCGTTCATCCGCATGGAGCGGTGAAGAAAAAAAAAGCAGCTCGGATTCTTTGGGACGTTCATACTTCAGTGCAGCAGCTACAGATAATGAGGCAAAAGGGCTTTCTTCAATTTTTATAGACGGAGCGGAATACACATACAAAGCAAAAGCGGACGGCATAACAATCAAAATCAAAAAACTTGAAAACCGCTCGTCATGGACAACGGGCAAAATCCGGTTGGAACTTTTTCTTTCCACGGACGGCGCATATGAAAAAGGCGCAAGAGTTTCGGGAACAACGCTTGCTATGAGCAGCAGCTACGGCGAACTGAAAAAAAGCTACAGCTATACCAACATGAAAACGGTCGCGCACCTTCACGAAAAACCGAAATCCGGAACATACACGCCGATACTTTTTGTTCGCGAGTTGAGCCCGGACGGAGAATGGCAGATAGCAGGACACGTAAATTTTCCCGCAAGCAAATGGTTGTAGGAAATTAGATATACCGCCATACAAAACCTGAACAGAAACCATTTACTCCGAAAAGAAGCATTATTGAACAAGCTTTCAAGTTTCCGGCGTAAACTTGGGACGTGGGGCAAACCGTATATTAATGAACGATTAATTTTATCCCGCGTCCGCACACTCGCGTTTTGAATTCTCGAAGGCGCTCCTTCCGGATTGCCTCCTATTTACACGTTCTAAAACGCTGCGCCGGCTCGCGTTTTAGTAAGGCCGTGGGCAATCCTCTCGGATTGCCTCCTATTTACACGTTCTAAAACGCTGCGCCGGCTCGCGTTTTAGAACTCTTGTTTTATCTTGTCGGCGTCTTTGCCGCTGTCTTTTTCTCTTATTTCTACCCGGCGGATTTTTCCGCTTATTGTTTTTGGCAATTCTTTTACGAACTCAAAGATTCTTGGACATTTGTACATTGCCGTGTTCTCTTTTGCGAATGTCGAAAGTTCAATCTCCAAATCTTTGGGACTTTGTTTTTCATATCCGCTAGAAAGTACGATGGTCGCTTTTACAGCCATGCCGCGCTTTGCATCTTCCACACCAGTTACAGCACACTCCAAGACTGCAGGATGCTTCTGCAATATTGATTCCACCTCAAAAGGACTTATCCTGTAGCCCGCAGATTTTATTATGTCGTCTTTTCTTCCCACGAACCAGACGTAGCCGTCTTTATCCATGTACACATTATCGCCCGTATGATAAAATCCGCCGTCAAAAGCGGCAGCCGTAAGCGAAACGTCTTTATAATAACCTGTCAGAAGCCCAAATGGATGTTTTTCCGAAACATTCAGACAAAGTTCTCCCGTTTCGCCGGCGGCGACAGGTTTTCCGTTCGGATCAAGAACTTTCACGTCATAAAGAGGATTCGGCCTTCCCATAGAACCCGGACGAACAGGCGTATCCATGAAATTTCCGCACAGAATCGTAGATTCGGTCTGGCCATAGCCTTCGTAAATCTTCTTTCCCGTCTGCTCGAACCATTTTTTGTACACTTCGCCGTTCAGGGCTTCCCCAGCCGTAGAAAAACGCACGCATTTGCTCAAATCATATTTCGACAAATCTTGACGAACAAGAAATCTATATACTGTAGGAGGCGCACAGAAAGTCGTAAGCCCATATTGAGAAATCAACGAAAGCATCCTATCCGGCTTCAGCATGTTCATGTCATACACAAAATGAGCCGCTCCGCATATCCACTGTCCATAAAGTTTTCCCCAAGTGGCTTTTGCCCAACCTGTCTCGGCGATAGTGAGGTGTAGCCCATCTTCAACGACCCCGTGCCAGTATTTTGCGGTGATTATATGCCCAATCGGATAATCAAAATTCTGAAGGACCATTTTTGGATATCCCGATGTCCCTGACGTAAAATAGAGAAGCATAGGATCTTCGTTGTGCGTAGCGGCATCTCCGAGCGGTCTTGGAAATTCCGCAGGCATTCTTTCGTATTCCTCGTGAAAAGAAGACCAGCCTTCCCTTTTTACCTTTCCGACCGTAACAAGGCTTTTCACCGTAGGCGATTTTTTCATCGCCTTTTCTATTTCAGACTGAATATGAGGATTGTCGTATGAAACAATCATTTTTACATCGGCGGCACAAGTCCTGTATTCAATATCGCTTTGAAGAAGCTGATCCGTTGCCGGAATTACAATCGCCCCGATTCTGTGAAGCGCATTCATAAGAATCCACCATTCATAACGGCGGCGAAGAATCAGCATAACGGTGTCGCCTTTCCTAATTCCCCTGGATGTAAGCCAATATGCCGCACGCTTGGATTCCCTTGAAATATCGTTGAACGTAAAAGTGTATTCTTCACCGTTGTCGTCAAGCCATACCAGCGCACGTTTTCCCGGATATTCTTCGGAATACCTATCCACTATGTCGTATGCAAAATTAAAATCTTTGATTGTTTTTAACGCGCAGTGACATCTGAAATCATCGTAATCTTTGAAATCTCTGTCTTCTATCAAAAAATCATGGTGCAATGAGGACATTGTGGCTCCTAAAACGGACATTATGTTCTAAAAAGATTTAGCATTATCACATTTATTTTACGCAATGTCAAAACTAAATAGGAACACAGAAAGTTATAATAAAAAAACAAGATTTTTCTATATTTTTATGTAGTTAAAATTTTCCAGTATAAAAGCAATTCTGAAAGTCAAAAAATCGCTTCGTATACATAATATATAAAAAAAATACAGAAAATAACCGAACAAAACGGACTTCAATATGATATATTCTAGTCAACAAGGTTGGCTTGCGTGAGCCAACGCCAAAATTTCTCTTTTGGTCTCCAAAATAATAAACGCAAGTAAAAAAGGTCTCTCCTACGCCCCGTTCTAATTTTCTTCTCCTCTAGTAGAACGGGGCATTTCTTTTTAACCGAACAAAATTGGTTCATTAAAAAAGGCTCTTAAAATTAAGGTTTAAGTTCAAGATAATCCGGAATTTCTTTTTTCTTTCTGTAGCGCAAATCTTTGGAATGAACGTTAGACCGCAATCCTTCTATGCGTTCGTTTTCCGCACGAATTTGGTCTTTAATCATCTGCTTGAACACATTCATAAGAGGTTCGGGATTTTCGTCCGAAGCAAGTCCGAGCGGCTGAAGTTCCTTTATAAGATAATAACAAGTTTCAATTGTTGAAACACATTCGGGACGCGGCTCACGTTTGAAAGTAAAAATCGATCTGTAATCGCCTGCAAAACTGAGTTTTGGAAGACGCAAAAGATTCGGGCTGTGCTGAATAACTTTTTTTGAACAGAACCACGTGGCATCGATTATAAGGGCAAGAAGTTTTTTTCCTGAAACCGAATCTTTGAATCCGGGGCAAGAAGCATTCCATGAATCCGCCGAAGGATACACAAGCACGGGATAATATGCCTCGTCTTCAAGCAGGGCGTTAAGCCGTTTGTTCTCTGTAAAATCCAGTCCGACAATCACTTCGGAATCTAAAAGGCTGTTTTTTGCAAGAAATCCGGTTCCGGTTCGCTGCCTTTTGTATTCTTTGGGATGCATAAGAAAAACGAATTTTATTCCCGAATCGAACGTTTTTGTACAACCGCAAAGGCAGAATTCTTCTGCGCGGAAACATTTGGAACATCTTGCACTCATGAAAATAATTATAACAAAATAAATAGAATTTTTCTAATTTCAAAATAAATGATTTTACATTTTGCTTTGCTCTGATATAATTACAGAAATGCAGACAAGAGAGTTTGATTCCAAAATAGAGTTCACCAACCAAGGGCAGCTAAGCGTTTTTTTTCTTGGTACCGGGAACGCATTTACAAAGAGACTTTACGATAACAATATTCTCATAATAAAAGGGAACGAGCACGTTCTTGTCGATATAGGAACGCTGTGTCCGCTTTCGTTCAATAATTTTAACACAAGCCTTAGAGAAATCAGAAATATTCTCATAACCCACGCACATTCGGATCACATAGGCGGACTTGAAGAACTTGCGCTTTCCGGAATGTATCTTTACAAAAAAAAGATAAATCTGATAATTGAAGACAGTTTTAAAAAATCGCTTTGGAAAAACACACTGAAAGGCGGACTTGGGCTTAGGGGCGAAGAAAATGTTCGTCAAAAAATGAAAATTGAAGACTACTTTGACCAAATAAAACCGATTCCCATAAAAGGGGCGCCAAGACCTTTTATGAACGTTGACATTGGAAATCTGAACTTAAAACTTTTCAGGACAAAGCATGAATTTGTCGAAAAAAACAACTGGAAAACCGGAATGTATTCGGTGGGGCTTCTTATAGACGAAAAGATAATTTTCACCGGAGACACAAAATTTGATTTTCCCCTGCTTGAATGGCTTCTAAGCTCATACAAAATCGAACATATTTTCCACGACTGCAGTTTTATTCCAAGCGCGGTTCATGCGTATTACGAAAACCTCAAAACCCTTCCCGCGGACGTAAAGAAAAAAATGCTTCTTTGCCATTACGGCGACAGAATGGAAAATTTCGATGCAACTCCCGACGGATTCATGGGACTTGCAAAAAGAGGAATCTATTACGATTTCTAAAATAAAAAAGACCGTCCGGCGCGGAACGGTCTTTTTTATGATCCGGATGCGAGTCGAACGCACGACCTTCCGCTTAGGAGGCGGATGCTCTATCCAACTGAGCTACAGGATCAAGATTGGCATATAATACAGTAAATCCTTTCTAAAAACAATGCCTTTACGCACATTTTTGAGTTGCCGGAGCTGTATAAAATTTCATAAGTTTTAGAAAAGCCCGGAAATCACTCCGTCGTCGTCAACGTCTATGTTCAATGCGGACGGCATTTTCGGAAGTCCGGGCATTGTCATTATTTCGCCTGCAAAAGCCACAACAAATCCCGCCCCCGCATACAGCTGAACATCTTTAACGGGGAACACATATCCTTCCGGCGAACCGGCAAGTTTCGGATCGTGGCTTATGGAATTCTGTGTTTTTGCCATGCAGACGGGAAGATTTCCGTAGCCTTGCGCTTCAAATTCCTTCAGTTTCTTAAGCGATGTTCCCTGAAATTCAACGGAAGAAGCTCGGTAAATTTCCGTGGCGATTTTTTCGATTTTCTTGTCCAAAGAAAGAGAATCTTCATAAAGCGGACGGAACGAAGAGTCGTTCTTGTCGCAGATATCCGAAACGGCTTTTGCAAGGGCGGAAGCACCTTCTCCGCCTTTTTCCCAAGCCTCGCACAGAACGGCTTCCGAGCCGCTTTCCTCGCAGAGTTTTTTAAGAATGGCAATTTCTTCGTCAGTGTCCGTTGAAAATCTGTTCACGGCAACCACGGACGGAACTCCGAATTTTTTGATGTTTTGGATATGCGCCCTAAGATTGGAAAATCCTTTTTCAAGAGATTTCGCATCGGGTTTTGAAAGTTCCGATTTTTCAAGGCCGCCATGCATTTTCAAGGCACGGATTGTAGCCACTATTACAACTGCGCTGGGCTTTATCCCGGAAACACGGCATTTTATGTCCATGAACTTTTCCGCTCCAAGGTCGGCAGCGAATCCCGCCTCAGTTACAACATAGTCGCCCGCAGCCAGCGCGCTTAACGTGGCATTTATAGAATTGCAGCCATGCGCTATATTCGCAAAAGGTCCGCCATGAACAAAAACCGGAGTTTTTTCCAAAGTCTGCACGATGTTCGGTCTTATCGCATCTTTCAAAAGAGCCGCCACCGCGCCGGTACATTTTAGTTCACCGAAACACACATTTTCTTTTCTGTAATTTTTTCCTATTATTATTTTTGAAATTCTTTCTTTCAGTTCCGAAATCGAACGGCTGAGGCAGACTATGGCCATTATTTCCGAGGCGACCGTGATTTGAAAATGGTCTTCCCGTGGAGTTCCGTCAACACGGCTTCCAAGCCCGTCCACCACATTTCTAAGCTGGCGGTCGTTCAAATCAAGGCAACGTTTCCACGTTATGCTCCTTGGGTCTATGCCAAGTTCGTTTCCCTGCTGAATGTGGTTGTCGATAAGCGCCGCAATCAAATTGTTCGCTACAGAAATTGCGTGGATGTCGCCCGTAAAATGAAGATTTATATCCTCCATCGGGACTATCTGGGCATATCCGCCGCCGCAAGCTCCGCCTTTCACGCCAAAGCAAGGACCGAGCGAAGGCTCACGCAACGCTATCACTGCGTTTTTCCCGATTTTCCTAAGTCCGTCGCCAAGTCCTATCGAAACCGTGGACTTTCCTTCTCCTGCGGACGTGGGCGTTATAGCCGTGACAAGAATCAGTTTTCCTTTTTTCTGAGAATCACTTGCAGAAAGAAACTCTCGAAGTTTTTTCATCGTAAGTTTTGCCTTGTAAGGTCCAAAAAATTCAAGTTCATCTGATTTTATGTTGAGTTTTGCCGCGACTTCACCGATGTTCGCCATGACATTTTTCTGTGCAATTTCAATGTCCGTCAATTAACACTCCCGGCATTTTCGAAAACGCCTTTATGATTAAAAAATTAGCCGTTCAGCAGGGAATCAATTTCTTCCTGCGTAAGTTCCCGATATTCTCCGACGGCAAGATTTTCGTCAAGCAAAAGCGGCCCGATTGAAATCCGCTTCAGATATGCGACCTCATTCCCGACTTCAAGAAACATTCGTTTTACCTGATGGAATTTTCCTTCGCTTATCGTAAGTATGCAATTTTTTCCGTCTTTCCATTCAAGTTCAGCGGGTTTAAGCGAAGCTGCAAGTTCTTTTCCTTCGGGCGGAATCGTCATTCCTTCTGCAAAAATCTTGGTTATACGCTCCCTTCGTTCGGCGTTCTCTTCATTTTGCAAAGTCACAAAATACGATTTTGGAAAATGAGTTTTTGGACTTGTAATCCTGTGGGTAAGAGAGCCGTCCGTCGTAAAAAGAAGAAGCCCTTCCGTGTCGATGTCAAGCCTTCCGACCAAATGCAGATTTTCTTCAAGATATGGAGTATGGAAACGTCCGTCCAGCAAATCGAAAACCGTTCTGTGAAGTCCGTCTTTGTTTGAACTTACCACGTCGACGGGCTTGTTCATCATGATGTAAAAATTCTTTCGGAAAGCGATTGGTTTTCCGTCTACGGCGATTTCGTCGGAATCGGTATTTACGCAAAATCCCGGATCCTGAATTCTTGTTCCGTTGACAGTAACATCAGAAATTTTCAGGAGTTTTTTTATCGCTTTTCGGCTGCCAAATCCCTCGTGGGAAAAAACTTTGTCGATTCTTTCTGAACTCATATTTCAAAATCCTATTTTCGTTCATCGAGCGGAATGTACGGTCGTTCTTCGCAAACATTTTTATACGCCGGACGATAGATTCTTCCGCCTGCCACGACCTCCTCGATTCTGTGCGCAGACCAGCCTGCGATTCGGGCAATGGCAAAAAGAGGCGTAAAAAGTTCCCTAGGAATATTCAGCATGGAATACACAAAACCCGAATACAAATCGAGATTTGCACAAATTCTCTTTTTTGAGTTATGGACTTCCATCACGATTTCAGGAGCAAGTTCCTCGATTGTTCTGTAAAGCATGAACTCATCGGAAAAGCCTTTTACCTTGGCAAGCTGCTCAGCCTTTTCCCTTAGAAGAATCGCGCGGGGGTCGCTTATCGTGTAGACCGCATGACCCATGCCGTAAATCTTTCCGCTTCCGTCGAACGCTTCTTTTTTTGCGATTTTATACAGATAGTCCTTGACCGCATTTTCGTCCGACCAATCTTTTACGTTCGCCTTTATTTCATCCATCATCTGGACAACTTTTATGTTCGCTCCTCCGTGGCGACTTCCTTTCAGAGAACCAACCGCCGCCGCAATCGCAGAATACGTGTCCGTGTCAGTTGAAGAAACCACATGCACGACCAAAGATGAATTGTTTCCGCCTCCGTGTTCCGCATGAAGTATAAGCGCAAGGTCAAGAATTTCCGCCTCAAGTTTGGAATAAGTCTTGTCGGGTCGGATAAGACGCAAAAAGTTTTCCGCCGTCGAAAGTTCCGGCTTAGGATTATGAATGAACATGGACTTGTTGTCATAGTAGCGCAGTTTTGCCTGATAGCCGTATGCCGCAAGTGTAGAAAACCTTGAAATCAATGACACACACTGCTTCATTATGTTGGGAACGCTTCTGTCTTCAGGATTTTTGTCATAGGAATAGGAAGCCAGAACGCCTCGCGCAAGTTTGTTCATTATGTCGGCAGACGGAGCTTTCATTATCATGTCTTCAGTAAAATTAGGCGGCAATGCCCGGAACGAACCCAGGTATTCACGGAACACATCAAGTTCCTCTTGGGTTGGAAGCTCGCCCATCAAAAGAAGATATGCGCACTGCTCAAAACAGAACTGGTCGTTTTTTTCGGCATCCTTAATCAAGTCCACTACATCGTAGCCTCTGTAAATAAGCCGCCCCGGAACGGGAATTTTTTCTCCGTTAGACGAAATCTCGTAGCCGACAACATCACCTATTCTTGTAAGCCCGACAAGAACGCCCGTTCCGTTGGAATTTCTAAGTCCACGCTTTACGTCATATTTTTCATACAAAGAAGGGTCTATCGGGTCGTTCAATATGGCAAGATTGGAAAGTTTTCCCAGCATTTTTGCCGAAAGTTTAGTGTTCATAACTCAAATCTCCTAAAGACGTATAAAAATGTATATTTATTCATCTCTTTATATTGATTTTTATAATTATACAATTATATTGGATTCTTGTTCAACACGGACGGCAAAAATAGATTGCAATTTTAAATAAAACTATCGTCCTCGGCGGGATTTTTCGTCCGGTGTGATTATGGCAGTTATCGAAACGCCTTTTTCATTCGCCGTGATTTCGACAAGTTCCTTCGTGTATTTTCCGCTTCCCCTGGGAACAGGATGCGGCTCGGCATCGCCTATAAGAATTATTTTTTTCACGGAATCTCCTTTCCAGCAGTATAAGGTCAACGCCCCGTAAAGGCCTTCGTACACGGCTTCAGGAATGTCGCCGCCCTCGTTCCCCCGGATATAAAAACCATTCAGATTTTTGGCAAAAATCGCCGCATCGCTCGTAAAATCAAAAAATTTAACGGGCATATCCCTGTACCGAAAATTGCTTCCGTAATCTCTGTACAAAAGCAGCCCAAGCCGCAAAGAACCGAACGTGCGGCACAATGTCGAAAGGCGAGGAATAAGCCCCTGCCTGATTGTTTCAATGTCGTCTTTCATACTTCCCGTTGCGTCAACCACAAAAACCGCATCAACCTTGTCTTTAGGCTCAATTTCCAAAAGAGTGTCAATTATGTCATCGATGATTGAGGAAGGACCTTTTGAATAGACGATTTTATTCGCTATCTCGGCAAATTTTACAGATGCGATGGGATTGTAATCGTCCGTAAGAAAGGGAATTCCATCGAAAAAAAATTCAGAAGGCGGTTCGAAAGCGATGGAATTTTTTGCTTTTTCCAAAGCGTTTTTGTTTTCCGACTTTGCTACCGGTTCGCTTTTTTCTTTTCCAAGATTGAACATATACGGATTGTCAAAAAAATCGCCTGAATAATCGGCATATTTTTTTGAAAACGCACGGATATTCACGAACGTTCCTTTTCCGATGCTCAAAGTTCCGTTCCGTGTCCACGGATAGCCGAACTGAATCGTGCTTGGAATGTAAATATGAAACGCCTCGCCGAATTTTCCGTCGCTTTCGGCTGTCGAATCCACAAGGCTGAACTTGGAATGCACGGAATCCAAAACTTTTCCGTTCAAAAATCGAACTTCGTCTCCGTTCACATCATTGTGTTCCAACGCACGGTAGGCATAATTATCCGCCTCGCCGGACGGGTCTTTTGTGGTTTCAGTAAGCATCACAGACTCAAGACCGGGAATTTTCCGTATAAAAAGATGATAGCCCTTGATTTCCTGAAAGTCTCCGAGTTCCGCTCCCTGCTGAGCCGTTTCGGGAACAAGGCGCAAATCCTCGGGTTTTACAAGCAGATTGTTTTGCGAAAAAGCTAAGCCCGAAGGCAAAACCGCAAGCAAAAACAGGAAACTTTTTTTCATAAAATCCCCGAAAAACACACTTACATTCCGGACTGCGTAAAAATGGAATTAAGTTCCATTTTTTTTGCATTAATGGATTTTGCGGATTCGGAAAGCCTTGCGGAATCAAGTCCGTTTTTGTTCCGTATAGAAATATTGCATTCTTCGATTTTATCGGAAGTTTTATTGAACTTAGAAGCGGGGCGGATATCGGATTTTCCGAGCAAAAGCGGATTTTCCGCAGCTAAAAAAACAACAACAAGAAAAAAAATTGCAGCACAGAAAAAAAGCTTCTTTTTCATGATTTTATTATCGGCGCAAAAGAATAAATATTCCATTGAAAATCTATTCATTTGCATTGTATAATCGAAATAACAGATGATTATGAACTCCAATGAACTTGAATTTTCGCAGGTAGACATTTCCCAATTTTATGACAGTCAGGATACAAAATCGGTAAGTTCCGACGACGAATTCAGCGTACTTACTCCAAAAGAAAAAATTTTGTACAACGAACTTTTGTGCTATGTAAAGCAGAACCAACCGGAAAGAGTTCCGATTTTTGAAACACGCCTGAAAGACTTGAGCCTTTTAGCAAAATCCATAGCGCGATTTCCTTCGCTGCTTGAACGGCACGACATTGCAGGCGGAATCAGAACGCCCCAGCTTTTAATAGACGCGCTTATACAGCACCAAAATTCCGGCGACACGACATTGCAGCTTCCTTCAAAAGCTACCCTCGGAAAAGGCTACATCGCATCCAAGATACATACGTTTTCGTCCTTTACAAATATAAGCAAAAACGTCGGCGCGCCCGAAAAACTCACGGACGCGCTGCAGCTTGAAACAATCACTATGATGTTCACTCTGATGGCGGAAGACGTTTACCTTAACCTGATAAACGACAACGCCCAGCCGATGGAATTCCGCAGGGAATGGGCAATGTCTCTTCTTCTTTTATGGGAATACAGGAACGACCAAACCATCGAATCCGTTGCGCCCGTTCTGCAAACAGTTTGGAATGCAAGACGCAAACTTGCGCCTGCGTTCGGAACTATGGTAGGAACAAGCGAACTTCTTCTAATGTCCATACAGATGGACGACCAGTGGATTCATTTTATAAAGCAAAAAATGGGCGACCCGAACGTGGCTCAAGCGATGGAAGAATTCCTTTTCGGAATATCGCATGAACAGATTCTGCATCTTCGTTCAATCCTTAGAACAAGAGGAATATCCGCAATAAACCGGGACGAAGTTTCTTCGTTCCTTGACGAGCATATAAAAGCCGATGCGGGACTGGGCTACAGAGATTTCTATTCGCTTTACACAATCCGGCGGGATAACGCCCGTGCAAGAGCAAGAATGAATCTTTCAGGGCCGCACCAAACGCTCGAAGACTACTTTATAAAATTCGTGACGGAACTGAACAAGGAGAAGCAGAGCAATGACACCTTTGCAAAATGAACTTCCGGCAGTAAAAAAAACACCCGTCCGGTTCGGCGAAAAACTTCGTACGGTTCGTGAAAACAAAGGCTACACTCTGAAAATGATAGCAAAAGCCGCGGGCGTAAGCGAAAGCCTTGTTTCCCAAATAGAACGGAATCATGTATCGCCTGCAATTGACACGCTCCTTGCGCTGGCGGAAGCCCTGGACATAAACCTTGAATTCCTGTTTGAGGAATACAGGCGAAAACATCCGGTGCATATTATCCGAGCCGACGAAAGGGCGGTCGTCAAAGAAGACAAAATAATTTTTGAACAGCTCGCAAAGTCCACCGGAGACAGCATGAACAATTCCTTTGAAACGTATATGCTTAAAATTCCGCCGCATTGCCGCACCAATCGAGGTTCATACGGGCACATCGGACACGAATTCGGACTGATTCTAAAAGGCGAATGTACGCTTAATCACGAAGAAAACGAATACATTTTGCGTTCCGGCGACAGCGTTTCGTTTCCTGCAAGTTCGCCCCACATCATTGAAAACAACACGGACGAACCTATGGAAGCCGTTTGGACTGTAACTCCGCCGCAGCGCTTTGTAGACAAATAGACGCATAAAATATAAACTGTCCGCATTATGACAAAAGCACTAACAACTGTTCTATGCGTATTTTTTTTGCCGATATTATTCGTCTCATGTTCTTCAATGCCTTCCATTCCGGAAAACGCCACCGCAACACAGCTTATCCAGATGGGACAGGATGCATTTGACTTAGGAAATTACAAAGCCGCGGAAATCTGCTACAACGCCGTCATCGAAAAATACGGCACTGACGCAAACCTCTACATCGAAGCCCGCTACGAATTGGGGCATATGTACTTAAAACAGAGAAAATACAACAAAGCGTACGCCGTTTTTTCGGAAATTCTTTCGATTTACGACAGCGCAGGAGCCGTGAAGCTTTCAGGCGCATTCAAGAAACTTGCGCAAATAGGAATCGACAGGATTCCCCAAAAACACAGACCGAACTGAGTTTTTCCCGGAAGTCAAAAAGGCTTTTTCCCACGGCTCTCAAATTCTCCGCACAAAGCTCCGAACAAAGCGTCAAACGTATAATCGGAGTAACTGTATCCTGCAAGCACATCGCTTGCCCACATCAGTTCATCGGAATTTGTGGGAGTCATTATCGAAAGAACGACAACTTTTTTCCCTGATCCCTTTAGCGATTTTGCGATTAATGCGCTCCGTTCGCTGGAAACGCAGACAATCACCGTATCATATTTTTTTACAACAACGGGAAGATTTTCCATCACCCATAAAGTTTCGTTCGGACCAAGTTCGTAGCTGAATTTATATTCATCGGAATCGGGAAAACGTTTTTTTCCTGCACGGAAAAATCCCGGAAGTGAACCGACCAAAAGCACATTGCCGGAATCCTTTGCGGAAATCGGGATTGACGACGCCTTGAGTTTTGTTACGGAACGGCATGCCTGCCCAAGAAAAAAAGCGTCTCCGTCCTTGTCGGGAATTGAAAGCGATATTTTTGCAGGGTCGGGATAAAGAGGCGCAGGATTTTTTCCCTTAAAATAGTCCAGTTTTGCCTTTACGACCCTGTAAGCCGCGTCGCTCACCCTTTCTTTGAACAAAGGATTTGTCCTCATCAAAGAAAGGGAGTTTACCCATAGGGCTTCGTCCAAGCCGGCCGTCCTTGAAGAAATCACAATATCATTTCCAGCTTCTATAGCCATTTTGAACGCATTGCTAAGAGAGCCCGCATAAATCGTGTCGCCGCTCATCATCATGTCGTCCGTGATTATAAGCCCGTCAAATCCGAGTTGAGTTCTTAGCAAATCCGTAAGAAAATATTTTGAAAGCGAAGCGGGTGCGCCGCTTGGGTCAATCTTAGGGAACGCAAGATGCCCCGACATTATCGCCGGAATGCTGTTTTTTATAAGATAAACAAACGGAGAAAGTTCCCGGTTTGTGAATGTCTCGAAATCTATGTCAATCACCGGAAGATGTATATGCGAATCGAATTCCGTGTCTCCATGCCCCGGAAAATGCTTTGCCGTCGGAATTACGCCTGCCGCCTGGCTTCCGCTTGCCCACGCCTGCCCCAAGATTCCGGCATTTTCTGGGGAATTTCCAAATGAGCGTGTTCCTATTATCGTGGAATTTTGGTTCGTAAAAAGATCCACGGACGGAGCAAAATTCATGTTTATTCCAAGGGCTTTTATCTCTCGGCTTATGTAATATGCGCTGTACCATGCGTCCACCGGATAGCCGGACGCTCCAATCGCCATGTTTCCGGGCGTTACCAAGGTTTCGCCTTTCACGTGCCGTATCCAGCCGCCTTCTTGATCGGTCGCCACAAAAAGAGGGATTTTAAATCTACGGGAAGCCGCCGATTTCTGCAGGCTGGCGATGGATTTTGCCACCAGATGAATGTCGTCGGTGTTCCAGCCGAAAATTTTTACGCTTCCAAGACCGATTCCGCCCACCCAGTGGTATAAAAGCGGATTCGGCTCTTGTCCTGCCCAACCGAACATAAGGATTTGCGAAAGGAGTTCCTCGTCCGTCATTTTTGAGACAATCAGCGTGGAAAGTTTTTCCGAAGGCATATCGGACCAGAAATCTATATCGTCGCCGGACAAGGTGTTCTGCTGGGCAAAAATCGAGAAGCCCACAAAAAACATCGCCACAATTCCAAACTTCTTCATCTTTTCGATTATACCAAGTTTCGGATTTTGTTTACACTGCGCCGCAACAAACAAAAAAGGTGTTGCCCAAAAACAATTTTTGAACAACACCGAATATGTACACGGACTGCGGCTTTGCCATGACCAGCCCGAAAAAAAAGGAACTCGATTTTGAGTTCCTTTGCAAGGTGTCTAACAGAATCGAACTGTTTCATAGTGGTTTTGCAGACCATTCCCTTCCCACTTGGGTAAGACACCAAATAACACGGCTATAATATCAAGGAATAGTTTTTTTGTCTATAGCACTGAAAATTCGTAAAAAGATTTGAAATCCGAAAGCGTTTCAGGAAATCTGCCGCACATTCTTGATTTGGAAATATCCGCTTCCAAGTCAAAACGAAAAATTTCATTTTCGGACAATAACGATTTCATCAAAATAATAATCAGCAGACGAAAACAAAATATTGAACGGTATTTCCAGGCAGAACGCATCTCCGTAATCGAAAAACGGAATCACATAATCTCTGTTCTCTTTTCCCTGAAAATAAGCGGTTTTCATGTCCGGGATTATTTTTTTGCTCACCATGACCCTGCATTTTGCAAAATCCATCATCGCTTCCGCAATTTCCTGCGCATAATAATCAGACCAGTCGAAAGAGTCATCCATCACATCAATGTCCTGCTCATTTCCCAGCAGGAACGGGATATAACATTCTCTCCCCTGAATCGTGGGCAAGAAAAATCTTTCAGTTTCATCCATTGTTCCGGGCGCTATTTTTATGAAAATTTCAACGCCGTCTTCGGATTCGCTTTCAACTTTGTTTATCTGCGCATTGTCGGGAATCGTATCAAGCAAATCTTCAAGGAAACTGTCAAAAGGTCCCTCGAAATTTTTATCGTCCAACGCAGAAAGGACTTTTGACATCGTGATTTTATAGTAAATATGGTATTTTCCGTTTCTATAGGTTATCGACTGCACATAATCGACGCATGACGTAAAAGCAAGCGCAATCGCCAACGCAAAAATCCACAAAAAATGATGTTTTTTGCTTTTCATGTTTTCTCCATAATCACTTAATTTCAAAAAATATTTTTAAAGCATTTTGCAAAAATGAGTTAAAGGAAAATATTCGGTAACAATAATTTTTGCGGTGCAAAAAAGTCGTATTGAAATCACCGCATTTTTAGCCACAAAAGGCTTTTGCCGTCGTCCGTTTTGCCGCCCTAAAAACGCATTTTAAGGTTTTAAAGACGGTTTTAATTTTACGATTGCGTCTATTGCGGCGGCGCAATCTTCGGAGTTTGCGAAGAACAAAGTTACGTTTCCCATTTTGTCTGTGAGCAGCCTGACGGAAGTAAAATCATCTTTCTCAGACGGCGAAGAAACTTTCAACCTTGGAATAGAATGAATTTCGCTCAACGCCAAATAATGCCCTGCATTTATTATTCCGTTTTCGTAAACTCCGCAATGCCTGTAAAGAGCCAGTTCTTCAGTTCCCATGGCGACACCCAAAATCGCAACAAGACAGGCGATTGAATCTCCGATTAAACCGAGTTCCCTGAAGGCAAGGATTGCGATTATTGCCGCACTGCAGACGATTATAAAAATCTGCAGCGCAAGCATTTTGCCTTTTGCCAGATACACAGGTTTTCCGGCTTTTTTCAATATCATTTTTACCCTTAAAGGCATCGTAAAAACAATCAAAAAATAGATGACGGAACAACCAATCAACACGGACATTCTAAAAATTCTCGAATCCATTAAAACCTCTGCTTTCTCTCTAGGCAACTAATTTTACGGGTAGATTCTTAAAACGTCAAAGTTTTTTTTATATTTCCACGGAATCGGAATCAGAACTACTTGAATCCGCGCGCCGTAAGAGCGTCAGCAAGGATTTCGGCACGTTTTATGGTTCGTATCACAAGCGGAACAAAAAGCGGAACGACCGCCCTTATTTTTTTTACGAAGCCCTTTGCTTTTCCGAACGCACCTCGAACAAGCTGGGTCTTAATTATGCAGATTGCCTCTTCGAGCAAAAGCGGAACAAATCGGAAAATTATTTCCATAAGAATCACAGGATACCTTACGGGGACACCAATGACTTTCAGCGGAAAAAGAAGCGTTTCAAGTCCGTCTATAATATCGTTCTCGTCCGCCGATGCCGCAAATGCCATTATGGAGCATAACGCAGCTTCCGTGTGGAGCAAAGTTTTTATGCAGAAAAAAATCTTTCCCATCGAAACGCTGAAAAACGCATAATCGACAAAAGGCGTTTCACCGGCAGGAACCGGAGCGAACATAAATTCCACAAGAAAAAAGAACAAAAGAAGAGGCACGACTTTTACCATTGCGGAAAAAAGCCGTCTTAGCAAACAGCCCGAAAAAAGAGCGTACACAAAACTAAGAAAAGCGAACAGACCGCAAAGCCAAAGCGGTTTTACGACAAGTGCCGAAACGAATATTCCGATGAATAAAAGATATTTTGCGGCTGGCGGAATCTTTTTTAATGGAGCAATTTTTTTTGCAGAAGCGAGGGACGAAGAGCCTGAAAGACCGATTTCTGAAAAATCCTGAAGATTTTTAAGAATTTTTACGCCTTCAAGCGGAAACTGCCGTTCAAGCAAGAGATTTTGGCTTTCCCGTTTTTTACGCACATTCTCGGCAGAATCAACGGAACTTGTTTTTTGAACGCCGCTTTTTTCATTTTCGGAATGTTTTTTTTCCGTTCCGTTATAGGAAGAATCCTCAGCTCCGACTGGAAAATCATTCGCATTGAGTTCTGCATGATTTTTTTCTCCGGAAAAATTTTCAAGGATTTCTACGATTTTACCGCCCTCAAGATGAAAATGCTCGTCGGCAAAATCCGCTTCGTCTGCATGGTGAGTTGAAAAAAGAACCGTTTTTCCTTCATCACAGAGATTTCGCATAAGCAAAAGGATTTTCGAGCGAGCCTCGCCGTCAAGACCTGCCGTAGGCTCATCGAACAGAAAAACGTCCGCATCCATAGCTATTATGCCTGCAAGCGAAAGCCTGCGTTTTTCTCCGCCGGACAAAGTAAAAGTCTGCCGGGACGCAAAATCATCGAATGGAAGCGAAACTTTTTCCATGGCGGATTTTACAGCGGATACAAGAAGTTTACCTTTTTTCCCACGGTTTGCAGGTCCGAACGCAACGTCATCGACGGCAAATGTCTCGAACAAAGCCGCATCGCTGTTCTGCTGAGCAAGCGCAGGGCGACCTAGCGCATATATCGCCGAACTTTCAGAAGTGCAGGAACGAAGCCCCGAAAGGATTTCAAGAAGCGTTGTTTTTCCGCTGCCCGAAGCTCCGGTAAGAGATATAAGCGTCCCCTTTTTAAGAGAAAAAGAAATGCCGTCCAGCACCGGAGAATCTGAGTCCGTATAAGAAAAGAAAATATTTTCGGCTGTCAAAGAAATTTCTTTGGCGGAAGGCAATTTTTTTTCGTTTCTTATAAATCGCCCGATATTTTCGCCGTTTTCAGCGATTTTTTCCACACGGAATTTATTTATCTCAAAATCAAGGGCGAACACTTTCCGGTAATGCAAAAAGCCGTCGCCTTTAAGAAAATCGTTTCGGCTTCCGTGCCACAAAAGCCGCCCTTTTTCCATCATGATTATTTTTTCAGCCCTAAAAACGGCTTCGCTTTCGTGGCTGACATGAAGAATAGTTTTTCCTTTTTTATGAAAGTCGTCCAGAAAATCAAATATTTCCCGCCTTGAAAACGGATCAAGCATCGAAAGCGCCTCGTCAAGAATAAGCACATCGGGATTCATGCCGATTATTCCTGCAAGGGCGAGTTTTTGCGTTTGCCCAAGAGAAAGCGACATAGACCTTCGAGAGACATATGAAAGAAGTCCGACGGCGGAAAGAGATGCACGGGAAACGGATTCGACTTCGGTTTTGGAAAGCCCCTGATTTTTTGGACCGAAAGCGGTATCTCGCTCCACAACCGAACAGATAATCTGGTCTTTAGGCGACTGGAACACGATTCCAACCCGAAAACCGTCCCGCACTGAAACAGAACCCGACGCAGGTTCAAGAAGGCCGGCGATTATCCTTGAGACGGTGCTTTTTCCACTTCCGTTCACACCGGCAAGAACCGTGTAAGACTTTTCTTCCAAGTCAAAACTTAGATTGTCTACGGCAGGTTTTTTGGCGTTTTCGTATGAAAAACTGACATTTTTAACTGAGACGGCGTTCATCGAAAAACGATGATAACCGAAATCCGGGCAAGGAACAACACGTATAAAGATTTTAAGGGGAATAAAAGGGCTGGGCAAAAACTTGTTAGTCTTTCGATTCACTAATAAAAGCTTTCGCTTTGGTGGTTTTATTTTTTTTAAGTTAAAACCGCGCAAGGCATGGAGCTGTGCCGAAGGCAGGATTTTGAAAGCCCCGTGACGGGGCTTTCAAAAGACCGAGCGGATAGCGGGCAGCGGAACGCCGCTTGGAAGATGCGTTTCGCCCAAATAAATTGTAAAATAAAAATCAGTCGCCACAATTTTTATTGGGGGCAAAAACTGCGGCTAACAGGCAAAAAAAAGCCGGAAACTTTCGTCTCCGGCTTCGATATGCGATATTGGGATTGAACCAATGACATCTACCGTGTGAAGGTAGCGCTCTACCACTGAGCTAATCGCACGTATGGTGCTACTATAGCATTTTGCATGCGTTAAGCAAAGAACTTTTAGATAAAAACTTAATGTTCAAAACGTTTTCGGATTTTATGCGATTTGATGGAATTTCGAGCCGTAAAAAGAGTTGGGGAAAAGGCATAAACCCTTTCCCCAACAATAAGTAATGCTTTCGCAAAACTTAAACGCTTTTTGCCATTTTGAAAAACTTAGATGCTCAACTAGTAGGCAAAAAGCATATTTTTCTATTCAGTTGTGCGGACCGTGCGGAAGCCCAAGATGAAACTTGGCGTATCAGGTGCGTGCCTGTCTCTGCTCGACACGGCGCAATCGTACGAACGACTCTTCCAGCTGCCGCCGCGGTCAACCCGAAACGACGCACTTTTTGAATAACCGAGCGGATTTTCCACAAAATTGTTGTTGCCGGTGTACTTATTGTCGTCAACCGTGATTTTTTTATATCCTTCCCGATCAAAGCACCATTCCCACACATTTCCAGTCATGTCAAAAAGCCCCAACGCATTCGCCGCCTTTAATCCGACTTCATGCGTTTTTCCAAAAGAATTTGACTCGTACCAACCATAATTATCAAGGGGCTGGTCGTAAGGCGTTTTCGCAAAACCTGAAGGAACATTTTCAGTATCCACGCCGGAATAAGCGTATTTCCAGCATTCCTCGTTAGGGTCTCCGCCGCGAGCCGCATACTCCCATTCGGTTTCTGTCGGAAGTCTGTAGCCGAATTTCGTCCATTTTCTATTTTCCGCATCGTAGGCAGGATATACGTCCTTTTTTGCCGCCGCGTCGGATTTTGTATATGGATTTGAAAGGGCATCGTCGCTGTAGTACACGCAATCGTTTTCGCTCATCGTTTTCTTTGTAAGTTCGTTGCAGAACGCCACCGCATAGAACCAAGTAACTCTTTCCACAGGACGCATTGCCTGCTCTTCGCCGTCCATTGCACCAGTAAGAAAATGACTTGGATTATTTCCCATAATCGAATTGTAAAGCTGTTGCGTTACCTCGTATTTTGACATCACAAACGGACTAAGTTTTATCCTGCGATCTTTTAGAAAACCGCCTTTCAAATTCGGCTCGCCATCGAGCGGCAAGTAGCCGCTCCAACTGGAATCATCACGCATTGTAACCGTGCCGACCGTTCCAGTAGGAATTACAACAACCTCGCCCGTCTTTTTTATGTCAGTTCCGCCAATCAACAAATTTCCGTCGGCGTTCATCCAAGACTCACTCACATCTTTTCCCTGCGCCTGACCTTTCGTGGCAGTTCCTATAAGCCCGCCGTTTGAAAGCGTCCATTTTGCGTAAAGGGTAACTGTTCCCTCCGCATTTCCGATAAAATTATCCACGGTTGCACCATCGGAATAGGATGTGCCGCTTCCGTCGGCATTTATGTTCCAGCCTTTGTAAAGATATTCGTCTCTAGAAAAACCGTTGCTTTTCAATTTTTGCGGAATGCCGTAAACGAAAGTCTGGTTTTCCATCGTGCCGTCGCCACCGTTCGAATCAAAACGCACTGTCACAACTTTTCTGTCGTAGAAGATTTTTACCACAGTCGAGCCGTCTGCGTTTATCGTCATCTGATCGAAAGGTTTTGCTTCAAAACCTTCAAAATCCTTTTTTACGGCTTCCGTAGTTCCGAAAGCAACGCCGTTTTTTTCGTCGGAAGAAGAAGCGTCCAACGTGTATTCAGCGTCAGAAGCGTTCTGCTTGTAATGCTCAACTTTATAGAAGATTCCCTCTTTCGGCTTGAACATCACCGATACATCAGTTTCCTTGGTAACCTTGAGGCTCGCCTTGTTCTCATCAAGCAAATCCTGAACCATTCCCGAAGCCCATTCAGTTTTGTAGCCTTCGCTCGGAGTAGCCGAAAACACAAGGATTTTTCCATTTTCCACAGAGCCGCCGCTTTCAAAATCATTTCCGTCAAGCGTAACTCCGACGCTTCCGTTTCCGACCACCGTATATGTCGCCGTAAAACTTTGAACGTCACTTTTTACATTAAACTTGCATGAGGCGAACAAAAACAAAATCGCCGAGACGCTTGAGAGCGTCAAAAAAATCTTTTTCATCGATTCTCCTAAAATCTTCCCTTCAGATTCATAAAAGACCGCTTTTCAATCGGCACTAAAAAGAAAAAGCGTCCGTCTTCAAAATGCCTGTAAAAAAGTGACAACAACTCTCCGCCACATAGTTTGCATATAGTTCGGATTTCACAGTCCGACCGTGTTTTTCAGGCACACCTAAAACCGCACGCAACATAACACAATTTTATTTCTTAGACAATAGTTTTTGAAAATTTTATGAAAACTCTTTTCCGTCGTAAAAATTAAATTTTGCGGAGAATTCAAAAAAATGACAGATTTTTATAATATTTCAATAATCTGAAACTTGTTTTTCAATTTTCTGCGATTTCGGCAAAATGCAATTCTTCTATAAATCGGTGAACCGAAATCGGCAAAGATTTTCTTTTTCCTTGTTGAATAAAAGCAAAGCAAATATTGATTTTAGCGCGTTTTTGCGGGCTGTTGATACGCATTCCCATTTTCATTATATTATTGGAACTAAAATCGAAATTAATTTTTAAAGAGGTAACAATATGGCTTTTGATATTTCAAAGATGAGAAATATCGGTATCAGTGCCCACATTGACTCAGGAAAAACAACAACTTCTGAACGAATTCTGTTCTATTGTAACAAGATTCATGCGATTCACGAAGTTCGCGGAAAAGATGGTGTCGGTGCTGTTATGGACAACATGGAATTGGAACGCGAGCGCGGAATCACAATCCAGTCGGCAGCAACACAGGTTCAGTGGAAAGATTACACCATAAACCTTATCGACACTCCGGGCCACGTAGACTTCACGGTAGAAGTAGAACGCTCTCTTAGAGTTTTGGACGGTGCGATAATGATTCTTTGCGCCGTTGCCGGAGTTCAGTCCCAGTCAATCACTGTAGACCGCCAGTTGAAACGCTATCACGTGCCTCGAATTGCATTTGTGAATAAATGTGACCGACAAGGAGCAAATCCTATCCGTGTGTGCGGACAGCTTAGGGATAAATTGGGTCTCAACGCCCACATGATGGAACTTCCTATCGGTCTTGAGGAAAAACTTGAAGGAGTCGTGGATTTGGTTGCCATGAAGGCAATTTATTTTGACGGCGCAAACGGCGAAAATATCCGTATCGCAGAAATTCCTTCTCACCTTGTGGAAGACGCAAAAAGGTATCGACAGGAAATGGTCGAGGAAGCCTGCAACTTTGACGACGACCTTATGGAAAAAGTCCTTGAAGGACAGGAACCTGATGAGGCTCAGCTTATCGAAGCAATCCGAAAAGGAACAATTTCCGAACAGTTTGTAGGCGTTTTCTTGGGTTCCGCCCACGTGAACAAGGGAATCCAGCCTCTGCTTGATGCGGTTACCCGCTATCTTCCGGCTCCTAATGAAGTAAAGAATGTCGCCCTCGATTTGGATAACAACGAAGCGGAAGTTCCGCTTGAATCCGTGGACAACAAGCCTTGCGTGGCATTGGCATTCAAACTTGACGACGGACAGTACGGTCAGTTGACATACACCCGCGTATATCAGGGAAAAATCAAGAAAGGCGAGGAACTGTACAACACCCGCAACAAGAAGAAATTCAAGGTCGGACGACTTGTACGAATGAATTCTGCCCAGATGGAAGACATCAACGAAGGTTGCGCAGGCGACATCGTTGCCCTCTTCGGCGTGGACTGCGCTTCCGGCGACACGTTCACAGGTGGCGGAGTAAATCTTTCAATGGCATCAATGTTTGTTCCTGAGCCGGTAATCTCACTTTCGATAACGCCAAAGGACAAGCAGGCTTCTATGCAGCTTTCAAAGGCGTTGAACAGGTTCACAAAGGAAGATCCTACGTTCCAGACATACACCGACCCCGAATCCAACGAAACAATCATCAAGGGAATGGGCGAACTTCATCTTGCAGTCTATGTAGAACGAATGAAACGAGAATACAACTGCGAGGTAACCACAGGCGCTCCGCAGGTAGCATACAGGGAATCTATAACCGCACGCGGAGACTTTAACTATACCCACAAAAAGCAGACCGGTGGTTCAGGTCAGTACGGTAGAGTCGCAGGATTCATGGAGCCTGATTCGGAAAAGGACTACGAGTTTGTTGACTCAATAAAAGGCGGCGCAATTCCTAACGAGTTCATTCCTTCGTGCGACAAGGGATTCCAGAAGGCTGTCAAGGAAGGTTCGCTTATCGGAGCTCCTATCGTGGGCGTAAAAATCACGATAAACGATGGTCAGTATCACCCTGTGGACTCAAACGACAACGCATTCCAGACCGCTGCTATCGGAGCGTTCCGGGAGGGATATTCAAAAGCGAAGCCTGTAATTCTTGAGCCTATAATGAAAGTTCAGATTGCGGCTCCTAACGAATTCCAGGGAAACGTTTTCGGTCTTATAAACCAAAGACGAGGGATTATCGGCGAGACCACGGACGAGAACAACACATCCGTAGTGAATGCGGAAGTTCCGCTTTCAGAAATGTTCGGTTTTTCTACCATTCTCCGCTCTTCAACCCAGGGAAAGGGAGAATTCACCATGGAATTCCTGAAATACGGAAAAGTTCCTAACACCGTTGCCGACGAACTGATAAAGAAACATCAGGAAGAAAAGGCAAAGGGTAACAAATAACGGAAAACCGTTCATTCAGGAGGATTTTATTTATGGTAAAACAGGATCTTATAAATCATAGCCCGGTCAGGTTGTTCGAAAAAATTTCCGACGGCGGTCTAAAATCAGGTCAGATGGGACTTATAACGGCAAAAAAAGGATTGGGAAAAACATCCGTGCTTGTTCAGTTCGGTCTGGATGCCCTTATCCAGGACAAGCCGCTCGTCCACGTGTCGTTTGACCAGCATTCGTCAAACGTAATCACATGGTATGAGAACGTGCTTTCGGAAATCGGCAAGAAAAAGAATTTCGGCGATACGACGGAATTGAACGAATCGATTGTCAGCAACAGAATCATACTGAACTTCAATCAGGAAAATTTCACCTTGCCAAAAGTTGTGCGAACAATAAAGGCTCTGAAAGAAGGCGGAACGAACATCTCTGCCATAGTCGTAGACGGTGCTGATTTTTCAAAAATCTCAAAAGAGGATATTGCATCGGTCGCAGACTATGTAAAATCCGAGAAAATCGTAGCTTGGTTCAGCGATACAAACGAGGCCGCAAAACTTTCCGAAACAGTAAGCAAAGATTTTCTTCCGTATTTTTCTACGGTGGGGCATCTTGCATCAAGCGGAAACAGCGTGGAACTCACCGTGCTGAAATCCGATGACAAGGAAATCGAACCGGTAAGCCTAAAAATTGACTCAAAAACAATGCTGATGTCAAAATAGACTTATAGGTCTGAAAAGCAAAAATCCGCTCGATGATTTTCGGGCGGATTTTTTTATGCACGAAAAACCGGACAATTCCATCCGTTTCGTGACAGTCGTTTTTTATGCAACGGATTTTTTTGCAATTCTTAAACCGATAATCGGCTGTCCGCTACTCCTTCCACTTCTCATCTTCTTCTTCGAGTTTCGGACGCTTTACGTCTTTTGCACCCTGCTCCTCAAGCTCCTTCCACGGCATAAAAAATCCCTTCAGCGTCCTTGTGCCTGTCGCCGCGATATCGTCTTCCAGTATTTCGCCCCAAGGAATTCTTCTTCGTTTGCGGCTGTTTTTCGGTTCGTTTTCTTTATCGAGTTCCGCAAGATAGTCATATTTTTTCAAAAGAAGATACATTGCGTTCTCCCTGGAAAGTCCGATTCCGGCAAGTCCGGGGGCAAGACCAAGAAGAATGACCGACATAAAAAGCAGAAAAATATTGTACAGACTAATCACAAAACTTTTTCCGAAATTATCGAACAGAATCACAAAACATTTTTTCATGCTTTTTCCAAAACGGTCATGCAGAAGCGAACGCAAAGCTGGATACCAAAAAAGTCCCATATAAATCGAAGCGGAAATCCACAGAAACATGAATCCGGCAAGAAGTCCCGCAAAGGAATCCTGCTCGCCAGTTTTTAGTTTTACCGAAGAATCGTTTTCCCCTGCAATTTCACTTTCCATTCTGCCTTCCGCCTCAATCATGCTTTTCTGCAAAGAAACACGGGAATTGAACTGCGGCTTTAAATAATAAATTGCGCCGACAATAGTAATTATCGTAACAACGTAGAGAACAAGACCGTATTTTATCCCGTCCTTTACGCAGCCTTTTATTGCCTTAAAAAAATCTCTGAGTTCGAGGACGCCGTAATCCACTATCTCAGCGGCACTTTCCGCCCACGCAAGCGCCATTATGGAAGCGCACAGAATCAGGGCAAGCGCAAAAAATGCCCAAAGCGCAACACCAAGCACGGCAAGACTTTCAGGAATCTTGGTGACAAAAAAAGCTCCGATTCCAAGAACAACAATAACAGCATCCAAAATCAGGTTTGGAACAAAGAAAAGCAGGACATTGTCCCAACCTTCGTAAAAATTCTTTCTGAAAAAAAATCCAAGCATGAAGGGATTGTAGCATATAAACAGATGAGTTTTAATAGGGACGATTTGAGGTTTCGACTGAATTGTAAAAATTATGCTTTCATCATTGGGGAATTCGCCGATGAGAATCGACTGCGAGGCGCAATTTTTTTTTTGCACCTCAAAAAATCAGCATTCCTCAACTGAATCCGGATCGAATTCCACGGAATCCATACCGTCGGAACAATTTTCGCATCCGCGTTCAATCTGCTGTTGCAATTCTGACGATATTATTTTTTCGATGGGATTTTCATTGACTTCAAACTGGATTTCCTCATCGTCGTCGCTTGTAGTCTTGAACTGTTCAAGCACATTTTCAAGGTCCGCCATATTTCTGTAGCCTTCCTTGCTCAAATTCCCGACGGTTTCCATCCTTTCGACGATATTTCCAGTGCCTTTTTTTATCCCGTTAAAAACTTGAATCACCTGCTTGAAAAGTTTTTCAATCGATGAAATCTCCTCCGAAATCGTATCCTGCTGAGAAGCAATGTTTACGCAATATCCGTTGATTTTGTCGGCGGCATCGGCGGTAATGTCGGTCTTTTGGGTGATTTGGCTTGCCCTGGAGCCAAGTTCTTCAAGTCCGCCCGAAATTTCCTTGAACGAATCTATAACAACAGCGGAATGCGAACTCACCTTTCCGAACGCAAGGGTCGCAGCGTGGCTCGCCTTAGTAGCTTCCGTAACCTTGTTTATTATGTTGGTGATGGAATCGTTTATTTTTTGCGCATTTGTCGCCGTCGATTCCGCAAGAACTTTTATCTCCTCGGCAACCACGGCAAATCCTTTTCCGGCATCTCCTGCGTGGGCAGACTCTATCGCGGCGTTCATCGAAAGAAGATTCGTTTTTTCAGAAACGCCATCGATAATCGTTATGATTTCCGCAATCTCGTCAAGCTGGGTCATAACATCCTCAAGAACGGACGCAGTAAAGGCGATTTTCTGGTCTCCGTCAAACACAAGCGACTTCATTTCTTCGGCATTCTTAGTGCGTAAAAGGGCATTTTCCTTTATCGAAATAAGGGCGTTCACCATAGAGGAAATCGAACTTGTGCTTTCGTCGATTGCAGATGTCTGCTCGGCATTATCCACGACCAATGTTTCAACCTGCCGGTTTATTTCTTCGATGGCACGAGCGGCGTTTGTCACGGATTTATCGATATGCTCGAACTCGGAACTTATCGCCTCTATGCTTCCGTTGATTTCTTTAGTCGCGGCGGCAGTGCTTGAAGCGGAATCGTTTATCGAATAGCCGGAAGAAATCGCCCGTGCCGCAGTTTTCTTTACAACGATGAAAAAATCGTTCACGGCTTTTACCATTCCGTTCATATTTCCCATGAGGTCCTGCATTTCCGTGCTTCCGGACGGAACAATGCTGTGCCTAAAATCTTTTTCAGCCAAACCGGACGAAAAATCCCGGACTCGAAGAATGTTTTTGCTCACAACTCCTGTTCCAAGCCTAATCAGAACAAAAATAAGAACCACAAAAACAGCTCCCAAAAAAATCTCCATCGCATAAAGAAGTCTGCTGATTCTTTCAACCTGAATTCCAAGCATTTCATTCATGACTTCAAGGCTTTCCTTCAACGAGGCCTCCTCTTTCATGATGTCTTTCATCTGGTTGCGAATCAAAAATTGCTGGCTGTACAAAAGATTCACGTTCTCATCCTCGGGAAAACGCTCGAACGCCACCTGAATTCCGCTTCGTCTTACCAAAGATTTTACCTCGTCGGAAAGCGCGATTTCCTGCATCGTTTTATACTGATTGTTGAACGGATTTATCATGCCAAGGATTTTTGACCAGCGGCTCTTAACCGTCATAAGGTTGTCAGCAAAATCCTTTCCAAAATATTTGGTAACTTTGTCGTCATGAAGTTTATGGAACTTTTTGTTCAACGACACCAGCTTTTCGTTCCATTCCGTGTAAAGAGTGTCCGGTTCTATCGCCCACGAAACAGTCTGATTCAGATAATTGGTTATGTTGGAAAATCCAAGCTGCACCGAACGCTGAAGGTACTGATAATCTGTCAGGCGATTTATAAATCCTATTCCTAAAAAAGATAACACCACAAGAACCGTCATCTGCAAGGCGGCGACCAATGCAATGAGGGCAAATTTTGTTCTTAGGTTTAATCTTCTTGTTTTCTTGAAATCTCTCATTCGGGTAATATTATCACACAAAGTCTGTTTTCGCAAAAAAAATTAGGCGCCCTTTTATCTAAGCCGCCCGATTTTTTTATTTTTTTTAGAATATTTTTCAGCCGCAATAAAATCGCATCCTAAGAAATCTTGCAGATTTGGCGAGGCTTTTCATTCCTTAAAATGCAGCGGTTAAGAGAATATCAATTCTCTTAACCGCTGCATCCGTGCGCAAAAGCACACACGTAAATCTGCGAGTTTGCCGAAAGGGAAACTCGCAGCGTTTTTAAGCGGTACTATATTGTACCGCTTAAAATAAACATTCCGTTCCAAAAGCATACCAAACCAAAAAATCCGGCATTTTTACAAAACTCCGGATTTTCAGTTTTTGGGAATGCATTGGCTTAAAAAACTTTCGCCTTACAAAACCGCCTTCATTCCTGTCATGTACGCGCGAAGTTTTCTTCCCACTACTTCAATCGGGTGGTTACGGATTTCGGCGTTCACTTGCACCAAAACCTGATTCGAAACGGAAGAATCCTTTACTTCAAGCCCCTTTCCGATAACGTCGGCATGAAGCTTAGGCATAAGGCTTTTTTCCATAAGCGGAGCGGCGACGCGTGCAAATAGATAGCAACCGTACTCTGCCGTGTCGGAAATCACCCGATTCATCTCGTAAAGCCGCTTTCTGTCTATAAGGTTTGCGATAAGCGGAACTTCGTGCAAAGACTCGTAATATGCGGACTCACTTTTTATTCCGGCATCAACCATCGTCTCAAACGCAAGTTCGCAGCCAGCCTTTACCATGGCAACAAGCAGGATTCCCTTGTCCAAATACTCCTGCTCGGAAATATCCTCGCCCGACTCTTCCGCCGATTCAAAAGGAAGCCGTCCGGTCTCCTCTCGCCACGAAAGCAGATCCTTGTCCTTGTTTTTCCAGTCCTCCATCATTGTGGAAGAAAATTTTCCCGAAATGATGTCGTCCATGTGCTTTCTGTAAAGCGGAGTCAAAAGTTCCTTTATCTCTTTGGAAAGTTCGTTCGCCCTAATCTTCGCAGGATTTGAAAGGCGATCCATCATGTTCGTAACGCCGCCCCACTTCAAAGCTTCGGAGACCACATTCCAGCCGTGCATCAAGAATTTTGTCGCATATTCGGAAGAAATCCCTTCGGAAACCATCTTGTCAAAGCACACGATAGTTCCTGTCTGAAGCATCCCGCAAAGAATCGTCTGCTCGCCCATCAGGTCCGACTTGACTTCAGCCACAAACGAAGACTCAAGAACGCCCGCCCTTGAACCGCCCATTCCTACAGCCAAAGCCTTTGCATAAGCCCAGCCCTTCCCCTCAGGGTCGTTTGCAGGATGCACCGCAATAAGATCCGGAACGCCGAATCCCCGCTTGAATTCCTGATAAACCTCAGTTCCCGGACCTTTTGGAGCGCACATCACAACCGTTATGTCCGGTCTTATCTGCATTCCTTCTTCAACGATATTAAATCCGTGCGAATACCAAAGCGCAGAACCTTTCTTCATTCTTTTCATAACCTCGGAAATCACAGAACTGTGCTGCTTGTCCGGCGTAAGATTTCCAACCAGGTCGGCACTGGGAATCATTTTGTCGTAAGCGCCAACTTCAAATCCATTTTCAGTGGCGTTCTTCCACGACTGCCGTTTTTCAGAAATCGCACTTTCCCGAAGCGCATAAGCAACATCAAGCCCGGAATCCCTTAGACACAGCCCCTGGTTCAGTCCCTGCGCGCCGCATCCAACAATAACAATCTTCTTCCCCTTCAGAGCATTCACGCCGTCGTCAAATTCTTCCTTAGCCATCGAACGGCAATGCCCCAGCTGCAAACGCGCCTCTCGCCACGGAATTGAATTAAAATAATTTTCTCCCATCTTACAGTCCTCTTTTTTCTTTTGGATGCCCCCCTTTGCCCGAAAACGGGCAAAGGGTCGGGTGTTCCGCCGCCCGCTATCCGCTCGGTCTTTTTAAAGCCCCATCACGGGGCTTTAAAAATCCTGCCTTCGGCACGGCTACATACCCTAGCACTTTCTTACAAAATTATATATTCTCCAAAGAATTGAGTAAAGTGAAACAATTTCACAGATTCGCCCCGATTTTGCGTAAAAAAGTGATGATTTTTACAAAATTTCATGTTTTTTTCTACAAAAAATTATAATGCGGTTGCCCTGCCCCTGTGAGGGCAATCTAGCTAACATTATTTTAAACCGCAACACAACTTGTCTGCGTTGAACTACTTGTTATGTGCTATTTATTTTTCATTATATTTTTCTATGCTTTTATGTAAGTTTTCTCTCAAATCTTTTGTTTTTTCAAAGAGTTTTTTCATTTTTTCCGAAATTTCATCTACGTTGGTTATATCTTCAATTTTCATTGATGAATGTCCTTTCTTGTATTGAATTCTTGTATAAGTAGAATTACCATAACCTTTAAAATTAAATCCATTCCCTTTCAAAATATTTAAAAATTCTGTACGTTTATTAGAATCATCAAATGGTCCAACTTCGACTTTTAAATAAAGATTTCCACTTAGACCGTTTTCTGTATTTTTATCTTCAAATAATTGAAAAAAATAACCACAGACATTTCCATTCTGCCAGTCTTTTTCTCTTCCATCTGTAGTATTTTTTATGACGGTATCAGCAAATGGAAAAATCTTTTATTTCCTTTCTCATATTTTTCAAGTTTTGTATTAACATCTGCATCAGAATTAAATTTTTCTATAAAATTTGAACCAGCTTCTAAAATAGAACTTTCTCCATTTTCTAAAATAAAATCAATAATTTCTCTATATTGCCTATAAATTTCTTTGGCAAATTCCTGCTCTTTTGTATTCGTCCCCAAAAGTTCCTCCAAAATCTTTATGTAATATAAAATAAAATCATCTGCAGCGTTGCCTAAAGAAGTTTTATAAGAAATAAGATTTTTTAATATTTCTACAATTTTAAAATATGTTATATGAAAATACTCAGATTTTAGATTTTCAGACGGTTCATCATTTTCATCAAGCGTAAGATAAACCGGTAAGATTATTGAGTTATCATATTTTTCCTCTACAAATTTTAAATAATCATAAAGTTGATTTTTTGACTGCTTAGAATAAATTTTATTTTCTATTAAAATCACAAAAGGATCTGCTTTTTCAACATTGCTATAACATTCAATAATTAAGTCTGTGGAATGATTTTTATATGTTTTTACTTCCCTTTGAACCTTTACAGTAAAGCCTCTGTTTTTACTAAAAGTAAAAATTACATTTTGAATATTTTTAATTTTTTCAGACTCTTCATCAGGGTTTGAAGCAACTGCATACAAAAATTATTCCTATAAATTCGGCAACCGCAGCCTTTATCAAAAGGCGAGGATTGGCGAATTGCCGCACTTTTGCAACGAAATGAAAAAGTGCAATCAATAGGCGATGTTTGCGATAAGCAAACTCGCAGCGTTTTTAGACAATGCCAACTGCATTGTCTAAAATAAGCCTTCTAAAAACTTAGTTCCATGATTATGAGATTCATTTGGATTAAAAAGCCACGCCAAAACATTTGAATGTCTTATTTCGTGGCTTTCCAATTTTAAAACTTTGAACGGATTAAAACTGGAAATTTCATCTGACAAAGAAATAAAATTCTTGTCGGCTAAAAGGCTTGAAAGAGATTTTATGCTAATGTTCGATGAAATTTCTTTGTTCATTTTTTACTCACTCACATACACGTGGAATGCCGCAGCTCCCGTTCTTCCGGCATCATATGGACTTACAATAAAGTAATAGCTTGCATTACTTTGCGGAGTTACTGTAATTTTGTCGTCAGAACTTGAACCGTCTAACTGACTTATAACAGTGGAACTTGAATCATATAAACTAAACATAGCATCAACTTTTGTTCCGTTTACCACCATGCCGGGGTTACAACCTGAATCTGCTATTTCAAAAGTATAAGTTTTATTTGCTTCAAGTGAGATTTTATAGACACTTGCCTGACCGGCACTTGTAAGAGCAACTTGTGTCCAATCGCTTTGTGTTGTGCTTGCCGCATTTCCGATTGAACTAGATGAAATATCTGTTGCAGAAGAACTATCAATGCTGACTGTTACAGTACATTGAGTGCTTAACAAAGAAACACTATCAGTTAAGGTAATTGTAGCAGTTCCGGGAAGAACTCCATAAACCGTAATAGTTTCGCTGCCGCTTCCATTTTGGGTAAAACTTGCATTTGCTATATAATTTCTTCCATAGTTTGCACTTGAAGAAACACTAAAAACTGGACTTGCGCCTGCCGGGACTGTGTAAGTTGCAGTAAGCGTTGCCGTCGATCCGGATTTTATACTCAAAGTATTTTGTGAAAATGCGAGGCCGGTAATCGGTTTTGTTTCATATACATGAACTGCAAAGTTACCGTTGTTACTCACAGTATAAGGGCGGCAAACTAAATAATAAGTGCCGTTTCTTTCTGGAACGTAGGTTAATGAATCATCCCACGTTTTTAAATATGCACCGTCTGAATCATACAGAATGAATACGCTATCTACTTTTGAAGGTAATATGCTTGTATTTGAGTCGGAAGATTCAAAAGTGTAGTTTTTACCACTTGTAAGATCTACCGAGTATACAAATGAGCCTTTTTGGTTTGTAAATGTTCCCTGTGTGTAATCACTTAATGTTGTACTGGTTTTACTTCCAATATTGGAAATTATTGCGTCAATAGAGCTTGTATTAAGGTTTACGGTTACTGTGCATGTAGCAGTAAGAGCGGAAACTGAATCTGTAAGCGTTATTGTATTGCTTCCACCCGGGTTCATCGCCCTGATTTTTAAAGTACCGGTTCCGTTTCCATTGTCGGTCATTGTTCCATAAGCATAGTTTGTGGGTTTTGAGTTGGTACTATTTGAACCGCTTGCTGTTACCGTAAAACTTGGAGTTTTATACCCTCCAGCCCCTGCATAGGTTACAGGTATATCTATATATCCGCCTGCATCAAGCGTTACAGAGTTTTTAGAAAGGGAAAGCGATGTTATAGCACTTACAGAATAAGTATAGATTGCGGTGCTTCCAACATATTGTGTGGAATCGGAGCTATTGTAGTAATATGGATAAACTACAAGATAATAAGTGCAATTTTTTTCCGGAGTAACACTTAAATCACCTGTATCTACATTTGCAATTTGATTTGAAGAAGAATCAAACAAATAGTATTTACTGTCAATTACTGTGATTCCGGCAGCTTGCATAGCAGATTTTATCGCAGAAACACTGTCGGCATTTAAAATTCTATACGCAACATTCGCTTTTGAGCAGTTCAACTTGTAGATATAGACTTTTTTCTCTGTGCTATACGTTAACTGCGTCCAATCGGAAAGTGTTGTGCTTTCAGCAGAGTTTACAGTAAGGGTTCCGTCTATGTCAGAGTCGCTGACAAGACTTGTTACATTTAGTGTTTTTGAAATTGGGTAAGTTGTGTTTTCAAAAGTAATTGTAATTTTATCAGCAAAAAGATACGGCAAGTTGTTTGTAAGCTTAATCTGCTTGTTTGTTGGATCCCAAGTTGCACTTACATTAGAATATGAACTCGAGCTTACACTAAAAGTAAGGCTTAAGGAATCCGGATTCGTTACCGTTACATCTATTGTGGCAGATTTTAGCGGCAAAAGATTTATTGAATCATCGGAGAAAGAAACTTTGATATTAGTTTCCCAAAGTGCTGTAAGCGTAACATTACGTGTTCCCATCTCAAAAGTAGTTGTGCCGCCGGAAGTATAAGTATTTTCGCCGTCGCTCCAACCTATAAAATTATAACCAGGGCGTTTTCCAATTCCATCAAACAAAACCGTTACTGTAGAACCTGCTCTATACTTTGTACTGTCCGTTGGAACTGTAATCTCAGCATCATTTACTCCATCAGCATAAAACACGGAATAGTCAGTATATGCCGTCCATTTCGCTTTTAGTGTAAGATCGCTTGTAATTGGTGTACTAAAGTCAAAAAGTGTTTTTCCATTATACCAACCGCTTAAATAATAACCTGTTTTTGTTGAATTTGGTAAAGTTGCCGTCTTTCCGCTTTCTATCTTTTGAGAAGAAACTTCGCTTCCACCGTTTGCATCGAATGTTACGGTGAAGTAAGCAGTGCTTTCTAACTCAGTTTGACAGGAAGCGAAATTGAACATAAACAATACTGCTGTAAAAAGCGCAAGTATTCCTATTAAATCTAATCTTCGGGATTTAAATAAATTTTTCATACAAAAAACTCCTTCTTTTTACGGTCATAGACCGCAGATTTAAAATATTTAAAGCCCATGCTATAGGGCGCTTGTGTTCGTCCTACTTCATGGGCTTGTATCCTTGTTGAGAAAATAGAATGCGGCTTAATGTCATTGCCGTATTCGACACGGCAATCTTTAAAATGCGAGTAGCCCGAAAAATTATTTCGGGCAGAGTTATAGTTATAGTTGTGTTGTGTTGTGTTGTGTTGTGTTGTGTTGTGTTGTGTTGTGTTGTGAATTTTGAGTAACTAGAAAAAATGTGTCAAGTGGTCGTAAATAAAAAATCATACTATACTCTAAAGACCTATTTTTCCTCTCATTGAGAACATAGAACATACAATCGAAATTATATCACAAGAATTTCAATTCATGTTTAAAATATGTAAATTTTTCTATATATAAACACCCCTGAGAGACGCCCGTATACCATTCGCTTAACCTGTATTGCCCTGCCAGAGCTTGACACGGAACTTGCAACTGCAAGTTTCAGCGCAAAGGTTTTATCGGCTTTGAAAACCTTGTTATGCTTTTTTTATTTTTACCTTGCCAGTTGATTTTAATAACTGAATCATATTTAGTAAAATACAAATACCACACAAAAACAACGATAAATATATATTTGTAAGTAATTCTCTTTTGACTTCAGGTTCTCTTACTGATTCAAAAGAAAGCTTTACAATTTCAAATATTGGATACCCTTTTATTTCTGGAAGCTTTAATACTTCTTTTATAATAACAGCAATATAACTTAAATATACTCCAAAAGCCGTATATACCAAACTTATTAAAGAAATTATAAGTACACCCATCTTGTTCATTTTGCCTTTTGCCCAAACATAGCCTTTTTGTGAAAGATAAAAATATATTAAACCTGACGCACCTGCGATTCTACCTAACAAAAATAAAATGAATGTTACTAATATTCCAGGAATAGAAAAAACTATTGCTGCTATTGAACCTTGAAGATAATTATTTGGTTGGAGCCTAAAATCTTCATACGCATTGTTAATTTTAGTTTCTAATCTTTTTGTACAAGAAGAACACATTGGAACCGGAATACCATCAACATCAAATATATTAAGTCCATCTGTTGCTATACAGTTATCTCCACTGCATTTTGATTTTTCTTGTGGGTATTTTTGTTTAATATACCCAGTTATGTCATCGATTACTTCTTTTATTTTTGAAATTTTGAAAGGTAAAAAATATTCTGTAAATACAATATGAACATCAAAAGACTGATCGTCAAAAAAATCTATACTTTTTGCATATCCTTTCCTTTTCCAAGATAAAATTTTCTTTTTATCATCTTCATTTAATTCAATTGGAAATATGAAATTCACATTTTTCTGATTCGCCCCATCTGCAAACATAACATATGTATTATTTATAAATCCATAAAAATATGTTCCGTTATTTTTGAACCCAAATTCTTTGCCCAATTTTTTTAAACCTGGAAAAACCATCCTATTCCCCCTTTTTCTGAAAACCACGCCTATAGCGTGTGAGCATAACTATGTAGCTAAACCGCAAACGGGCTCTGCCCCGTTTGTCGGCTTTGAAAACGGTGTTATGTGTTTACAAACTCCCTAATTTCATTTCTCCAACTACACCAGAAATGATTTTTTTCTCCCCAAAGAATCATACCTTCTAGCATCATTGGCCATTTATTATTTTCAATACTTCTCCTTGTCGAAGCAAAGTCAAATAAATATGCATAAAGAATAGCCATTTGAAAATCATGCGTACAATACAAATCAACAGTATTCTCTAAATTGCCATTGGAAAACATATAATCAAGCATTATTTTTGCGGATTCCTGTATTGAATTAAAACCTTCCACCCCTTCCTTTTTTAATTTAAAAATGATTTCTTGATTATTAAATTTTAGCTCTTTGAAAACTTTATCGCTTAGAAATATATCTTTTGTTTGTGGATATTCCATTTCATTAGGAGCTTTTACAATATTCCTATTTTGGGCTTTCCCTAAAAGGATATTTTCACAAGTTTGAATATTTCGTAAACAAGTACTTGAGGCAACATATCCGATGTCATATTGCAAATTTCTTCCAAAACTTTTACAGAGTTCAATTCCTTCGTCAGTAAGAGCTACTTCTCGTCCAACTCCAGACTCTATTTTTCCTCTGATTGAGTGACGAAAAATGATTTTACAATTTTGACCGACAGGTACTTTTGAAGCACCTTTTTCCATGTGTTCATATATTGATACTAATTTCATTATTCAACATCCAGAATGTTTATCTTTTTTTTCTTCAAAAGATATGCAAAAGCACCACCTGAAACAATACTGTCAAAAGCATTTCCAACACCGAATAACAATGCAATACTTATCAATGTCGGAGTCCATTTACCTGCAAGATACAAAGCAAATGCTATACCATAATAAATTGAATTGGTAACTATCGATTCAAAAAGCATATAATTTGTTTTTCCAAGTCCGTAAAACTCGCAATCAAATACATTTTGCAATGCATACAATACATAAAAGCCAAGAAGCATCATAACAAGGCTATACAATTTATCAACATCAGAAAATTGCAGCACATTTGCCATAAATCCTTTCCAACCGGGGATTGTTATAAACCAAACAAGACAAACTATCGCTGTAACTGCAAAATATCCGAGCGTATTATTTTTTATCGCCTTTTCATCTGTACTAACTTCCTGCTTTATCAATTCTCCAAGTTGATTAATCGGCAATAGCAACCATCCCCAGATAAAACTATTTGCAACCCAATAAGTACCCTGTTCATTTACCATATTAACCATACGGCTTATCATAAGCATATAAGCAATATTTCTGACAAAAGATTCTATTCCTGAGATACCGCCGATTTTTACAAAATCCTTAGCCCATTCAAAAGAAAGTTTTTCCTTACTGAAAATAAAGTAACCTTTTTTACTGAGCAAAATAACTGAAACTATAAACAGAATAAGATTTACCACAATATTACTATAACCGATTCCGTTTACACCGAAATTTGCAGATATATTTAATGTAGAAACAAAGAATGTATCAAGAATAACACTTAATATAAGTTTTGTACCTGTGAGAATATATACATATTTTGATTTTCCTAATGTTACCAAACATACGAGCAGAAAAGTTGCCAGAAGAGAGAATATATTTGCAATACTTTCTATTCTTATATACACAGCAGATTCTGTAATAATATCTTTACTTGTAGCCATTATCGCCAAAAGAGGATTTGTAAAACAACAAATTAAAACAGAAGAAACAGCATAAACACAAAATGAAATAATCAATCCAGTTTTTATCCTGTTTGTATATTCAGATTTCTCTGTAACAAATTTTCCCATAAAGAAATATAATGGAAGAACTATCGCTTCATTTAATATTTCGTAAATAAGATTTACCCACGAAAGCTGTCCGGCGATTGAAAATGCCCAATCTCCAGGTAAAGCCCCTAAAAAGAACACTCTTAATGTTGTATAAATTGTAGGACACAATCCCATAATTAAAAGGGAAATAAATAATTTCCAATTTAAGTTTTTTAATGACTTACCGATTTTATTCATTTTAAACTCCTCGCGCCCCAGTACGGGCGTCCACATAACATTCGCTTAACCTGCATTTGTGCCTTTGCTGACGCGCATAGCGGCAGCAAAGTTGGCG
>ERZ772957.205-NODE-205-length-50595-cov-7.292521_pt1 | contig 50595 bp, 46 predicted proteins | sample MGYA00580682_ERZ772957 | MGnify/ENA primary metagenome ERZ772957 (study PRJEB29015, sample SAMEA2737921) | human oral metagenome | biome: human oral; feature: human-associated habitat; material: dental | place: China | collected 2025 ... | reverse complement strand
CGCGGGAACAATATTTGTGCCGTTTTATCGTCGCCGCGCGGCGCGGGAACAATATCTTTGCCATTTTATCGTCACCGTGCAGCGCGGGAACAATATTTTTGTCATTTTATCGTCACCGTGCAGCGCGGGAACAATATTTTTGCCGTTTTATCGTCACCGCGCGGCGCGGGAACAATATCTTTGCCTTTTTATCGTCGCCGCGCCGCGCGGGAACGATATTTTGCCGTTTTATCGTCGCCGTGCGGCGCGGGAACGATATTTTTCCGTTTTATCATCGCCGCGCAGCGTTCCTGCAAATGCATCTGCTACGCCTCTGAAAAGAGGGCAGATTATCCGGCCAAGCGGCAGACAAACGCGGCGTAAGTGCTGACGATGGATTGGGATTAAAGGTGGAAGACTGATGAAAGGGATACCGCGACAGGGGATGGCATGGCTGGAATAAAAATAAAAAATCAAGGGGATGGTGTCGTCATTTGCTTGAAAAGCGTTACTTTTGCACAACAATCACGCCCAGAGGGTGAGGACCGAGCAGGATAATCGGCAAAAAGTCAGGTGGCGAAGGTGCATGACAGGCGCGGTGAACTGTTGGTGTAGCCATCATCAGAACGTGATAACAACAATAAAAACAAGGATTATATAAATTAAAAAGCAAGCTGCAATGCCGGCGGCAGACAGGCAAAAGGCGATGCAGTGTGCAAACATTCAAAAACTTTTAAGAACAATGAAACATTTATTTCTGACAGCAGTGTTGGCTCTTTTGAGCCTTGGTGCCTCGGCACAGAGTAAGACATGGGAAGTGGGTGGCAAGTTGGATTATGCGACAGACGCACCACATTTTGGTATTGGTGCATTCGCACGCTACAACATCGACGGGCACTTCCGCCCCGAAGCCGCCGTGAATTTCTATCCTTCAGACGATCATGTTTCGGGTTGGGACATGAGTCTTAACCTGCATTACATCTTCCATATCACCGATAAGTTTAAGCTTTATCCCCTCGGCGGGCTCTCGGTTGTGGGTTATGCTTTCGATTATGATGGTCCAGACTCTTCATCAAAGACGCGAGCTGGTTTCAATTTGGGTGGCGGTTTGCAATACCATATCACCGATAACATTCATCTGAATGCAGAGTCGTATTATAAATTTACCAGCGATTATGGTAGAGACGTGATTAATGTAGGCATTGCTTACGTCTTTTAATCCGCTTTAGAACATCCTGTTCTATTTATTGTAAATGCAGCATCAATGGCTCTTTTGTGGGGCTTTTGATGCTGTTTTTTATGTATCGCCTTTGAAAACCTTAGCAAAAGAGCCTGCCAATCTGTGTCAACGAACGGATGTTGGCATCATTTTGCGCAGTGCAAAAAAAAATAGTTTGCCGCCATAACAAGCAACGAAATAATTTGCTATCTTTGTGCCATTATCATAAATCCATTAACAATAACCAAAAAAGAAGGACCTATGAAAATTGGAATTCCTAAAGAGTTGAAGAACAACGAGAGTAGAGTGGGCATGACTCCCGCCGGCGTTTATGAGCTTACGGCGCATGGTCATGAAGTGTTTGTGCAGCAATCAGCAGGCGAGAAGAGTGGATTCCCTGATGAAAGCTATCGTAAAGCCGGTGCGAAGGTGTTGCCAACTATCGAAGAGGTGTATGCCATTGCCGACATGATTGTGAAGGTGAAAGAGCCCGTTGCTGCGGAATATCCGCTCATACGGCAGGGGCAAGTGGTCTTCACTTACTTTCATTTTGCCTGCGAACGTGAACTCACCGAAGCCATGTTGCGCAGCGGTTCGGTTTGTATTGCCTATGAGACGGTGCAAAAGGCCGACCATTCCTTGCCACTTTTAATCCCGATGAGTGAGGTTGCGGGGCGTATGGCCGCATTGAATGGGGCTTATTATTTGCAGACAACCAAAGGCGGCAATGGCAAACTCATCAGCGGTGTGCCGGGCGTTTCGCCTGCACGTGTGTTGGTTTTAGGCGCAGGCACCGTGGGAGAGGCTGCCGCTCGCATGGCTTCGGGCATGGGATGCGAAGTGGTTATCACCGATATTAATTTGCAACGGTTGCACGATTTGAGCACCACGCTGCCCAAGAATGTGCATACGCTCTATTCTTCGGCCTACAGTATTCAGCATGAGTTGCCCCACACCGATGTTGTCATCGGCTCCGTTTTGGTGCCGGGCGATAAGGCTCCGAAGCTCATTTCGCGTGATATGCTGAAACTGTTGCAGCCCGGATCGGTGTTGGTTGATGTGGCTATTGATCAAGGAGGCTGCTTTGAAACCTCGCATCCCACAAGCCATTCCGAACCAACTTATATGGTTGACGGCATTCTTCACTATTGTGTGGCCAACATTCCCGGCGCCGTTCCTCACACATCTACCATTGCTTTAACCAACGCTACCTTGCGTTATGTGGTGGCATTGGCCGATAAAGGATGGCGCAAAGCGTGCCAGACGGATGCGGCACTCTATCAAGGTTTGAATATTGTTGAGGGCAAAGTGACGTTTAAAGCGGTGGCCGATGTCTTCAACCTGCCTTATGAAGCCGTTACATTTTGAGGCTATTGAAGCCCCATGGGTGAGCCTTTGAGGCGACGAATTAAAGTAATTATAGGCTATGTGTTGTGCAAACGCATAGCCTTTTCTCATGCTAAATGCGGGATTATATCGGGATATTCCCTTTTTTTTTCGTAACTTTGTAGCGCAAAGTTCTCACCCATAAATAGGCTTTTTGTTAGGGATTATGCGCAAAAGGGTGGGCTTGTGCATGGGAGTTTGCAACACTATTGCATCGCAAGTATGAACGTAATTGACATCATTCAACAGCATAAAGGTCACAATAACTTTTCCTTTGAGGTGCTTCCGCCCTTGAAAGGCTATGGAACGGCAAACCTTTTTGCCACGATTGACCGTCTGAATATGCTCCATCCGCTTTATGTAAACATCACAACCCATCACAGTGAATATGTTTATCGTGCGTTAGAAAATGGACAATTTGAGCGCAATCGTGTGCGTCGTCGCCCCGGAACGATAGCCATTGCCGCTGCTATTCAAAATAAATACCAACTGCCTGTTGTTCCACATGTCATTTGTAGTGGGGCAACGGCAGAGCAAATCGAATATGAATTGCTCGATTTGCAGTTCTTAGGCATTGAAAATCTCTTGCTGCTTCGGGGCGATAAGGCTAAAGATGACCGTGTGTTTACCCCCGTTCCCGGTGGATATCGCCACACCACCGAGCTTATTTCGCAAGTCAATCGTTTCAACAATGGACAGTTTCTTGACGGCACATCGATGAAGTATCCGGGGCATCCTTTTACTTATGGTGTGGCGGCTTATCCCGAAAAGCATGACGAAGCGCCCAACATAGCGCTTGATCTTCAGTATTTGAAAGCCAAGCAAGAGGCCGGCGCTCAATATGCCGTTACGCAGCTTTTTTATGATAACAGCAAGTTCTTTACGTTCGTAGAGCAGGCCCGTGCACAGGGGATTACCCTCCCTATCATCCCGGGTATTAAGCCCTTTGCAAGGCTTTCGCAGTTCACTGTTGTGCCGAAAACCTTCCATTGTGACCTGCCTGAGGCCTTGGCACATGAGGTGTTGAAATGCAAGACCGATGAAGATGCCAAGCAGTTGGGCATCGCCTGGGGGGTAGAACAATGCAAAGAACTCTATGCAGCAGGTGTTTCCAATATTCATTTCTACACGGTTTCGGCTGTAGAGAGCGTGTACGAAATCGCAAAACAACTCGTGTAATATGCAATTTTCGGCAGTCATCGGACAAGAAGCCATCATCCATCGGCTATGCAATATGGCGCAACAGCAGCGCATTCCCAACACATTGATGCTGTGTGGTCCTGCGGGTTGTGGCAAAATGGCTGTGGCTTTGGCTTTCGCTTCCTATCTGTTGGGCGAGCGAAACGAGGGCAAGTCTCTGCTTATCGATGAGGCTTCCATCCGCAATGCCGAAGCCATGTTGCATCAATATAGCCATCCCGACCTACATTTTTCATTCCCGGTCATCAAGCCTTCGGGTGCATCTTCCGACCATAAGGCCGTGAGTGATGATTTCATTGGCGAATGGAAAACAATGCTTTCTGCCTCACCTTATTTTACACTTGAGACCTGGTTAACGGCCATGGGAGCTGCTAATCAGCAGGCACTTATTGGCGCAGGCGAGAGCGATGTGTTGGCTAAAAAGCTCCTCTTGAAATCAAGTCAAGGGGGATATAAGGTGAGTATCATTTGGCTTCCCGAACGCATGAATGTGGAATGCGCCAACAAATTGCTGAAATTGTTGGAAGAACCACCCCATCAGACCATCTTTATTTTGGTGTGCGAAGAGCCCGAATTGTTGCTCGACACCATCAAAAGTCGTGCGCAACGCATTGACATGAAGCGCATTAACGATGCCGATATGGCCGCAGCCTTAGTGGAACGGCGTGCGCTTTTGCCCGAGGATGCGCAACGCATTGCGCGCATAGCCAATGGTAATTGGCTTAAAGCCCTTGAGAGTTTAGATGTCAACAGCGAGAATACGCAGTTCCTTGACATGTTTAAAATGCTCATGCGCTTGGCCTATCAGCGCAATGTGAAAGAGCTAAAGCGTTGGAGCGAGATCGTAGCTACCTATGGACGCGAGAAGCAACGCCGCTTGCTGAGCTATTGTTTGCGCATGGTGCGCGAGAACTTTATGTATAACTTTGGCGAGCCTTCATTGTGTTATATGACGCGTGAGGAGGAAGAATTCTCGCAAAAGTTCGCCCGATTTATCAACGAAGCAAATGTTATTCCCATTAGCGAGCTGCTGCAAACGGCTCGACAAGATATAGGACAGAATGCCAATGCAAAGATTGTTTTCTTTGAATTGGCCCTCCAAATGATTGTGTTATTGATTAAGAAATAGAAGATAATGGACTTTAAAAATATGAAATTCAAGGTTGCCTCGGGCTGTGACCGTGGTTTATGCCATCGTGGTTGCGGCCGACAAGACCATCAACTCAATAGCTATGACTGGTTGGCTGATGTGCCAGGTAACGATGAAAGCACCGATTTAGTGGAGGTGCAGTTTAAGAATACGCGGAAGGGTTACTACCACAATGTGAGCAAACTTGACCTGAAAAAGGGCGATATTGTGGCCGTTGAAGCCAGTCCCGGACACGATATTGGCACCGTAACCCTCACGGGGTCGTTGGTGAAATTGCAACTGAAGAAGGCCAATTTAAAATCGTCTGACGAGATTAAGCGCATCTATCGGTTGGCCAAACCCGTGGACATTGAGAAATATAAAGAAGCAAAAGCGCGCGAACACGCCACCATGATTGAAAGCCGGCAGATTGCTAAAAAGTTGGGCTTGCAAATGAAAATCGGCGACGTGGAATACCAAGGTGATGGCAACAAAGCCATCTTTTATTATATTGCTGATGAGCGCGTTGACTTTCGACAGCTCATTAAAGATCTTGCATCGGCATTCCATGTGCGCATTGAAATGAAGCAGATTGGTGCGCGACAAGAGGCCGGACGCATTGGAGGTACAGGTCCTTGTGGTCGTGAACTGTGCTGTGCAACGTGGATGAAGAACTTTGTAAGCGTGAGCACCAATGCGGCTCGCTTTCAAGATATTTCGCTCAATCCACAGAAGTTGGCAGGCATGTGTGCCAAGTTGAAGTGTTGTTTGAACTATGAAGTAGACGACTATGTGGAGGCCAGCAAGCGCATGCCGCCGAAAGATGCTGTGTTGCAAACGGCCGATAACGACTACTATCAGTTTAAAACCGATATTTTAGCGGGCGAGATTACCTATTCAACGGATAAGAAGATGGCGGTCAACTTAGAGACCATTAGTGCCGAACGTGCGTTGGCCATCATCGAATTGAATAAGCAAGGCGAGAAACCTTTGTCGCTGGTGGGTGATGGATCTGTGGTTGAAACCAAGAAATCAAAGGACTTGTTGGAAGGCGATATTAATCGTTTTGACAAGGCAAAGCGCAAGAAAAATAAACGCAGAGGACAGCGCAATGGTGAGGGACGACCCGGAAAGGGCACTACACAAAAGGGAGAAACGCCCGCTGTTGCGGCTTCTGTTGATAGCGAATCGCATGTTGAGCGACGCGAAAAAATGGCTGATAATGATGCCCATGCGGGGCGTAATCGCTCTTTTCAGCGTGGCGAAAATGCAGCCGACGCAGCCGATAGTCCTCAAAAACCTGCCGAATCGTGATGCAAAGGTGGTGGATAGGTTGGGCGCTCTGTGTCGCGATGCTGTGTGTGGCTTGTTCTGAAAGGCGTGTGTATGACCGCTATCAGCACACCGTGTTGAGTGGATGGGAACGCAATGACTCATTGAAATTCAATGACATTCCGCGTTTTCAGCAGGCTGGTTGTTACACCCTTGATTTGGGTTTGCGGGTCACGGCCAACTATCCTTTCACGACGTTGACCCTTGTTGTCGACCGCATGCTCTATCCTTCCATGGCCATTAGCCGCGACACGGTGACGTGTAGTTTGGTTGATCGGCGTGGCAGACGGCAAGGAACGGGTGGCATTAGCTATTTTCAGTATCAGCAACGGTTGCGTGATGTGCGGGTGAAAGCGGGTGATAGTTTGGTGGTTTACGTGCGCCATTACATGAAACGAGAGATGCTTCCCGGCATCAGCGATGTGGGCATTCTGCTTCAACAACAATAACCCGTTCCTGCCACGAGCGTGCTTTGAGGAAGAAAGTGTGCTATATTACATTGCAATATAGCGCAGATTACACACTAAAGTGCACCATATTGCTCTGCAATATGGTGCACTTTATTCGTCTTTTATTTACTGGTAGGTATCTTGTTTGCCGTTTTCTTTTGGCGTAGCCCGCTACGCCTTTAAGAATGTGGCAGCCAATCTGCCCAATCATCAAGCAAAATCTGTGCAGGTTCTAATGGCCGATTGGGGGTTAAAGGCATAGCGCTGTGTTGCGATGAGCGGCCAGTTTTTAGCTAAATCATATTAAATATATCGTTTTACGATAAAAATATTATGCGATTTAATATGTTTTCTTTATCTTTGTAGCATCCTATTAATTAACAAATGTGTCGTTTTGAGCAATGAAAATGTGTTGTAATTCAAGAGAGAAGGTGATCAGTATTGTTTGCCGTATGGTACTTATATTTTTGACAGGATGGTTTTTGCTTTTTCTTTTTCAACTCTTACGTTGGACGAATGCCATTCATATCAATGTTGGTTTAGGTACACAAATCCGTCCCATAGCATGGTCGTCTGTTCCAAAGGTGCTTACCATACAATGGGTGGAATTAATATGCTATTCGCTTTCTACGATCATCTTAATATCACTTTCTTCGAAGTTTATGATTAGCTGCCTTGGCAAATTGGATATAAAAAAGATATTCAACCGACAGCATACTAAACTTTTATGGGGCATCACGATTGCTGATTTCTTCTTTGAATTTTTCTCTTTAAATATTGAAATACTTTTTGGTCTGCGGGAGATTCAATTTAGCAGTGGAATGATTATTTCTCCATTATTATTTCTTGTAATGACACTCATGTATGAAGTGGCAGTCAGTGTCACAGAAGAAAATGAACTAACGATATAAGTTGTGTCCGTATGATTGTAGTAAATTTAGATGTCATGATGGCTAAACGAAAAATTTCATTAAACAAATTATCTCATATCGTTGGCATTACAACTGCCAACCTCTCAATCTTAAAAACAGGGAAAGCAAAGGCTATTAGGCTGGTTACGCTTGATGCTATTTGCAAAGCTTTGGACTGTACTCCCGGAGATATTTTAGAATATAAAGAAGATAGCTAATGAGAAGAAATGTGTTTTTGCTTGCAATGCTGATAACATTTCTGTATTTTCAGCAGGCATCGGCTCAAAATCCAACGGACTCTATCAGCGTTGACAGTGTTATAAGAAGCCTTCCTGAAGTGATGGTTAAAGGTGAAAGACCGTTGGCTGTTGTTCATGGTAGTGCTATAACTTATGATTTGCCTCGCATTATTGAGAAGAAAGGTGTGGACAACGTATTTGATGCAATCAAAGAATTGCCTGGCGTTACGGAGAAAAATGGCGAGTATCAACTGGCCAATCGAAGTGTAACGATTGCTCTAAATGGGAAAGTGATGTCGTTGACGCCGGAACAGATGGTGCAACTACTAAAGAGTGTGCCGGCTGATCGACTCGAAAAGGCTGATGTGATGTATGCTGCTCCGGCAAAATCACAAGTCCGTGGGGCACTGATTAATCTTCGATTGAAAGATGGGACGCAATCAGAAGTGCCTTTGCAAGGTGAATTGAATGCAGCCTATAATCAGAAACATCATGCCATGTTCGGTGAGCGTGCTGCAGTTCTTTACCATAGAGGAAAACTTACCTTGGATGCCATGTATCTCCATAGTCATGGTAGCGCATTTCAGGTTACAGATGAGAAATCTCGGCATAAGCTCAACGATGGCTCAATATATGAGATAGAAAATCATCAAGAACAGCTTGTCAAACAGTTTGGACACGACTACCGTGTAAGTGCAGAATATGACTTTGTAAAAAATCATCGCTTATCATTGGCCTATCAGGCAAATTACAATCATCGTGACATCTATAGTGACTATGTGGGAAATATCATTGGCAGAACCTTTTCTACACGTCGTATATGGCTACATAACATCAGGTTAGACTATCAAACACCCTTTGGCTTAAAAGCAGGTTTTGAAACCACCTATTATCATGATCCCGAGCAACAAGATCTGCAAAGCGTTACGCCTGCTGGTAATTTTAACTTCTTTGCGGACAACGATCAACGTGTAAATGTATGGCGTTATTACTTATCTGAGGAGCATCAATTAAGGAATAGCTGGAACTTGAATTACGGTGTTTGGTACAAACAGTCTCTTAACCACAGTCTACAATCTTATCGTAACCAGGCAGGAGTGGGCTATTTGCGTCAAAGAGAAGACATCATCAATGTTTATATGGGATTAGGGAAAAGCTGGAACAATAAGTTTATCTTGGATGCTTCATTAGCAGCGGAATACTATCATTCACCACAATGGCATCAATGGAATATCTATCCCACACTGAACATGACATACGTTCACACTCCAAGCAATATATGGGTTATGGGTTTCTCTACAAATCGAACCTATCCTGAATATTGGGCAATGAATAATTTTACGGTGTATAGTAATGGTGGGTATGATGAGATTACAGGAAACCCCTATCTAAAGCCGGCCAAATCATACCAAACAAATTTGGTATGGATACTGAAAAATAAATATCATTTTGTGGCAGGGTTCAACTATGTTGACGACTATTTTATACAGACCCCTTATCAACGTTCGGACCGTTTGGCTAAAACTTTCAGGTATGTGAACTTTAATTATCAGCAACAAGCTTTCATGCAGGCAGTCATTCCTCATCGATTCGGTTCGTGGTTAGACGCTCGGTTAACATTAACTGGGGTTTGGATGCATGAGAAGTGCGATGACTTTTATGATATACCGTTTGATAGGGCTATCCTGTTTGGGATGGCTCAAATGAGTAATGTGATTACACTTAGTACTAAACCTGATTTGTCACTGACTGTTGATGGGATGCTACGCAGTAGAGCGCATCAAGCCATCTACGATTTACCCGGCTCTGGGAATATAGATATTGGGCTTCGTTGGCAATTCTGGAAGAAGCAAGCTGTTTTGCATGTTTTCTGCAATGATTTATTAGAGACTTCTTCTATCAATCCTCAAATTGATTTCAAAGGGCAATACGTGAATATGCACTTTGGTTGCTATCGTGAGCTTGGTGTTTCATTAACAGTCAAGTTTGGAGGATATAAGGCAAAGAAGAATGACGCTATCAATATGTTACGATTCCGCAAATAGAAATGGTTAGCAAAGATTAAAAGCAACGATGGTGCAAGAAAAAAGCCCAATGGCAAGAAGAAACCGCGTGTAAGACCGCTTTGGCAGGACGTGTTTCATGCCGTAACCGCGGCAAAACAAGTCCCATCTTTTGCTCGAAATTAACCGACAAGACGAAAGCTATATCGTCTTTTTTTTGTAACTTTGCCTGCAATAAGAACATATAGCATAACAAAAAACATTATGGCAAAGAAAGTTGATTTCAAGTATGCTCCCATGTTTCAACTGGGTGAAGACCATACTGAATATCGTCTGCTCACAAAAGAGGGCGTATCGACCAGCGAATTTGAGGGAAAAACCATCGTGAAAGTTTCAAAAGAGGCGTTGACGTTGCTCGCACAACAGGCGTTTCACGACGTGGAATTTGCGTTGCGGCGCGCACACAACGAGCAAGTGGCAAGCATTCTACGCGATCCTGAAGCATCAGAGAACGACAAGTATGTGGCATTACAGTTCTTGCGCAATGCCGAGACGGCAGTGAAAGGTGTGCTACCTTTCTGCCAAGATACCGGTACGGCCATCATCCACGGCGAGAAGGGACAGCAGGTGTGGACGGGTTTTGAAGACGAAGAGGCACTCTCGCGAGGCGTTTACAACACGTTTACAGAGGACAATCTGCGCTATTCCCAAAACGCTCCGCTCAATATGTATGACGAAGTGAACACGAAATGCAATCTTCCCGCGCAGATTGACATCGAAGCTACCGAGGGAGCCGAATACCGATTTGTGATGGTTGCAAAAGGCGGTGGCTCGGCCAATAAGACCTATTTTTATCCTATGACCAAGGCAACCATACAGAATGAGGGCACGTTGCTGCCCTTCTTGGTGGAGAAAATGAAGAGTCTCGGCACGGCTGCCTGCCCGCCCTATCACATTTGCTTCGTTATTGGTGGTACTTCGGCAGAAAAGAACCTGCTCACTGTCAAGCTGGGTTCAATCAAGTACTACGACGAATTGCCCACGACCGGTGACGAGACAGGACGTGCTTTCCGCGACATTGATTTGGAAAACAAGCTGCTTGACGAGGCTCACAAGATTGGACTTGGTGCGCAATTCGGTGGTAAAGCATTCGCTCACGACGTGCGTGTCATTCGCCTTCCGCGTCACGGTGCAAGCTGTCCCATCGGGATGGGCGTAAGCTGTTCGGCCGACAGAAACATCAAAGCCAAGATTAATGCCGATGGTATATGGATTGAAAAAATGGATATGAACCCCTCTGAACTCATTCCTGAGGAGTACCGGAAGCCGGGTGAGGGCGCTAAAGGGGTGGAGATTGACTTAGACAAGGGCATGGATGCTGTGCGCGCTGAGCTTACAAAGTATCCCGTGAGCACACGCGTCAGTCTCAAAGGCACCATCATTGTGGCGCGCGACATTGCGCACGCAAAACTCAAAGCACGTTTGGATGCCGGCGAGGATTTGCCGCAGTACATCAAGGATTATCCGGTGCTTTACGCCGGTCCTGCCAAAACTCCCGAAGGATATGCGTGTGGTTCGATGGGGCCAACCACTGCCAACCGCATGGATCCCTATGTTGACGAGTTCCAGGAGCATGGCGGTTCGTTGGTGATGATTGCAAAAGGCAATCGAACCCAAGTGGTGACGGATGCTTGTCAGAAACACGGTGGTTTCTATTTGGGCACCATCGGTGGTGTGGCTGCCGTGCTTTCGCAGAGCAGTATCAAGAGCATTGAATGCGTGGAATACCCGGAATTGGGCATGGAAGCCGTGTGGAAAATACGCGTTGAGGACTTCCCCGCGTTTATTTTGGTCGATGATAAAGGTCACGACTTCTTCAAGGAGTTAAAACCTTGGACGGCTTGTGCCTGCACGAAATAAAGCAGACAAGAAGGAGCTGTGGGCACGACTAAACCCACGCTCCTTGCGCTTATAACGCAACAACAAACGGCTCGCAGAGCCACGCGCAACACCATGCGTGACATTTCATCTCAATAGGTTGACTTTTTTAAGAAAATTCGGGGTGCAGACAACACCGTTACTATACTCGAAAAGAAATAACTTGTAGAGAACAAACCACTTGAATGCAAAATATAAGTTGTCGCAACCCCATCATTGTAACGCAAAAGAACAGATTGCATGACAAAGAAAAGAAAAGCGCATACGTCGTACGCCTCGTTCAAGGAGGTGGCTGACATGCTGCTTGAGCTGCAAGAAACAGCTCCTAACGACTATTCAGTAACGCAGAACTACAGTGTTTTTACCCATAGTCCGGCCTTTTTTAAGCATTTTCTCGGTAACCGAATGCCAGTAAGAGCCGATTGTGCACGTGTTGCGGTCGTGCGAGAGGGATGGTTTTCGCCTACCATCAACGGTCACACTTATCACTGCAAGGCCGGCGAATTATTGTTCGTAAACTGGGGGGCCGTGATTGAAGACGACCAGTTTAGCGACGACCTCGCCATGGATGGATATATGCTCACCGAAGAATATGTCAACTTGATGTTCGGCGGCAATTTACCATCTATATTCAAAAGCACCACACTCTGTTTTAAAGCAACCCTCACAGCAGCAGAGAACAATACGTTTTGCAAGATCTTGCAAACGCTGCTCACGGTGAAATTGCTCGGTCCGCACACCGAATCCACCACGACAAACGCTTTGTTTGTGGCGATAAATCTCTTTACACAAAAACTGTATGAAAGCGACATCCTGTTGCCCAGTGTACAATGGTCGCGCAACAAAAAACTCACCGAAGCGTTCACACAACTCGTGAATGTTCATGCCAAAACGCAACATTCCATCGGTTTCTATGCCAAACAGCTCTGTGTTTCGGCACACCATCTCAGCATGGTGGTGAGAAAAGAAACAGGCAGCACGGCCAAAGAATGGATTGATCGTGCCACGGTAACCGCCATTCAAGTGGAATTAAAATACAGCGAGAAAACGTTGGAGCAAATCTCTCATGACTTTTCCTTCCCCTCACTCAGCACTTTCTGCAAATTCTTTAAGCGCAACACGGGGACAACGGCTTTCACTTATCGCGCCGAATGAAACATGCGTTAGGGCAAGTCTTGCGTGTTTCAAGCCATTTCGAGGAAAAACCTTATTAAAAATTTGCAGCATTGGCACGAAGTAGCTACCTTTGCGACGAAATTCATTCCACAGATGAACTTCTTCGGGGTGCTACCGCCGTTGCGGATGCTGAGATTAGACCCATGGAACCTGAAACAGGTAATGCTGGCGAAGGGATAAATTAAAATTTCCACGTGTTTTCTTCATCAACACTGCGTTGCGTTGTTAAAAGCGAAGTACTCCAATGAAATCCATCGTTGGATGAACAGAATGTATCATTTTTAACAACGATTATCGTATGAAATCATCATCTTTCGCATGGCTCTGTGTTGCTTTGCTGGCAACTACGGCAGAAACTAAGGCCGAGAAGCTTGACACGCTTAAAACTTATGAACTGCAAAATGTGCAAGTGACGGCCACACGTGCGCAGCACAACACCCCCATGACATTTAGCAATCTCACCCAGCAAGAGCTTGCAAAACACAACCACGGACAGGATATTCCTTCGCTGTTGAGCTTTATGCCCAGTGTAACCTTCACGTCGGATGCAGGCAACGGTATAGGTTACACGGCACTAAAGGTGCGCGGAACCGATCCGTCGCGCATCAACTTCACAGCCAACGGAATCCCCTTAAACGACGCCGAAAGCTCACAAGTGTTCTTTGTGAACATGGGCGACTTCATCAGTAACGTCAAAGATTTGCAGATTCAACGCGGCGTCGGCACTTCAACCAATGGCAGTGCGGCCTTCGGAGCTACAGTAAATCTGCAAACCGATGCACCTTCTCTGAAACCGTTCGTGACGCTCTCGACCGCAGCAGGTAGTTATGCGTCTCACAAAGAAACGCTCCTTTTAGGTTCGGGACTTCTGCAAAATCACTGGAGTTTCAACGTGCGTCTGTCGAATATCGGCAGCCACGGCTACATCGACCGCGCAACATCGAGTCTCAACTCCTATTTTCTGCAAGGCGCTTACAGCAGTCGTAGTACCTTGGTAAAATGGCTTACGTTCAACGGAACCGAACGCACGTACATGGCTTGGGATTACGCTTCGTTGGCACAAATGGCGCAACATGGGCGGCGTTACAATCCTGCTGGCGAATATACCGATGCTAACGGGCAAACACAATATTATCCCAACCAAACCGACAACTATCATCAGCAGAACTATCAGCTCATTTGGAATCAGCTCGTCTCGCCTGCTTTCAACTTCAACATTGCGCTCCATTACACTGCGGGTAATGGCTTTTACGAACAATATAAGGCGCAACAGAAGCTGAAGAAATATGGATTTCCACCCACTTTGCCCATTGCCGACCTCATTCGCCGCAAGCATTTAAGCAACGATTTCTATGGATGGGTGTATGCACTCAACTACCAACATGCGCGTTGGAATGCCACTTTGGGCGGCGCCAACAACCGGTATAGCGGCCGACATTTCGGTAAAATTCTCGCCATCATCAATGCTGCCGTGCCCTATTCCCCACTACAAGAATACTATCGCAACAAAGCTGAGAAGACCGAAAACAGTGTTTATGCCAAAGTCAACGTAGAGGTGGTGAAAGGGCTTAGCGTCTATGCCGACCTACAATATCGCAACATCAACTATCGGTTGCAAGATCCCAACGACAATCCCACAACGACAGCCAATGCACCTTGGCGCTACAACGAGCACTATCACTTCTTCAATCCCAAGGCCGGTCTGTTTTTTCAGCCCGCAGAAGCACACGCATTCTATCTTTCTTGGGCCGTGAGCCATCGCGAACCTACGCGCAACGACTTTGAAGGAACGCTACGCCAGCTGCCGCGTGCTGAACGAATGACCGACTGGGAAGCAGGCTACAAATTGGCTTTACCACGCTTGACCATGGGCATCAACCTTTATTCCATGCACTACAAAGACCAGTTTGTGCTCACAGGCGAAATCAATTCCACAGGCGAAATGATTCACCGCAACGTGGGAACATCCTATCGTGAAGGCATAGAATGGCAGGCATCGTGGCAACCGCTCAACTGGTTTAAATGGCAAGCCAACGCGACATTCAGCCGCAACCGCGCCAAAGACTGGATGGTAGAGAGCAAGGCAGGGCGACCACTGCGCTTTGGAACAACCCATTTAAGCTTCTCTCCCGATGTGCTGGCCAATCAAATCATTACTTTTACACATGGAGGATTTGAGGCGATGGTGCGCAACCAATTTGTCAGTCGACAACACATGACCAACGACAACAACACGAATCTCATGTTGCCAAGCTATTTTCTGACACATTTGGATGCCAACTATAGTTTCCATCTACCATCCATTCGCCGCATCACAGCGGGCATCACCATCTACAACCTCTTCAACAAAAAATATTTCTCCAATGGCTATGCCAGCGCCGAATATGACAATATGGGGCGCGAAGTCTCCTCTTCGGCTGTCTATTCAGCACAAGCCACAGCACATTTCATGACGTATTTAACGATTACTTTGTAACGCATGATGCAATTTCTCACACAGCATGGGCTCGATTTGCTCACCACTTTCCTGGGCATCGTCTATCTCGTTTTAGAATATCGTGCCAGCACCTGGCTGTGGATTGTGGGCATCATCATGCCGCTACTCGATGTGTGGCTCTATGCCACACATGGGCTTTATGGCGATGCGGGCATGGCGGTCTACTATACTTTGGCGGCCATCTATGGGCTCGTTGTGTGGAAATTTGGACGCAAGCGCGGACAAGCGGCGCACCAACCGATGCCCATCACCCACATGAAACGACGTCACTACCTGCCTCTTTGTGCATTTTTCTTGTTGGCATGGGGCATCACTTATTGGCTCTTGCGCACCCAAACCAATTCCACGGTTCCCGCATTAGACGCTTTCACCAACGCACTTAGTTTCATCGGGCTATGGGCATTGGCACGCAAATACATCGAGCAATGGTGGGCATGGCTCATCGTCGATTTCATCAGCACCTATCTCTACCTCACCAAAGGCATTCCCTTCAAGGCGGGGCTCTATGCACTCTACACCGCCATGGCCATTGCCGGTTACTATAAATGGAAACGAATGATGCAACAACAACATGACACACTATCCTAAAATAACGGCCGAAACTCCATTCGATGCCGTCATCGTGGCCAACGGAGCCTTTCCCAAACACGAGACATTACTACGCATTTTGCACCACGCACCGCATGTGATTGCTTGCGATGGTGCCGCTGAAACGCTCTTAGATGCGGGCTTCACTGCTCAGCAAATGACAGTGATTGGCGATGGAGACAGTCTGGCACCAAGGCTCAAACGACAATTACATTTCATCTCCATCAGCGAACAAGATGACAACGACCTTACCAAAGCCACACGTTATGTATGCACACAGCACGGGCAAGCGCAACCGCAACTGACCGCCAACCGCCGTCTTCGCATTGCTTATCTCGGTGCAACGGGCAAGCGCGAAGATCACACTTTGGGCAACATCGCCCTCATGATGCATTATTACGACCATTTCAACGTGCAGCCATTCATGCTCACCGATGAGGGAATTTTCATTGCGGCATGTGGCGATTGTCGTTTCGATGTCACACCGGGACAACAAGTAAGCCTCTTCAACTTTGGCTGCCAACAATTAGAAAGTCAAGGGTTGCGCTGGCCCATCTATCCATTTGATGCCCTTTGGCAAGGCACTTTAAACGAAGCTGTGCAACCCATCATACAGATAAAAGCCGATAATGCCTATCTCGTGTATATCACATGGACGTTTTATTGACATTTAACAAAATTTTAAAGCCAAAAGTTTGTATGGTAAAAGAAAACATAGTACCTTTGCTTCATAAATCATTATATAGACTACTATCATTTAGAGTTACACACGTTACCGAAACATTTTCGTGAGAAAGATATTCGTAACGCATGGTTAAGACTATTTAGTTTGATTATAAGAGATGCTGGAATCGTGAGGTTCCGGCATTTTTTGTGCACTTAATCTCATGCATATTACGGTGCAATCTGCCTCATTTTAGCACGTGATTAGAGTCACTTTGCACGGTAATATGAGGCATATTGCAAGGCAATGAGAAACGACTTGCTGTTTCATACTTTTATTGCCATGATGAACTGATGTGGGTTCAGCGAAATCAAGCTATGGTGCGTCCCTTGTCAATGTCCTTACGTTCTGTATTTGTTTGTGTTGAAAAATCAAAGCAGGTAGAACTGTTTGCATACTAAACTTGTCCCGAACTTGCGTAATACATCAGTGCAAGCCTTAGCAATGTTTTCTGCCGTGTGCTCAGATGGAGTAGAGCTGCCGCGGACGTATATCAATAGGTGGAAATAAAAAAATGCTGTTTCCGACGTTGGAAACAGCATTTTTCGGTTCGAATCGATTTTAATAGCCGAAAATCTCTTCGGTGGTGAGTCGCTTCACGGGCGCAATCTTTTCTAATTCCTTCATATCAAGTTCTTTCTCATCGCCCAGCACAATGTAACGGTAGGTTTTGTTGGCAATGTTCTGACGGGCAAAGTTTACTACGTCTTTCAGCGTGATGTTGGGCAGTGCGTCGTAAACCTGCTGCATGTAGTCGTTGCTCAGACCGAGTTGTTTCATTCTGAGATAGCGCGTGATGACGCCATAACGTGTGACGCGGTCACTCTGAATGGACTTGATAAGGCTCTGTTTGGCCAAGTCGAATGCTGCCTCGTTCTCGGGCATGTTGTTGACGATGTCGTTGAACACCCGCAGACAGTCGCTCATCTTGTCGTTTTGTGAGATGATTTGTGTGAGGAAATATTCATCTTCGTTCTTCATTTGTGGCATTGCATAGCGGGCACCGGCGTTGTAGGCTAAGCCGCGGGTCTCTCTCAGTTCTTGAAAGACAATGGAATTCATGCCACTGCCAAAATACTGGTTGAACAACATCTCGGTGGGTGTTTTGCTGACATTCCACTGGTTGCCCTCGTTGTGATATTGGCGCAAATAGATGTTTTTTGCCTTGAAAGGTGCCAGAAGCACTTCGTTTTGGGGTGTTTGCTGCAAACGATAGCTCTTGTTGACGGGCAGTTTGAGCAGCGTCTTACCCACTTTGTGCTCGCGCTGCACGATGCTAATGAGTTGCTGCTCGGTAGCGGGTCCGTAGTAGAGCACGCTGTGAGGCATGCGGGTGAGGTTGGTGATGAGTTGCACCATCGACTGCGGATTCATGGCGCGCAACTGCTCAACGGTGCAGATGTTGCGCGTGGGATTGTAGGCACCGTAGCGGGCATAGTCCAACAGTGCAAAAGAATTGGTGCGTTGGTTCTTCTTTTTGTCGTCGCGGTTCTTTGCTACTACGTCGCAGTAGCTGAGCCATGAGTTTTTATCGGCTTTCGCTTGGTGCAGCACCTGTTCTAAGAGTCGCAGTGCGCGTGGCATGTTTTCACTCAGCCCGGACAGGGTGACGTTAAGTTTATTTGCGCTGACATTGACGTTGTATTGGCAGGCAAGGTTGTAGAAGGCTTGTTTCAGTTGCGAGACTGTGGTGTTCTGTGTGCCGATATAGTCTAAATAATCGGCTGCATAGTCGTAGCGTTTGTCGGCGGTGGTGCCAAAGTCATAATGGAAAGTGAGCACGAAAAGTCCATCGTTGGGATTGCGCTTATAGATGAGCGGCATGCCGTTGACCTTCTTACCCAGCGACAGCTCTTTGCTGAAATCCAGAAACTTGGGCTGTATCGGCGTTGTTTTGCTCAGACGAATGCTTTTCAGCAGTGCACTTTCATATTCGCGGTTGGCGGGAATAGGTGTGATGATGGGTTTTTCGATTTTTTTCAGTGTGCTGTCTATGCCCTGCCGTTTATAGACGCAAACGAGGTTGTTTTCGCCAAAATGCTGGCTGACAAAGTGCTGGATGTCTTGTTTTGTGATCTTTTCCTGTCGGTCAAGCTGCAGTGCTACGTCGCTCCAGCGCTGGTCGTTAACAAACGCGTGTACCATGAAGCTGGCGCGCAGGATGTTGTTTTGTAAATCTTCAAAATAGTGCAGTTTCTTGTTAGCCATGACGGCAGGCAGCAGTTGATTGCTGAATTCTCCTCGTGCCAACTTGTTAATCTGCTCAAGCAGCAGTTTTTTCACCTGTTGCAGGGTTTGACCATGCAGGGGCGAAGCTTCGATGATGAATGCCGAGTAGTCATGAAGTCCATCGAAGTCGACTCCAACATCCTGCACTTTCATAGGCTGTAATAAATTGATGTCGATGAGGCCTGCCTGCCCGTTGTAGAGCAGGTGACGCACGAGATCGAGCGTGTCGCTCTGCATATCGTTCTCGCCTTTGAAGCGCCAGGCCATCATCAGGTTTTCAGCATCCTGTCCCACGACGGTTGTATCGCGTTGCGCGGTGATTTTGGACTGCGCGGGAAATTCGGGACGAGTGAGGTTTGTTGACGGCTTCCACTGGCCAAAATATTTGTCGATGATGGCGATGGTTTCGTCGGGATTGAAGTCGCCCGCCAGAACAATGGCTACGTTATTGGGCACATAGTAGCGATGAAAGTAATTTTTGATGTTGACAATGGATGGATTTTTCAGATGCTCCTGTTCACCGATGGTGGTTTGCGTTCCATAGGGATGAGTAGGCGTGAGCAACTTCCACAACGCGGCATATTCCTTCGAACCGTCGCTTGCCATGGAGATGTTTTTCTCTTCATACACGGCTTCCAGCTCGGTGTGGAATCCGCGAATGACCATGTTTTGGAAGCGGTCGGCTTGTATGCGTGCCCAGTTATCGATTTCATTCGTGGGAATGTTCTCAACATAGCAGGTAACGTCGTTGCTCGTGTAGGCGTTGGTGCCTTCCGATCCGATACTCGACATGAGCTTGTCGTACTCGTTGGGTATGTTGTATTGCGCGGCCAGTTGCGAGACGGAATCAATCTGGTGATAGGCGGTTCTGCGCTGAACGGGGTCGGTCAGCGTGCGATACTGCTCGTAACGGCGTTCAATTTCGTCCAAGTAGGGTTTCTCCTTAGCGTAATCGGTGGTGCCAAATTGTTGTGTGCCTTTAAACATGAGGTGTTCGAGATAGTGAGCCAAGCCCGTGGTCTCTGCCGGATCGTTACGCGACCCGGTGCGCACAACAATGTTGGCTTGCAGGCGTGGACGCTCCTTGTTGACACTCATGTAGACCTTTAACCCGTTGTCAAGGGTGTAGATACGGGCTTGCATTGCGTCTCCCTTCACGGTAACGAAGGAATAATTTTTGGCCGAAAGCGTTGCAAGCGTGCACAGCGCTACCGACATGAAAATGGTTCTTAAATGCATCATATTTTTTAGTTTTCAAAATTGATTTCGTGATCTAAACTGTTGATAAAATCGTCGAGCACATGGGGTTCAACATCTCCCATGGCATATTCTTTCTCGGCATCCTTGCGTATCTCGGCAATCCATGCGCGACGTGCCTGTACGTAGTTGTCGTGGATTTGTTCGGCTGTGGTATCGGTAATTTCGTCCACGTGGTAGTAATTGCATATCATGTGATAGGTCCACGCCCACTGATAGTCGCGATAATGGCGGTGGATTTCCTCAAATCGGTGGATGACGTCTTGAATCGTCTCGATATTTCCTTGCTTGATGTCGTGACACAGGCGTTGCTCCTCGGTATCGGGCAGCAGCAGTCCGCTCAGGTCGTTCCACTTGCCTTGCCCGACAGCCGTGGTAGGTTTGGCGTAGTTTCCCTGCTGTTTATAAACGCGCTTGAGCACGGCACCCATGTAAATGCGCAGGGCGATGTCATAGTACTTGATTCCCTTGTTTAACGAGCTGGCATGGATGACATAATTATGATAGGTGTAGGATGCCACGTCGGTTCCACTGGCTTCGCGCAGTTTCTCCAAGATTTCTTTGCCTTGCAGGATTTCGCCGACGGAGAAAGGCGATAACCAATCGAAGTTTACGATGCTTTTGTGGGATCCGGGCATGCGCACATCACGTTTCGGCCACTTTCGGATATCGCGATACAAACCCACAGTGGTGATGTTGCGGCCGGGCGAAAGATACATCGTGTCGCCATAGGCAACGAGATAGGAAAAGGGGAGGTTGCGTGTGTTGGGGTGATACATCAGCTTGCCGAAGCACACCGAGAACGTTCCGATGTGAGCAGGCATGAGAATATAGGCGCCGCTGGCTGTTTTCGTGCCACGCTCCAGTATGCCATAATGCATCGGCCCCATCTTGTAGGCGTGATTACTGAAATTGGTAGCGCTCCCCGCATTATAGAATGAGAATTGTCCGCCGATGAGCAAACTACTCTTGTGATGGCTGGAAGTGAATGGACCGCAGAACGCCGCGCACGCTTCACCATTGCTCATGTAGGCATTGGCAAAGAAAATGCTCGTTGACGCAGTGAAACCGTTGCTGATGTGGCAGGCTTCGCCCACGAAACAATCTTGCATTTTCACGCTGTTAGTGATGCTGCTGCCTTCGCTGATGATGGTGTTCTCGCAGATGACACCCGTGCCGATGTACACGTTGGCAGCGGGCGTGCTCAGAATGGTGCAGTCACTTAATCGCGAAGCTCCGTTGATTTCGCAGTCGTCGTGGACGATGGTGTTGTTGACTTCGCGTGTATTGACAATTTTCACATGATTACCAATGTAGGCTTGGTCGGAACGGTGGCGAGCAATATCTTCGTTGATGAGGCGACGCAGCTGATCCTTGAGCGCGCGGTCGTTGAAGTGCTTCACCATGAAGGCTGCCAGCTGGCTGTTCAAGTCGCTGAAGAGAATGACGTTGCCGTCGCCCACTTCGTTGAGTACCGAGATGAGATTGCCCTCGCCATAAGTAGCGCCCTCGGTTGTCTCCATGGCACTGACATTGCTGATGTAGCAGTCGTCGCCAATCGTGTAGTTGTTGATGTAGTTGCCGATGTTTTCAATCAAACAGTTATCGCCAATGGTCACGTTGCGCAGGGTGGCGTTGTTGATGCCGCTGTGTTTGAGGAAACCGCGGCTCACTTCGGTATTTTTCTCGAAGTCACCGATGTGGATTTCGCCGTAAAGCATCACGCGATGCATGTAGTTGGGCTTAAAATCCTCGCTCACATGGATGTTCGTCCAGTCTTCGGCCCAACAACTTTGAACCTCAAGAATGCTGATCTCTTCGTTGGTTAGTTGTCTCATTTTCTGTCGTTTTACAGGTTATTCCATTGCAGGATAGAGGAAATCGTTGTAAGGATATTTCTGTACATGCAATTCGCGCACACGGATGTAGAGCGCCTTACGGAAGGTTTCGATGTTGCATTTGGTTTTTGCGCTGATGAAGAGACAATTATCATTGAGGCGCGCCATCCACGTACGCTCCAACTCTTCTAAGGGGATATTTTCTTTGGTGGCTGGCGTCAGATCGTCTTTTTCTTTCTCAATCCAGTGGTAATTGTCGATTTTATTGAAGATAATCATCGAGGGCTTGTCGCTGCAGCCGAGTTCCTTGAGGGTGTTATCGACGACGCGTATCTGTTCTTCAAAGTCGGGATGCGAGATGTCTACCACATGCACCAGCAGGTCGGCCTCACGCACTTCATCCAACGTGCTTTTAAAAGAATCAACCAAGTCGGTGGGCAGTTTTCGGATAAAGCCCACGGTGTCGGCCAAAAGAAAGGGCAGGTTGTCCACAACCACCTTACGCACGGTGGTATCGAGGGTGGCAAAGAGCTTGTTCTCGGCAAATACTTCGCTTTTCGCCAGCAAATTCATGATGGTGCTTTTGCCCACGTTGGTATACCCCACAAGGGCCACACGAATCATACGTCCGCGGTTCTTTCGCTGGGTGGTTTTCTGCTTGTCAATCTCTTGCAGGCGCTGTTTCAGCAAGGTGATGCGCTGCAAAATAATGCGGCGGTCCATCTCTAACTGGGTTTCGCCCGGACCACGCAACCCTACCGAACCTTTTCCGCCGCCTGAACCAGAGCCACCTCCTTGCCGCTCTAAGTGCGTCCAGAGTCGTTGCAACCGCGGTAGCATATAACGATATTGCGCTAATTCCACCTGAGTCTTGGCGTTGGCTGTTTGTGCACGCATCGCAAAAATGTCTAAAATGAGCGATGTGCGGTCGAGTATCTTCACTTTCAGCTCGTTCTCGATGTTGCGTATCTGTTTCGCCGAGAGTTCGTCGTCGAAGATAACCATTCCGATAGGTTCCTCGTTGTCTTCGCATTGCTCAATGTATGCTTTGATTTCCTCGAGCTTTCCTTTGCCTACATAAGTCACGGCGCTCGGACCATTCACCTTTTGCGTGAAGCGTTTCACTGTCACAGCACCTGCCGTGTCAGCGAGAAACTCCAATTCGTCGAGATATTCCTTTGTCTTGGCTTCATTTTGTGTCTCCGTAATCAAGCCCACCAAAATAGCACTTTCGGCCTTAACTTCTGAAATAACAAATTCTTTCATGCCTGTTCGTTCATTCGATAATTGAATGCAAATTTACGAAAATAGGCTGACAAAATGGGGCGTTCTGTGCGTAAAAATCGAAACGTTTGCCATAGTTTGCAAGGGCATCTTGTAGGGGGATGAAACCGCGGAGTAGATTTTACAAAATGTAAAGGGGTACGTAAAAATGTGAAAGGAAAGCGTTAGAAATTTGATTTATATCAATTTTTTTACTTACCTTTGCATCTGAAAAGGATAAAGATTTCCAAAGCTACTACTTACCTATAACGAAAGTAATCTATAATAGTAAATGAATACATGAGGATGTGCCAGCGATGGTGCATCCTTCTTTTGTCTGCATTATTGATATATTTGCCCAGCTTGAACAAACACTAAGAAAACTTAAAGAGACTTACTTACAACTGGGTAAATATCAAACCAACTTTAGCTGCGCTATCATTGCGCAATAATGAACAAATGTAACATGAAAAAAGGAATTGCTTGTGGCAATTCCTTTGCAGTGGATGGTGTGCACTTACAGCTATTCTACGCCGACAATCTTTGTGGGTGCTTGCTCTTTATTGCGGCGATTGACCACCGTTACCACTGATTGTGCCAAGCTCAGAAAAGCTTGTCCTGTGATACTATCGGTTTTTGTTGCTGCTGGTTGGCCATCATCTCCTCCCTCGCGGATACTTTGTACGAGGGGGATTTGTGCTAACAATGGCAGACTCATGGATTGGGCTAAGTCTTTGGCGCCATCTTTCCCAAAGATGTAATATTTGTTATTGGGCAATTCGGCTGGTGTGAAATAGGCCATATTCTCTACTAAGCCGAGGATGGGGACATTCACCTTGTCGTTGGTATACATGTCGATACCTTTGCGTGCATCAGCTAAAGCCACTTGCTGCGGTGTGCTCACGATGACAGCACCCGTGATGGCTAATGTCTGAAGCAAGGTGAGATGAATGTCGCTTGTGCCGGGAGGTGTGTCGAGAATAAAGTAGTCGAGCGCACCCCAATCGGCATCCATGATGAGTTGTTTGAGCGCAGATGTGGCCATGCCACCGCGCCAAAGTGTAGCGGTGTTGGGATCGACAAAGAAGCCGATGCTGAGCAGTTTCACGCCATATTTCTCAACCGGTTCAATTAGCTGGCGCCCATCTTTCTCAATCATATAGGGACGTTCGTCTTCCACACCGAACATTTTCGGCATGCTCGGACCGAAAATGTCGGTGTCTAATAAGCCTACCTTATAGCCCAACTTGGCTAAGGCGATGGCCAGATTGGCCGAGACCGTGCTTTTGCCCACGCCACCTTTGCCCGAGCTCACCGCAATGATATTCTTCACTTCGGGCAGCGCTTTGCCCACTTCTGGACGCGGTTGCGATTTAAATTCGGTGTGTATCTCCACCTGAATATCCTTCCCAATGTGATAATGGATGGCTGCTTCGGCTGCTTTTAGCGTAGATTTGAGAAATGGATCTGTATCGCGTGGGAATATTAGGGTGAATGCAACGTGCTGTCCATTGATATGAATATCGTCGGCAACAAGCATTTCGCTCTCGACAATACTTTTCTTGGTTCCGGGATAAATCACTGTTGCCAAGGCATCCGTGATGAGTTTTGGATATAATGTTGTCATCTCTTTACGTTGTTATTTATATTTTTGTTATCGTTGAATGTTTTACGATTGCAAAAGTAGTGATAATTTTTGATATTGCCGAACGGCGTTCTTTGAAAACGAAAGCGCATGTTCTCACGAGCATGCGCTTCTCTATAACTCAACTTTTAAGATTTTTTATATGCGATTGTTTTCACAAACTCTCGCACAAACGACTAATTAAAACAAACCTCCATTCATTGCTGAATGGATTCTATTTATGATGGGTGTCACCACCCAAACGATAAATTAATTGAAGAAAAAAAAGCGGTTATGAAAATTAACCGACCGCAAAGGTAGTACTAAATTTTGAGTTTTGCAACAATTTCGTTAAAATTATTTGCTTGTTTTCAGACTACTGCGCTTGGGACGATGATAACTTCTATATTCGTCTAAAGGAATTTCTATGTCGGGCTCGTGCAGGCTTATCGCATGCGAAAGTTGAAACTTGAGGTAGCGAATGTTGAGGCCTCGCTCCATCCACATCGCCTCGTAATAGGTTTGAATGGCAAGAATTTTCTGCGTCTCGGCATCTAACCCTTCTGTGTGATACAAATCGGTTGTTGTGAAAAGTAGGGGTAGGTTGTTCGTTCTCACCATAGCCTCGGTATAGGTGTGGAGGAAGTTGGAATCGGTTTTGAGGTGCACAACTCCGCCGTTTTTTAAAAAATGACGGTATTTTTCCATGAAGAATGTGCTGCTAAGACGCTTGTGGGGGTTCTTCATTTGTGGGTCGCTGAAGGTCAACCACAGCTCGCTCACCTCATCTTGTGCAAAGAAGCGGTCGATGATTTCGATGTTGGTGCGCAGGAAGGCCACGTTGGTCAACTGGCTCTCCAAAGCTTGTTTCGCACCCGTCCACATGCGGGCACCCTTAATATCCACGCCAATGAAGTTCATCTCGGGGTAGCGTTTGGCCAGCTCCACTGTGTATTCACCTTTGCCACAACCCAATTCCAACACGATAGGGTGGTTGTTTTTAAAATACTGCTCATGCCATTTTCCCTTCATGGCAAACGGCACCTCGTCGACCATCGAGAAAGGATATTGAAACACATTGGCAAAGGTTTCCATCTCTCTGAACTTTTCTAACTTTCCTTTTCCCATACGTTTATTTTGTGTGCAAAGGTAAATAATAAATCAAGATGGCGAAAGCCCCGCCCAATATTTGTGATGTTGAGCGAGGCTTTTTGTGTAACGATGGTATGCACGCATCGTTCTATATCCTTCATCGGCGCGTTATTCAATCACAACCGATGTCCAGCCATGACGGTCTTCCTCCGTCCCATATTGAATACCGCGCAAGGTTTCATAGAGCTTGGTCGACCATGGACCGGGTTTGTCACCGAAAGCATACACCTTGCCGGTGTCTAAATCGTCTAAATGCGAGATGGGTGAAATCACAGCCGCCGTGCCACAAGCCCCGGCTTCCTCAAAGCTTTCCAACTCTTCTTCGGGCACTGGACGATGTTCCACCTTCATACCTAAATCCTCTGCAATTTGCATCAAGCTCTTGTTGGTGATGGATGGCAAGATAGAGGTGCTCTTGGGCGTGATATAGGTGTTGTTCTTGATGCCAAAGAAGTTGGCCGCACCGCACTCATCCACATATTTCTTTTCTTTCGAATCCAAATAAAACTCGCTGGCATAGCCCTTACTATGGGCGATGGCATTGGCGCGCATGCTGGCTGCATAGTTGCCACCCACCTTGAACGTGCCCATGCCTAAGGGTGCTGCACGGTCGTAGTCGCGGATGATGACATAGGGGTTGGCCGAAAAACCACCTTTGAAATAGGGGCCAACGGGCGTGACGAAGATGAGAAACAGATAATCCTTAGCAGGATGAACACCCACCTGCGGACTGACACCGATGAGCAAAGGGCGCAGATAGAGCGTAGCACCGCTCTCATACGTCGGGATATGCTGTTGGTTGAGGCGCACCACCTTGCGTGCCATTTCCACAAATCTTTCGGTGGGCACCTGCGGCATCAGCGTGGCATCTGCCGTCCGTTGCAGGCGCGCAGCATTCTCCTCAACGCGGAAAAGGCGCACCTTTCCGTCGGGACAACGATAGGCTTTCAAACCCTCGAAAGCCTCCTGTCCGTAGTGAAGTGCCGTTGCCGCCATGTGCAATTTAATATATTCGTCGGAGCAAACCTCAATTTCTCCCCATTTTCCGTCGCGATAATAGCACCGCACGTTGTAGCTCGTTGGCCGATAGCCAAACCCTAATTTAGACCAATCCAACTCTTCCATTGTCTTATATTTTAATGATTTTACATTTAATTTTCGCACAAAATTACGAATAAAGCCTCTCTTTTGCAACTATTTTACGTATTATTTCGGCGGCGCGCCCACCTCCTGAAGCGATTCTGAAGCAATGGGCGGAGGACTGTTCGCCGTGTCGAAACCTTGTACCCACGCGCATTTCTCCCATTCTCCACAAGCCGCTTTTGCTGCATTCCACAGAATGAAGCTATGCGTGTGAAGATGTTTTCGTTATTTTCGGGGGGCGAGCATCCCAAAAAGTGTGTGTTTCGGTGTCTTTTTTGCAATGGGGCACGCGAAAGCTGAGCGCGCCTCCACCTTTCCTGGCCGCGTTGCGCCCGCTATTCGTTGATAATCTTCCGAATTTCCTGGTCGGTCTTTGTCAGCTTGTCTTTGCACAGTTTAATGAGCTGTTGCGCCTTTTTCAGTTCTTCGCTCATGGTGTCGAGGTCGAGCTCGTTGTTCTCCATGCGCGCAACAATCTGCTCTAAAGTGGCCATTGCCTCTTCGTATTTCAAATCTTTTCTAACCATTGTTCTATTGTATGATGGATGTTATTTTTCCGTTCGCTAATTTTGTTTCAATCTCATTGCCGGCTTTCAGTTGCCGGACATCCCTGACCACTTTGCCCTTGCAGAGCGTTATGCTGTAACCGCGTTGCAACAGGCGTTGCGGATTGAGTGCTTCGAGCCGCTGTTGCAGCAGTTGCAGCCGATAGTTCTCTTTCGTCATCTGCTGCAAAAGGGTGGGGCCGAGCTGGCTTTCGATGAGCGATAGCCGATGATGCTCGCGTGAAAGCTTGTCGTTGAGTGCAGCTGTGATGTTGGCAAGATGGCGCTCAATGCGCTGTTCTTGGCGCGTTTTCACCAACGAAAAGAGCATCGGAATTTTTTCGCTCATGCGCACCAGGCGTGCTTGTTCCAACTCGTTTCGGTGGCGCACGGCGGCAATCAGTTCGGCTTGCGCGTCTAAAAGGCGTTCTAAAATGTGGTTCAGGTGGTCGATGAGCAAGGCTGCTGCGGCCGTGGGCGTCTTCACTTTCGTATGGGCCACCATGTCAACAATCGACTCATCTCTGTCGTGTCCGATGCCGGTGATGATGGGAATGGGGAAGTTGGCCACATTCTCGGCCAGACGAAGGGTGTCGAAACCGCTCAAATCGCTCGTTGCTCCGCCCCCACGAATGATGACCACTACGTCGAACTTTTCGATGTTTTCGTTGATGCTGTTGAGCGCGCCGATGACGCTTTCCTCCACGCCTTCGCCTTGCATCACCGCCGGAAACAGGCGTGTGTAGAACTTCAGTTGCTGCGGATTGTCGGCCAGCTGGTGGCAGAAGTCGCCATAGCCTGCCGCATGCTCGCTCGAGATGACCGCGATGTGTTGTGCAAACTGGGGCAAGACAAGCTCTTTTTGCAGTTCGAAAATGCCCTCCCTTTTGAGCGTATCGATAATCTCTTGCCGTTTGCGGGCCATGTCGCCCATCGTAAATTCGGGATTGATGTCGGTCACAATCCACGCAAAACCATAGGCTTCGTGGAAATCGGCATAGACCTTGAGCAACACTTTCATGCCAGGTTTGAGCCCCTCTCGCGTCACCTTTGCAAACTTCTCGCGCAGCAAGGACCATTTGTTCTTCCAGCATTTTGCCGACGCCTTGGCCACGGGTGTGTTGCTAAACAGCTCTTTTTGTATCAGCTCCATGTAGCAATGGCCGCGCACTTCGTGCACCTCAGAAAGCTCGGCTTCCACCCAATATTCTTCCGAAAGCGTGGACGAAATCACCTCCCTGACGAGGTTGTTGAGTTCAAACAGGGTGACGGTCTTCATGGTTTTGCGTTGTTATAAGCATTCCAAAAATTGGGGATGCCATAGCCATAAATGTTGTTAGGTTGTGCAAAGTTGCTGCTGTTGGCAATCACTAAATCGATTAATTCCCGTGCCGTTTTTTGGGGAAAGGCCTGCCACAGACAAGCCATCAGCCCCGCAACTAAAGGCGAAGAGAACGACGTTCCCATCTCGTCAATAATGGTTCCGCGCCCCGAAACCACCGTCGTTGGACTGCCATAAGCCATCACGTCGGGCTTCACGCGCCCATCTTCCGTGGGGCCAATCGCACTGAAGGCGGCATTCACACCCGATGGCATGATGGCACCAACGGTGAGGATATGCTTGGCATCGGCAGGGAAATTAATCTTTTTCCACGTGCCCATTCCGTCGTTTCCGGCACTGCTTACGAGTATCATTCCTTTGTTTGCAATCATCGAAGCCGTATGCGAAATGAGGGTCTTTTCGCCGTCCATGTCGCTGTATTTGTGATTGGTTGAGGCGTCATCGAAGTCGTGATAGCCCAACGATGAGTTGATGATGTCTGCGCCAATCGAGTCGGCATACTCCACCGCTTCGGCCCAAAAGTCTTCCTCGGCAAGGCTCTCCGACTGCCTGTCTTCACAGCGAATGAGGGCGTAAGAGGCTTCGGGTGCGGTGCCAATGAAGATGCCATTGGCATCCATAGCCATGGTTGAAAGTACCATCGTGCCGTGGTCGCTCTCGGCAAAGATGTTTTTCGATGGCGGGAAGACGCAATCGTGTTGAGCGGCAATCTTGATTTGTTGCAGGCAGGGAATGCGGTCGACATTCATAAATCCCGCATCCAACACGGCAATCAGCTTACCTTTTCCACGATAGCCCACCTTGTGTAACAGTGTGCCGTTGAGTGCTGCAATCTGCGCTTTCCCTAAGCCATAGGGCTCGGTAGAAGACAGCGTGTCCCAACGATTGAATTCTTTTCTGAAGTTTATGCGTTCGCTGGTGTTGATGGAATCGGGCGAGGAAAACACCTGAAGAATACTTTTTACAAACGGAAACTGCAACAGGTTGTAGGCTTTTCCCACGTCGTTACATTTCACCAAGAGCGTGTTGTTCCATCTGCTTTTCCCCACCACTTGCACGGATTTCAAGGCACGCACCGCAGCCAGATATTTCGCATTGATGGGCCAATCGGTTGAGTCGATGGGCAAATGTTGTTGTCTTCGGCGTTCAAGGGCACGCTTCGATAGAAACAAGGCAGGGTTGTTTCTGAGGTTTGCAGGCGTACTCTTATCTTTCAAGGTCACCCGAAACAAATAGCATTTCCCACCCGGATAGGCTATTTTCTCTGTGCGCGTAATGCCGGCCAAGGCCGTTAGTGCACAAAGAAGTAGTGTGATGGTGCAGAAAATGGATCGTCGTTTCATGTACATGCGCTGTTTATGCGGGTGTGCAATCCATCGTTCCAACAACTTTTTCCACCTGCTCCAACAGCCATTTGTCCTGTGTTTCAATGCTCATGTGGCTGTTGTCAAGCACCAACGCATCGTCTGCTTGCCGCAAAGGGCTCACTTCGCGGTGGCTATCCATATAGTCGCGCTCCTCCACATTCTTTAAAATGGCATTGAAATCAGCGGGCATTCCTTTGGCTTTCAGCTCATCAAAGCGGCGTTGAGCACGCACCTCTGCAGACGCTTTGACGAAGATTTTCAGTTCGGCTTGTGGAAAAACGGTGGTGCCGATGTCGCGACCATCCATCACAATACCTTTCATTTTGCCCATGGCCTGCTGCTGTTTTACCAATGCTTCGCGCACGAAATCGATGGATGCAATGTGGCTCACTTGCTGGCTGACGGCCAAGGTTCGAATGTCGTTCTCCACGCATTCGTTATTTAAATAGGTGTCGGGGCGCCCCGTGGTTTCATTTATTTTGAAGCTGATGTGAATGGCTTTCATGTGTTTTGCCAATGCGGTTTCGTCCACCGTTCCCGTCTCGCTGATGAGCCGATGGCGCATGGCATAGAGTGTGACCGCACGATACATCGCACCTGTGTCGACATAGATATAGCCCAATTTGCGGGCTAACGTTTTGGCCATGGTGCTCTTTCCGCACGATGAAAAACCATCAATCGCAATAATAATTTTCTTCATAAACAATAAGATACATTTATATGAATGGCGTGATTGCTCACGTGATATTTGCCATACGACAGGTTGATGCTGAATGGGTTGAGGTATAAACCCGCGCCAAAGCTTAGTCCTGCGCCGAAACTGCTACTGTCATCGCCGGCCGATTGCAGGTGCATCTCGTGGGCACGACGAAAGCTATAGCCCGCACCCACCCACACATTCTTCGATAAAATGATATCCAATCCCGCCACAGCATGGTTCAGTAATCGCTCATTCCAGTGGGTGAGGTCGATGAGTGTGGCCGAAACGCGAAAGGGAGAGGTGCCAAATCGTTTGGTGAGTCCCACTTGAAGGTCGAAGGGCATAGGCTCTTTCGTTTCATCATAGGCTTTGAGTTGGCCTCCTAAATTCTTTGCCACGGCCGATAAAGACAGGTTGTGCGCATCGTCAAAATAATTCAAACCTAAGTCCACCCCCACAGCGATGGAATGATAATCGCCGATATAGGACGTGATCAACTTGGCTGTTATGCCGCCGGCGAGCTTGTCAGTGAGCATGTAAGACAGGTAACCCGCCAAACTGATGTCGTTGGCTTGAAACGTACCTTGCGCCACATGCTGCGCATTGGCACGTTGCATTTCGCCGTAATGCATGTATTGTGCCGAGACAGCCCATGACATCCGCTCTTCCACAACCCTGTTAAAGGCGGCACTGAGCATGTTACTTCCTTGCGCATAGTTCATCAAATTGAAGTTCAATGTGTTGGTTCCTACGCACGAAAGCAGGGCAGGATTATTAAAAATCAATGTCTCATCGCTCTCTATCAAACTGATGTTGTCGCCTCCAAGCGCTGCAGCATGCGCAGAAACTGGTAGTGCCAAGAAACGATAGGCCGTTTGATGGGTTTGCGCAAAGGTTGCACCGACCATGCCAAAGAGCATGAACAGGATGACAATGACTTTCATTTAAAATTCCTAATTATTCGGCAAAGATACTGATTTTTCCAAATATAAACATTACTTTTGCGCGGTAATGTCATTCCTCATGGTGCAAAAGGCTGCGAGGGTGTAGGCCGGAAAATCGCGCATAGCGTTGTTTTGGCAAACCTTTGAAATGGTGCTTGCACACAAGGTGTAGCAGGCTTGTTGCAACAGGTGTGCAGCAGGCTTACAAAAAAGCATGGCTATTGCAGCGTAAAGTGGTAGAGATTGTGACACAAAACGGTAGCCTTTACACACTAAAAGCATAGTGTTTGGTGACATGCCGCAACGAGAGGATGACAGAACCTATCTCGAATGGGGTAGAAAGAGAACGGGAATAACGCAGGTGGAGATAAAAAAATCATATCAAGCAGATTTGGAACATCGCCGATTAACAGGGTTTTTGTTGGGGCTGGTGTTGGCACTTTCCTTGCTTTATGTGGGGTTGGAGTGGACCACTTCTTCTACTTCTGATGGCGAAGACACCACGATTACCGACGATATGAGCCAGGACGTGGAGATGATGCCTGCCATGGATACGCACGATATGATAGCTGCTGCCCCCCCATCGGCAGCCCATGCGGTGACCGAAAGGGTGAAAGCGGTGGAGCATGCCACCACTATAGCACAACAAATTAGTCCAAACAGTGGCGATATGACGCAGGGCATTGGCGGACAAGCCACTCGCATCAACGAACAGGATGGGGGAGAGAACACCGCCGCACAATCGCCTGTGGCTGTGAATGAAGACGACAACCCATTGCATTTCCGCATCGTTGAGCAGCTTCCTGAATATCCCGGGGGCATGGTTGCCTTTATGAAATGGATTACAAGCAATCTGCGTTATCCCTTGATGGCGCAGCGACAACACATCGAAGGTAAGGTGGTGGTGTCGTTTATTATCAATAAAGATGGTAGCATTTCGGGAGCAAAGGTGGAGCATAGTGTCGACCCTTTGCTTGACCAAGAGGCATTGCGTGTGGTGCGTTTGATGCCGAAATGGAAACCGGGATTAGAGAAAAATAAACCGTGTCGCACGCTTTTTGCGATACCCATAAACTTTAAGTTATAAGATGAATGCAGCAGAACTTTTAACGAAGGTAAATCAATTCATTGACCATTTGCCCTATGAGCGCAAACCTTCCGAGCTTTATGCACCCGTGAAATATGTGCTATCCATGGGCGGAAAACGCATCAGACCCGTGTTGATGTTGTTGGGTTATGGGCTGTATGGCGAGGATTACGAGCAAGTTTTGATGCCCGCTTGTGGCATAGAAACCTATCATAACTACACCTTGTTGCACGATGATTTGATGGATCATGCCGAAATGCGGCGTGGAAAGCCTACGGTTCATTGCAAATGGAATGCCAATGCGGCTATCTTAAGCGGCGATTCGATGTTGGTGTTGGCTTATGAACGTATTGCACAATGCCCTGCAAAGCATTTGGCATCGGTGCTGAAAGTGTTTACAGAAACGGCGTTAGAGATTGGCGAAGGGCAGCAATATGACATGGATTTTGAGCAACGCGATGATGTAACTGAGGCAGAATACATCGAGATGATCAGGCTCAAAACGAGCGTTCTTTTGGCTTGTGCGCTGAAAATAGGCGCCATCTTGGGCGAAGCTCCCACGGAAGACCAGGAAAATCTCTATAAATTTGGCGAGCAAATTGGTTTGGCTTTTCAGTTGCAAGACGATTATTTAGATGTCTATGGCGACCCCAAGGTGTTTGGAAAGACCATTGGTGGTGACATCATGAGCAATAAAAAAACGTATATGTTGATTAATGCGTTTAGCCGAGCCAATGCACAACAGCGGGCGCAGTTGCAGCAATGGGTGCACCATCCCGATGCACATCCGGCAGAAAAGGTGGCGGCTGTGACACAGCTCTATAATGAAATAGGTGTTGATCAGTTGGCACAAGCCAAGATAAACGAATATTTTCAGCGGAGCAAGCAATATTTAGATGCGGTCAATGTCGACGAACAACGTAAGCAAGAGCTGCGTCAATATGCTTTGCAAATGATGAATCGCGCTTATTAAGATGTAGGGAGTAAATATAAAAATGCACTTTACAGACACACATACCCATTTAGATGGCGAGGAATTTCGCAACGATTTGCCCGATGTAATCAGCCGTGCAAAAGCTGCAGGTGTGGCACGTGTGCTCATTCCTGCGGTTGACTTGTCTTCCATCGATGGCATCATTGCCTTGTGCAACACCTATAAAGGTTATGCTTTTCCGATGATAGGCTTGCATCCTGAAGCGGTGAAAAGCGATTGGAAGGAGCAGCTCTCATTGTTGAAAGCGCGCTTTCATGATGCCCGTTTTATTGCCGTTGGCGAGATAGGACTTGATTTTTATTGGGACAGAACCTATGAAAAAGAACAGCTGTTGGCCTTTGAGACGCAAGTGGAGTGGGCCGCAGAATGGCAGTTGCCTTTGGTGATTCATTGTCGGAAGGCGCAAAATGAGATGGTACCTATCTTGAAAAAGTATGAGGAGGACTTGGTGGGTGGCATCTTTCATTGCTTCACGGGCAATCAAAAAGAGGCGCAACAACTGTTGCAGTTCGATGGTTTCCTGTTGGGCATTGGGGGCGTATTGACCTTTAAGAGTAGCCATCTGCGGGAAGATTTGCCCGCTGCTGTTCCGCTTAATCGTCTTGTTTTAGAGACCGACAGCCCTTATATGGCGCCTGTTCCGCATCGTGGTGAGCGCAACGAAAGTGCTTTTGTGCGGGAAGTGTTGTTGCAGTTGGCTGCAAGTTATGGTGTTTCGCCTGAAGAAGTGGCTGCTGTGACAGAGGAAAATGTGCAGCATTTGTTTCAGAAATTAAAAGAAAAATCATGATAAAAAGATTCTTTAGGGCGCGAATGGCCCTTTTATGGTTGTTGATATTGGTTGGTGTGGCCACAGGATGGGCACAACAAAAGCCCACGAAGTCTGTTGCAAAGCCGGTTACTCATCGAGTGAGTGCCGCGCAAAAAGACAGTGTTGATGCAGCCGACGACTCACTTTCGGCACAGTTTGATACCGCTACCGCGAAGGAAAATGCGTTAGTGGCTGACACGAACGATGGTGAAAGTTTTCATCAGTCGTTGAAAACAAAGTTCATTGAAGGTAATGCCGGCTTCATGTCTTTGGTGGCTTTGGCTTTGATTATCGGTTTGGCTTTTTGCATTGAGCGCATTCTTTATCTGAGTCTTTCTGAGATTAATGCCAAGAAATTCATGGCGCGTTTGGATGAAATGATTGCCGAAGACGACGTGGAAGGGGCAAAAACATTATGCCGAGAGACGCGTGGCCCGGTAGCATCCATTTGCTGTCAGGGGTTGGAACGTGTGGAGGAATCCATCGATAACATTGAACGTTCCATCGTTTCTTATGGCTCTGTGCAAGCCGCTAATCTTGAAAAAGGCTGTTCGTGGATTACGCTTTTCATTGCAATGGCACCATCTTTGGGGTTCTTGGGCACGGTGATTGGCATGGTCATGGCTTTCGATCAAATACAAATGGCAGGTGACATTAGTCCAACCATCGTGGCATCGGGGATGAAAGTGGCGCTCATCACGACAATCTTTGGTATTATCGTGGCCTTGATTTTGCAGATTTTCTACAATTATATCCTCTCGAAGATTGAGCATCTCACCGCACAGATGGAGGAGAGTGCTATTTCGTTATTAGATAGTTTGGTGAAATATAAAGTCAAACATGGGTCGCTTTAACTTTCAAACGTTGCGTAAAAAGCCCACAGAATGGCTCACACAGCGTGTGCTTTATGGGCTTATTGGCATCGCTGTCGTCGTGTTTGCGCTCTTCTATTTGGTGGGGTTTCATCAACCATTTGAAGAGAATGCCGATTTCAATGCACCGCTCTTCACCAATCTCTTATTACTGTTGATGGGCTTGTTGGTGGTCTTGTCGGTTGTGCTTTCCATTGTAACCATAGGGCGTAGTTTGCGCCTTCACCGAGGTAAAGCCAATGGATTGGAGAACAATGTGCCTGTGCGTCGGCTTGAACGGTGCGTCGTTTATGGTACACTTGTAATTGTAGCCTTGTCGTTTGTGGCAGGTTCTTCGCAAGCTATGCGCATCAATGGTGTGGCTTTTCATGATTGGTGGTGGCTCAAAGTAGCCGATATGTTTGTGTATTCTGCAGCAATCCTGTTGCTTGTTGCTGTGGGATGTGTCATTTATGGGGCAACAAAATATTATCGAAAGGCGAAGAGAAACTAATGTTCAGGCGCAGAAAGCATCAAGTTCCGGGGCTCAACACCACGTCAACAGCCGACATCTCATTTATGTTGTTGATATTCTTTTTGGTGGCATCGTCAATGGATATTGACAAAGGATTGTCGCGGCAATTACCGCCTTTGGCCGTGGAAAAAGAGCAAGATGAGACGCCCATTCAGCGCGAAAGGCTGCTGCAAGTGGTGTTAACACCCGAAAACAAGGTGCTGTTGGATGGAAAGATTGTGGGGCGAAGGCTGTTGCAACAACGTATCTATCAATTTATCTCGTCGCGTGGTGCAGCACACCTTATTACCATAGAAGTGCCCGCATCGGCCACCTATGACGCTTATTTTCAGTTGCAAGACGCCTTAGCTGAGGCTTATAAACATTGGCGTGACAAGGAAGCCTTGCATTTGTTTCATCAGCATTATGCCTTGTTGACACCGCCACAACGGGATAAGATTCGTGAACTTTGCCCGCAACGCGTGAGCGAAACCTATCCAACAACAGCGAAGGAGGAACGGCTATGAGTAGGTTTCGCCCATCGAAGCACGAAGTCCCAGGCCTTAACACGGCCTCACTTCCTGACTTGATCTTTTCGGTTTTGTTTTTCTTTATGATTGTTACACACATGCGCACGGAGACCCTTAAAGTGACTTATCGGGTGCCACAAGGCCGGGAATTGTCGCGTTTGGTGAAGAAATCGGCTGTGACCTATATTCATATCGGGAAGCCTATGCCGGGAAAGACGCCACCTTCTGCATTGGTTTTCGATGGGTCGTGCATTCAGATGAACGACAAATATGTGTCGCCAGCAGATATTGTGGATTATATTTCGGCCGATAGGGCACGTATGTTGCCCGAAGACCAGCAGCGGATGGTTGTTTCTATCAAGGCCGATCGGAATACAAGGATGTCGGTAGTCCAAGCCGTTAAGCAGGCCTTGCGTCAGGCAAAAGCATTGAAAGTGAGCTATTCGGCAACAGAAAGTGCAGAGAAAGAATGAAAAATGGTGATAATTTGATACAAAATCATCACATTCTTTGCAATAATCAAAGAAAATGATTACATTTGCATAAAAATTAACAGGTTCTATGTCACATCATTATTTAGACGAATTAGATAAGAAAATTCTCAAACTTATTTCAGAGGATGCGCGTACACCATTTCTCGAAGTGGCACGTGCTTGCAATGTGAGTGGTGCAGCTATTCATCAACGTGTGCAAAAACTAACGGCTTTAGGCGTGTTGAAAGGTTCGCAATTTGTTGTTGATCCCGTGAAAATCGGCTATGAGACATGTGCTTATGTGGCACTTTATTTGCGTGAACCCGAGCGGCATGATACGGTTGTAGAGGCCTTAAAACAAGTGCCGGAAGTAGTGGAATGTCACGCAACAACAGGAGGTATGGACCTTTTCATTAAGCTTTATGCGCATAACAACCAGCATTTGATGCAGCTTATCCACGACAAATTGCAACCCTTAGGATTGCAACGCAGTGAAACCATCATCTCATTTAATGTGGCTTTCGACCGACAGTTACCTATCGATAAAATCGAAGTCGACGACGATGTCGAAGACCTTGATGGGGAAAATGCAGAATAAAATTTAATTTTTTGCATCCTGTTCCCCCTTTGTCGTAGTAAAAAGGGTGTGGAATGTGGTTCAACCTAAATGGCCATTCAAAAGGTTAAATGTGCACATGCACAGCCTTTTGAATGGCTGTTTTATGATGGGTGTCAGGGAAGAGGTGTGATTTAAAGTGGTAAATTATGAAATATCAAATGGAATAACGCTCTTATTTTTCATAAATGTTGAAGGAAAAGGTAGGTAATGTGGATGTTTTAGGGAAATGTTCTTGGTTGGTGAGCACCCAATCGGTGAAGGGTGGAAAGAAGGAATCGGCTTGTTTGGGTGTGATATCGACCTCTGTGAGATAGAGTTTGTCGGCAAAGGGCATGGCTTGTTGATAAACAGATGCGCCGCCAATGATGAACACTTCGGGGGCATGAGCACATAGTTGCAGTGCAGCTTCTAATGAGGTTGCCACTTCACAGCCGTCAAAAGCAGGGACTGTTTGGCTTAAAACAATGTTTCTCCGCTGTGGAAGTGGTCCGTGAGGTAGCGAGAGGAATGTGTGCCTTCCCATGATAATGGGATGATGAAGGGTGAGGGCTTTAAAGCGTTTCAAGTCGGCTTCGATATGAAACAATAATTGATTTTGATAGCCGATGGCGCGGTTTTTAGCCACAGCAGCAATCAGATTTACCTGTGTTGAATGATACATGGCGGCGTGTCGGGTAGGTGTGTGCTTTTAATTTTCCACGCTTGTGGATAGAGATTGTTGGCGCGGTTGCCCACGTTTTTAACGAAACCTAAAGGACTGTTGGCGTAGCGGAGTGTCACGATGCCACGCGGTGTATCGGCAGGAAGAGTGAGTGCTTCGCCTCGGAGATAAGCAATGGCTTGGCCATAGGACACCGAAATCTGTGGGAATGCCGCAGTGTCGAATTGTATTGAAAGTGCTTTCGACTGATGGGGCAGCACCGTCTTACCTTTGGTTTCATCGGGCAACGGACCATGTGAGAGCACATTGAGGGCGGCTAAGGCTTTAGAAGAAATGGGCTGTTGCGCATAACTTTCGGCAAAGACACCCTCTGTTTCGGATGTATTGCGCTTGCGCAGCACAGCCATGAACAGACCCTCACCTTGCGTTTTGCCAGGAATGAAACGATAGACAGGATGGTTGTCGATGAGACTTCCCGTGATGTGCCACGCTTCAGGCACAGGAACAGAGACGAAGTCTGCCCCCAAGTGTTCGGCAATCCACGCCACATTCTCCTCGTTCTCGTGTGCATTGAAGGTGCAAGTGGAGTAGATCAGCAGACCGTTGGGCTTGAGGCAGGGCCAGATGTCTGTGATGATTTTGCGCTGTAAAGCCGTACATTCGGCCACTTTCGTAAGGCTCCAATCGGCAATGGCACCCGCATCTTTGCGAAACATGCCTTCGCCCGAGCAGGGCACATCGGCCAAAACGACATCGAACAGCAGACGGCTCTTTTGGTAATCGCGCGCATAGTTGTTGGTGACAAGGCAATGGGGCACGCCAAATTTCAGGATGTTCTCGTTCAATACCTGTGCCCGTTGGCGCATCGGTTCGTTGCTGAAGAGCACGCTTCCCGCTGGCAACGCACTATAGGCGCAGGTCGATTTTCCGCCGGGTGCCGCACAAAGGTCAAGCATGCGTGCGGGTTGTTGAACCACATTGCGCACCACATAATCGATAAACATCGATGCCGCCTCCTGCACATAGTAAAGCCCTTGATGCAGCATGGGGTCGAAAGTGAAGTTGGGTCGCTCGGCCAAATAGAAGCCATTGGGGCACCATGGCACAGGACTTTCAACGCCATGCACGTCAAAAGTGCCGGTTTTGAGTTTGAAAGGGTTGAGGCGAATGCTCACCAAAGGATTGGCGTTGAGCCCTGCTTCCAACGTAGCATAGAGCGCATCGCCCATGAGTTGGCGCGTGGAGCGGATAAAATCGTCGGGAAGTTGCATGTTGAAACGATTGCTGTTGCGTGCAAAATTAAAAATTTTTTCGTTCCTTTGCAACTAAACGCCTGTAGGTTTCATCAAACCATTGGAAAGAATTTAAAAATAAAACGATATGAAAAAGATTTTATTCGTAGCCTTGTTGGCTTTTGGATGTGCTTCGATGACGATGGCTTTCCCGCATAAGCATCGCAGAGTGCCACGGCAAGAGATGGTGAGTAAGCAGGCTAAAGCGGCGCAAGATAAAGGCGTTGAAGCCTATTCTGACACGACCAGCGTGGCTAAAGATGAAGCCGACTCATTGCTTGCGGCTGCAACAGGACAAGCAGGCAAGCAGCATGTGGTTACAGATGATTTGGATGATGATTTTGGTTCAAACTTCCTCTCTCGTATGTTTAGCGACAGACAAATCATCAATGCTCTATTTGCGGTCTTTCTTTTATGCATAATTTTCGTGATGCCTTTTGTGGTCATCATCATGCTGATTCGCTATTTCATCAAACGACACAACGACAATGTGCTTTTGGCCGAAAAGGCGATAGAGAAGGGCTATCCACTATCTTCTCTGCCCACGACGGGGAAATGGAATGTCTATTACAACCAAAAGCAATGGGAAAAGGGGGTGCGCCAAATTTTTGTGGGCGCAGGTTTGATGTTTTTAGCTTTGTGTTTAAGAAACACTGCACTCTTTGGAGTGGGTGCGTTGGTGATATTTATGGGCATCGGGCAATTAGTGATTAGGCGCGGTGTGCAGAAACAGCTGGAGGCTGAACGCGATGTGCCGCAGCCGCCTGTTGCTGAAAAGCCTGCCGATGCCGCCCCCAAGGCTGCTGAAGAGGCAAAAGCAGACGATACGTTTGACCCACAAATATAAAATAAGGTGAAGGCTTTTGACGACATTGCGCTCGTGACGCAGGTGGCTGTGTTGCACAACCGACGGGCTTTCGACCAGTTGGTTGTGAAATATCAGTCATCCATTCGGCGTTTCTTTCTGCTGCAAACGGGCGGCGATGTGGCGCTGAGTGACGATTTAGCGCAAGAAACGTTTGTAAAAGCCTATGTGAACATCACGCATTTTCGGGGACTTTCGCGTTTCTCGACTTGGCTCTATCGCATTGCCTATAACACGTTCTACGACGATGTGCGGCGGCGGAAAATCACCGAAGATGTCGATACTTCAGCCGCAGCACAGCACCGTAGCGAAACGTTGCACACCGGATTGCGATTGGATTTGCAACAGGCTATGCAGGTGCTGTCTGTGAACGAGCGCCTTTGCATCACCTTGCAGCTGGTAGACGGGCAAAGCATTGAGCAGATAGCAGCGATAACGGGCATGGCGCAAGGAACAATCAAGAGCCATTTGTCGCGTGGAAAGAAAAAATTAACGGCTTATTTGAAACAAAATGGATATGATGGATAACGAACAAAACGAACGCTTATTGAAGCAATTTCTCACAGAACGAGTGCCCCAAACAATAGCCGACGAGGGCTTTTCTTCGCGGGTAATGCAGCGTCTTCCGCCCTCGCGTGGACGATGGTTGTCGACGGTGTGGACAATGCTGTGCAGCATCGCCATTGTGGTTTATGTGCTCTCAACCGTCACCTGGACGACACTGTATCGCATTTCCTGGCATCTTCCGGCGCGTATTTTGTCCTTCTTGCATTCCATTTTTTGGAATGAGTTGGTGATGTTGAGCGTCTATGTCAGCATTCTTGCGGTGTTTTTCACGGCCGTCTATACCATCTTCCAAACCGAACGGCGCATGGTTTAGCCTGTTGCGTGGAGCAGCAAAATCGTGTTTACCCGTGGATGGAAAACCACAATGTAAAAAATGGTGCTTGCATAGCTTATGCAAATGCCAAAATGCAAAAAATGGTGCTTGCATAGCTTATGCAAATGGCAAAACGTAAAAAATAGTGCTTGCATAGCTTATGCAAAGGTGAAAATAAAAATTTTAATGCTTGCGGAGCTTTCGCACACATCTATTGAAGGTGGAACCTTGTCGCGGTAATGAAATGTCACATTGTTTGGTGGAAATTGTTACGGAATGCATGGTATCTGCCCGTGTTGTTCCGTAAGGGCGCATCTGTTGCTCATTCCAGGTCAATCAACACAATCGTGTTCGAACGGCTCGCCTGCGCGCCCATGACCAGCGCTTGCTCGATGTCGGCCGTCTTGCTGGGACCGCTGATAAACGTACCGAAGCCGTAGTCGGTCATCTCGATGCGGCGATAGGCCTCGTGCATGTTGCTCACGAGCGCCTTGCTTGAGAGCAAAATCACAAGGTTCTCGGCGATGAAACACACGGCTTTCTCCTTCATCGTTTGCGGCACCCAAATGCAACCATTCTCTGCGACACCCAGCGCACCTTGCACGATGCCCACATCCGTACCATCTAAATCGGCCGCTTCGGCCACGCTGTCGGGATTGACATCGGCGCTAATGCCCGCCACGTTGCTGGCAAAACGCTTGGCATTGGGGTAGGCCTGCCGAATGATGGCGTTGAGGTTGTCGCCGGCTGCGGCCTCAATCACTTGTCCGCCGACAGCTTTCGAGGTTTCAATGAACTTGCGCTTAACGTCGTCGAACGTGAGTGGATTGATGTCGATAGCCGGCATATCGAACGGCGTCACCTGCTTGTTGCGCAGGCGTTTCAGAAATTCTTCCTTTTTCATCGGTTACTTCTTTTTGTGTTTCATCCCATCCACCTTTCCTTCTTTCCACAACTGATGGAAGGACTTCTTGGCGAACTCGGGCTTCGTATGCCCAATGCCCCAAGGGTTCAATCGCGTGAAATGGGTCATCGAATCGGGCACGAGGTTGGCCAAAGGCGCCATGCGCAACGCGGCCTGATAAAGGTCGGGGTGCTCAAAGAGCACGTCCATCCCAACGGACATTTCGCGCTTCAGCGGATCGGCCTTTCCAATCTGCGACAAGCTTTGGCGCCAGATATAGATTTGGCTTCCGGGCGCCACCTTGGCTGGGCAGACGCTATCACAGCTCAAGCAGAGCGAGCAGGCGCTTACGTTGTTGTACTCAAACGTGGGATTGTGCATCATGCCAAGACTGACGCCTATCGGACCGGGGATGACGTAGGTATAGCTGTGTCCGCCACTGCGCCGATAGACGGGGCAGGTGTTCATGCAGGCTCCGCAACGAATACATTGCAGGATTTGCCGGTGCTCCTCGCTTTCTAAGATGTTACTGCGCCCGTTATCGACCAGCACCACGTGCATTTCACCTCCCGGACGTGCCTTTCGGAAGTGCGAGGTGAATGCGGTGGCGGGCTGTCCCGTGCCGCAACGCGCCAACAAACGATGGAAGACCGCCAGACTCTCATAATTGGGCAGAAGTTTCTCTATGCCCATCGCCACAATGTGGAGCTTGGGTATCGAGGTGGCCATGTCGGCGTTCCCTTCGTTGGTGCACACCACAATGTCGCCTGTGTCGGCCACCCCAAAGTTGCATCCAGTGAGGCCGGCCTCTGCTTCCATGAACTCATGGTGCAAACTGAGGCGTGCGCAATGTGTGAGATAGCTCGGATCGTTGTTTCCTTTCTCGTGCGAGATGCCCTTTTCTTCGAAAAGGTCGCCCACCTCTTCGCGCGTCAAGTGGAGCGCAGGCATGACGATGTGACTGGGGCGTTGCTTCTTGAGTTGCACGATGCGTTCGCCTAAATCGCCTTCGACAACATCGATACCCTGTCCGATGAGATAAGGATTCATCGCACACTCCTCGGTAAGCATCGACTTGGACTTGATGAGCTTCTTCACGTTGTGTGCGCGCAGAATATCAAGCACGATGCCATTGAATTCGTTGGCATCGGCCGCCCAATGTACGATGACGCCGCGCGATTCTAAGTTTGCGGTGAACTGCTCTAAGTAGTGGGGAAGATGCGTGATGGTGTGTTTCTTAATCTTACTGGCCAAGTCGCGCAGCGCTTCCCATTCGGGCAGTTGCGCAGCTGCGGCGTCGTGGTCCATGCGCACCTTCCAGAATGTCTTGTCGTGGCGCGTCACCTTCTCGGGGTTTTTGTTGAATGCCGCAGCATTCTTTGCATGTAGTGTACTCATTGCTCGTTTCTTCTTGGTCTACATTCTGTTATAATCCAGCGGCCAGAATCTGGCTGACATGCACAAACTGTATGGGTTTCTTCTTGCGCTTGGCAATACCAGCCATGTGCATGAGGCAACTACTGTCGGCACCGGTGACATATTCAGCTCCCGTAGCGATATGTCGTTCAATCTTGTCTTCGCCCATACGAATCGACACGGCGGGCTCCTCGATAGCAAACATCCCACCGAAGCCGCAGCACTCATCCTTGCGTTCGGGTTCGAGCACAGTGATGTCCTTCATCAGTTTTAAGAGATCGACAATCTTATTATAGGGCGCGATGTGCTCCTCGGAAGGTGCGGAGAGACGCAACTCGCGCACGCCGTGGCAACTGTTGTGCACGCTGACCACATGTGGGAAACTTCCGGGCAGCGCTTTAATCTTGAGCACATCATGCAAGAACGCGACGATGTCCATGGTCTTTGCGGAGGCAAGACAGGGGTGCTCGCCCTTGAGCAAGCGCGGATGGAAGAACTTCACATACGAGGCGCACGACGCGGATGGGGCTACAACGTAGTCGACATCAGTAAACATATCGTTAAACTTCTTGGCCAAGGGCTCGGCCATGTCTTCAAACCCGGCATTACCCATGGGCTGACCACAACAAGTTTGTTTCTCGGGGTAACTCACCTCGATACCAAAGTGCTTTAATAATTTGAAGGTTGCGATGCCCGCTTCGGGATACATCGCATCGACGTAGCAAGGAACAAACAGTCCTACTTTCATAATGTTTTGTAAAAAATCAATCTGATTGCGCTATTTTCGCATATTCTCATCGACAAAGGCGAAAGGCATGAGGTCTTTGACGCTCTTAAAAACGTAGATTCCGGCGGTCCCATAGAGCAAGACGCGCAGATTTTGCTTGTAGCGATCCTCCATTTCGAGCATGACTTGTCGGCAAGCGCCGCACGGAGAGATGGGGTCGTTGAGAAAGGCTTCTTCATTGTGTGCCGCCACTGCGATAGCATCAATCGCCTGCTCGGGAGCTTGTGACTGTGCTGCAAATATGGCGGCACGCTCTGCACAAAGTCCTGACGGGAATGCGGCATTCTCTTGATTGGCACCGATGACGATGCGCCCATCGTGAAGCTGCAACGCCGCGCCCACATGGAAATGGCTATAGTTGGCATAGCTGTTGCGGACAGCTTCTTTGGCATGTTTAATCAGCTGCTTATCCTGTTCACTTAGTTCGCTCCACTGACAGAAATCGTAATCTATTTCTATCTTCAATTTGCTCATGATGCTCCTACCTTATTTATGATTGGGATACAAAGGTACAAAGTAAATCTTAAGTAGGTGCAAAAGTCGGTTCTTTTTTCAAGCAATGCACCAATTTGCGTGGAAATATCGCGCATATTCGCCACGAAAATGATAGGAATCGCACGGCAATTTCGCGGCTATTCTTGTCACGCGACAACTTTATCAACAATTCTTCGTAACTTTGCAAGCCTAAGTACGAAAAGGAATATGATTGTTTGTATCGCCGAAAAGCCCAGTGTGGCAAGGGATATTGCACACATTCTTGGCGCTAATCAAGCGAAGAATGGCTACATGGAAGGGAATGGTTACCAGGTGACCTGGACCTTTGGACACCTGTGTGAGCTGAAAGAACCCAATGATTATCAAGAGAACTGGAAGCATTGGAGCTTGGCCGCATTGCCCATGATACCGAGCAGATTTGGCATTAAGCTCATTCCCGACGATGGTATAGCCAAGCAATTTGCTATCATCGAGAAACTATTTGCAGCCGCCGATCAGATTATCAACTGCGGCGATGCGGGACAAGAGGGCGAACTCATTCAACGTTGGGTCATGCAAAAGGCTAACGTCAAATGCCCCGTGAAACGACTTTGGATTTCATCGATGACCGACGAAGCCATCAAGCAAGGCTTTGCTTCGCTTAAGGATCAGCAACAATATGAACCGCTTTATCTTGCCGGACTGAGTCGTGCCATTGGCGACTGGCTGCTGGGAATGAATGCAACGCGCCTCTACACGCTGAAGTATGGACAGAACCGACAGGTGCTCAGCATTGGTCGCGTGCAAACCCCCACGTTGGCATTGATAGTGAACCGACAGAAAGAGATTGACAACTTCAAGCCAGAGCCTTATTGGGTGTTGGCCACGATTTATCGCGATGTGCAATTTACGGCCACCTCAGGCAAGTTTCTAAGTCGCGAAGAGGGTGAGCAAGCTTTTGCAACCATTGAAGGAAAGCCTATGCAAATCACGAGCGTACAAAAAAAGAAAGGCACCGAAGCACCACCGTTTTTGTATGACCTCACCTCGCTGCAGGTGGATTGCAACCGCAAATTCGGCTATTCCGCAGAAGACACGCTCAACCTCATTCAAACACTTTACGAGCGCAAATTCACTACCTATCCGCGTGTCGACACACAATACCTCAGCGAGGACATCTATCCCAAGTGCCCCCAGATACTGAATGGGCTCAGCCAGTCGAAGATAGATAGCCAGCCCAAATACAAAGCACCCATTCATCAGTTGGCGGCCATCAGCAAACAATTACCGAAGAGCAAAAAGGTGTTTGACAGCAGCAAGGTGACCGATCACCACGCCATCATCCCAACGGGCGTTCCCGTGATGGGACTGACGCAGCGCGAACAAAACGTCTTCGACCTTATTGCCATGCGTTTCATCAGCGTGTTCTATCCCGATTGCAAATTTGCCACCACGACCGTTCAAGGTGAAGTAGATGGCATTGCGTTTAAAACTTCGGGCAAAGAAATTCTCGAACCCGGCTGGCGCACACTCTATCAGCATGCCGACGGCAAAGAGAACTCCGACGGCGACACACCTGAGACGGGCGTACTTCCCGCATTTAAGAAAGGGGAAAGTGGCCCACACACGCCCACATTGACAGAGAAACAAACCACGCCACCAAAGTTTTACACCGAAGCAACACTGCTGCGTGCCATGGAAACGGCGGGCAAATTTGTCGACGATGAGGAACTGCGTTTGGCACTCAAGGAGAATGGAATTGGGCGGCCATCAAGCCGCGCAAGCATTATTGAGACGCTCTTCAAACGCCATTACATTCGCCGCGAACGTAAGAATTTGGTCGCGACCGCCACGGGTATCGAACTTATTGACATGATTCACGAAAAGCTACTCACAAGTTGTGAGCTAACGGGTATTTGGGAAAAAAAGCTCCGCGACATTGAGCTGCAGCGCTATAATGCTGCGCAATTCGTTGCCGAACTGAAGCAACAAATCACCAACATTGTGACCGATGTACTGCGCGACAATAGCAATCGCCACGTCACCATCATCACAGAGGAAGAGAAGAAAAAGCCAACAAAGAAACGTTCGACAAAAAAGGAATCATCTGTTGCCGCAAAGAAAAAGACCACCGCACTAACGCCCTCTGACAGTCTCATCGGACAGCCTTGCCCCCTTTGTGGCAAAGGGCAAATCATTAAGGGACGCACGGCCTACGGATGCAGCCAATGGCAGGCGGGTTGCAAGTTCGTTTTGCCCTTTAAAACCGACGCAAAAGTATAGCCGATGTCTACCACACGCACATTGCTCTCTCTGTTGCTGGTTTGTCTCTTCTGCGCTTGCGGTGTCGACCAAACACTACGAAAGGCCGATAAACTTTGGCAAATAGGTGAATATGCCGATGCGGCGGCAACCTATCGCAAAGTCTATCAGCAGCTACCGTCCAAGGAGAAGGTACGCAAAGGCGCAGTTTCATTGCAAATGGCACGCTGCTACAACCGGCTCAACGCTACACCACGCGCACTCGCTGCCTACCAAACGGGCTTGCGCTACGGACAGCCCACATTGCACGACCGCCTCACTTTCGCACGTCTTTTGCTCAAGGCTGGCCAATATCAAAATGCCATGCGTGCCTTCGAAGCCTTGAAAGACTCACTACTCACCGACCCACTTTGGCGCAACGGCCTACTGTCAGCACAACAAGCGGCAGCGTGGAAAGCGCAGAAAAGCCACTACCGCGTGAAGCCGATGACATCGCTCAATTCGCCGCAAGCCGACTATGCACCCATGCTGTTGCCGGGCGATGCCACCCAACTTTATTTCACTTCGTCGCGCAAAACGGCTTTAGGCAATGAACTCAACGGCGTGACGGGCACCAAAAGCTGCGACATTTTTTTTACACAACAAAACGACAAAGGCACATGGAGCCGCCCCGAACCCATGGCTGGCGCGGTCAATTCGGCCTACGAAGATGGCGCTTGCACCTTTTCACCCGATGGACAAACGATGTATTTCACGCGCTGCACTACCCATTCCTCGCAACCGCGTTACGCACAAATCTGGGCAGCCCAGCGCCACGATGCTACCTGGAGCAATCCGCAACCACTACGCCTCTCACGTGACACGCTTGCCACATTTGCCCATCCTGCCGTTTCACCCGATGGGAAATGGCTTTATTTCGTGTCGGATTTACCAGGCGGACTGGGCGGACTCGACTTGTGGCGTGCGCAGCTAACGCCCACAGGCATTGGCTTTATCGAAAACCTTGGCGCCCCCATCAACACGCCGGGCAACGAAATGTTTCCCACCTTTCGCGCCAATGGCGACCTTTATTTCTCTTCCGACGGGCACCCGGGCCTGGGCGGCTTGGATTTATTTTGCGCCACGTCTAAACCGCACCATGAAATAGAAATCAACCGTCTGCCTGCGCCTGTCAACAGCTCGGCCGACGATTTCGGCATGACTTTCGAAGGCCGCCACATGCGCGGTTTCTTCGCCTCCAACCGCAACGATGCGCGCGGCTACGACCATCTCTACCGCTTCGAATGTCCCGACGTCACGCAAACCATTCAGGGCTGGGTCTACGAGCGCGATGGCTACGAGCTGCCACAGGCGCAAGTCTACCTCGTGGGCAATGACGGAACGAACGAAAAGCTGAGTGTGCACGGCAACGGGGCGTTCTCCAAAGTAGTGAAACCCGGCGTCGACTATCTGCTGTTAGCCACCTGCGATGGTTTCCTCAACCACCGGGAAGCACTGCACATCGACACCATCGACAGCGCAAAGGTCTATACGCTGCAATTCCCCTTGGCCTCCATCCAAGCGCCCGTGCTCATCGACAACATCTTCTACGCTTTCGACAAAGCCACCCTGCTGCCCCAATCTACCGCCGCCTTAGACCAATTGGTGACCCTGCTGAATGAGAATCCACACGTCACCATCGAACTCTCGGCCCACTGTGACGACCGTGGTTCGGCAGCCTACAACCAACGCCTGTCGCAGCAGCGCGCCGAAAATGTGGTACGCTATCTCGTTGCACACGGCATCCAAGCAGACCGACTAACGGCCGTGGGCTATGGAAAATCGAAGCCGAAAATCGTGCCGCTGAAACTCACCGAGCGCTATCCGTGGCTCAAAGCAGGCGATGTGCTCAGCGAAATCTTTATTACCTCGTTAGACAAAGCGCAGCAAGAAGTGTGCAATCAGCTCAACCGCCGCACGGAGTTCCGCGTGTTGCGCACCACTTACGGTCTATTCGATGCACAGGGAAAGCCAAAAGAAGGTGCAACAAAACCCATCAAAAAAGCTTACTAATACCAACACCACCGAGAGAACTTTCTAACGGAATGTTGCTGCAACGTGTAGTCCATTACAGACTGATTTTCTCCTCTCAATCATACATTCGTGCGCAATCCACCCAAACGAAACCGTAGGGGCGAACATCCACGCGCAATCCTCCTTATGAAACGCGCACCTAATGGAAAAAGATGATGGATTATTTGGAATGATGAATGGAAAAGCCTATCTTTGCCCCACATACAAAACATAACAACAACGATGGAAAAACAAGCAGGTTTGAATACCACGCAGTTATATCTGCTGAAACTATTCGCGCAAAATGACTCGCCACAACGCTTAAGCGAGCTGAAAACGGTGTTGGTGGATTTCTATCAACAAAAATTAAACGGCAAACTCAACACCCTTTGGGAGGCCGGCATCATCACCCCCGAGAAGTTAGAAGAAATTAAACACATGCACCTACGCACGCATACGGATCATTAGTTTTAAAACAAGTTATCCTTTGGGCGTCACCGCGGCCGCCAACGCCTCAATAGCCTTTTTCGCCGCAGCATTCGTGCTCAACCCCGTCTCGGTTGCGAAACGGTCGCTCACCACCTTCATAAACTCATAGTGCGCACCGTTGTTCATGCCACTAAATCAACTTTTTTTGGATATCAATCATCATGAAATGCCTTTAATGTATTAAATAAAAAAAATTGTTCTTTGATCGTTGTTATTTTTGCGTTTCAATGCTTGCAGCGTTACTTGAAAGCATTGTTTTTCACGTTTTATCATCGCCGCGCAACGCGGGAACAATATTTTTGCCATTTTATCGTCACCGCGCGGCGCGGAAACAATATTTTTGCCATTTTATCGTCGTCGCGCGGCGCGGGAACAATATTTTTGCCGTTTTATCGTCACCGCTCGGCGCGGGAACAATATTTTTGCCATTTTATCGTCACCGCGCGGCGCGGGAACAATA
>ERZ772957.196-NODE-196-length-51411-cov-8.563848_pt1 | contig 51411 bp, 37 predicted proteins | sample MGYA00580682_ERZ772957 | MGnify/ENA primary metagenome ERZ772957 (study PRJEB29015, sample SAMEA2737921) | human oral metagenome | biome: human oral; feature: human-associated habitat; material: dental | place: China | collected 2025 ... | reverse complement strand
TTTAAACGGCGCAGCCATCTTTTCACCTTTAAACGGCGTTAGCCATTTTTTCACCCTTTCACCCTTTCACCCTTTCACCTTTAAACGGCGCAGCCATCTTTTCACCTTTAAACGGCGTTAGCCATTTTTTCACCCTTTCACCCTTTCACCCTTTCACCTTTAAACGGCGCAGCCATCTTTTCACCTTTAAACGGCGTTAGCCATTTTTTCACCTTTTCACCCTTTCACTTTTTCACCTTTAATAACCCTTTCACCTTTTCACCCTTTCATTATGTCCCATTACATTCATCTTCGGAACCTACATTTCCACGCCTTTCATGGGGTGATGCCCCAAGAACGAACGGCGGGTAACGACTATGTTGTGAACCTTCGTGCCGAATATCCCATAGAGCAAGCCATGCAGAGCGACGATGTGGCCCACACATTGAACTATGCCGAGGTGTACGCCGTTGTTGAAACAGAGATGCAAAAGCCGTCGTGCCTACTCGAAAACGTGGCCTATCGCATCGCCCAACGGCTCTTTCGCGACTTCCCCCTGATACGTTCGATACGGCTCGAAGTGGTTAAGCAAAACCCGCCAATGGGCACTTGCGGAGGCCAAGCAGCCGTGGAAATTCAATTAAATAATGATAAAAGCCAGTGAGAAGAGCCCGAATACGGCCTTTTTTCTGTATTTTTGCATAAACAAAGCCGTTAATCGGCAGCTCAGGATACACAAGGGCAGGTTCTGAAACAGTCCCCTTGCTGGATTTTTAGGTTTTATCTGGGCATATTTCGCTTGGTTCTTGATAGGTGTCATAACAAAGCCTTGGCACTCGAAAGAACGAACGAAGGATGGCAGGAAAGCAGAGATACAGTGGAGAGTGAGGCTGGATGCAGACTTGAAATGCAACGAAAGCCTTTCAGAACAAGCCCCCAAATGTAGCGTGACGACGATATGCGGCTCTTCAAATCAGCGAGTATGAACAAAAAGATAGCCGCCCTCTTCGCCCTGTTACTCCTTCTGCCGTTTGCCGCAAATGCAGCAGGCAAGAAGTTCGTGTTGGTTATCGACCCCGGACATGGCGGCAAAGATGCTGGCGCATTGGGCGCTTTCTCGAAAGAAAAAGACATAAACCTGAGCGTGGCCATGGCCTTTGGAAGAAAGGTACAGCACAATTGTCCCGACGTAAAGGTGATTTATACGCGAACGACCGACGTGTTTATTGGCTTGAAAGAGCGGGCAGACATCGCCAATAAGAATAAGGCCGACCTGTTTATGTCGGTGCATACCAATGCTTTGCCTGGCGGAAAGCAGGCCTATGGAATGGAAACTTACACCCTGGGAATGCACCGCGCTGGCGACAATCTGGACGTTGCAAAGCGCGAAAATGCTGTTATCTTGATAGAAAAAGACTATAAACAAAGCTATCAGGGCTTTAATCCCAACTCGGCGGAGAGCTACATCATGTTCGAGTTTATGCAAGATCGCAACATGTCCAACAGCGTAGACTTGGCCAAGATGGTGCAACGCGAAACGTGTTCGGCGGCCAATCGTCCCGACAAGGGCGTGCATCAGGCGGGGTTTCTCGTGCTAAGAGAGACGTCGATGCCCAGCTGCCTCATCGAACTGGGCTTTATCACCACACCCGACGAAGAGCGGTTGCTCAACGATAAGGCGCGCGTGGAGAACATCGCCACGGGTATTTATCGGGCGTTCGTGAACTATAAGAACAAGTACCACAATGGAGTGGTGGTGCCTTATAAGCCTGCACCCGTGCCAACGCCTGCCGTTCCCGACGTTGTTCCCGATGTGTTCAGGTCCAACGATGCGCCTGCAACGCCAACTAAGCCTGCACCGCAAACTTCAAGAAGGGTGGGGCGAACATCGTCTGAACCGCTAATACGCGATAGTGCAGCTGGCAGGACAGTGCCGCAAAGGGCGCAGGCCGGCAACCAAGGCACAACAGAACGCCCAACGGTGTATACGCCCGAACCAAGGCCGAACGAAGAAACAAGGTTGCCAAACGTAACATCGGGAGATGCCGAAGAAAAGATAATATCCTTCGGCGAAACGGCCGTGGTACCCATCTTTAAGGTGCAAATCATTGCCAGTCCCACGCGCATACGTCGCAACAGTCCACAATTTAAAGGGCTGAAAGACGTGGGATATTTCAGAGAGAACGACATGGTGAAGTACACTTATGGCGCATCGGCCGACTATAACGAGATAAACCGACTGCGGAAGAGCATTGCCAACAAGTTCCCCGATGCGTTCGTCATCGCCTTTAAAGACGGTGAGCGCATGGATGTGAACAAAGCCATACGCGAGTTCTCGGTTAACAGACATAAAGGAAACAAATAATTAAATATGAAAATCTTTACGAGAGAGGTAAAAATCGCCCTTGTAGCCATTGCCGGAGTGGTGATATTGTTCTTCGGCATGAACTTTCTGAAAGGGTTAACCTTATTTTCCAACGATACAGGCTATAAGGTAATGTTCAAAGATATAACCGGTTTGTCTAACTCAACGCCAATCTATGCCAATGGGTTTGCTGTGGGCGTGGTAACCGGCATCCAGTATAACTACGACCAAAAGGGGGACATCGTGGTTACGATAGACCTCGATAAGAATATGCGCGTGCCGCAAGGAAGTACGGCCGAGATAGAGAGTGACTTCATGGGAAACGTGAAACTAAACCTTATTCTTGCTCCTAATAGCGGTCAGTTTCTTAGTCCGGGCGACGTGATACAGGGCAACGTAAGCAAGGGAGCATTGGCGCAGGTGGCCGATATGGTGCCATCTATCGAGCGATTGCTGCCCAAACTCGACTCTATTTTGGTTAGTGTGAACACTATTTTGGCCAATCCCGCCATCAACCAGTCGCTAGACAACGTGCAAGGGCTAACAGCTAACCTGCGCACCACTTCGCAACAGCTCAATGGTTTGGTGGCAGGTCTTAACCGAAGTGTGCCCGCTATGGTGGGAAAGGCCAACAAGGTGCTGGACAATACCAATACGCTGACCACCAACCTGGCTGCCCTAGACCTCGACGGAACGATGCAACAGGTGAACCGAACCTTGACCAACGTGGAGGAAATGACACAAAAGCTTAACAGCAACGAAGGCTCGTTGGGCTTGCTGATGCGCGACCCAACCCTTTACAACAACCTCAACGCAACGCTGATGAGTGCCGACTCGCTGCTTGTCAACGTTCGCCAGCACCCCAAACGCTACGTGCACTTCTCGCTCTTCGGGCGTAAAGACAAGTAGGGCTTTGAGTTTTTAGTTATAAAGTTACTGAGTTGGTAAGGCTTTGAACCCCACACCTCACCAACTTAACAACCATAAACACATCGCCGCCACCATTCTACAAAGCATAGAGTGGTGGCGGCTGTGTGTTTTAGGGCGGCTTGCAACAAAGCATTGCCCCGGCATTAGCCTCGTTGCGGCAAAACATATCACTCCCACCTTCCCCTTGGAGCAGGGTTGGGGTGAGGGTGGAACTAAGGTTGATCAACGCTGGGTTGACACTGGATTCAGCAAAGGCAAAAGCACTTTGAGGTCGCTAAGCGGGGGTTGTTTATTCGTTTGTTTGTCCACAATACTCTCCTTAAACTCGCTTAACGTAATGTTTCACAAGTTTTGCAAAACCTTTCACGTCCTTAATCTTCTTCAAAAACGGCCTGTAATTTGCCAAAACCAATTTTTTTTGCGATATTTGCAGTAGATTTCAGAGACCGCGGCACGCCATGTGCCGAAAACCAACAGCAGTATATATATAATGGACGTAACTCCCGATAAACATTGGGAAACAGCTCTTGCGCTCATTGCGCAGAACGTTTCTCCACAGCAGTTTGACACCTGGTTCAAACCCATTGTCTTCGAATCGTTTAACAACGAAACGAAGCTTTTGGTGTTACGTGTGCCAAGCTCGTTTGTGTACGAGTATATCGAGGAACATTATATCGACCTGCTAAGTCGTGTGTTGTTCTCTGCTTTTGGTCAGCGCATACGTCTTACTTATAGGGTGGTGGTGGACAGCGAGCACAAAAAGACCCAAGATATTGAGGCCGACCCCGCCGAGGCGCACGCTACGCAGGCTGCCAAGACATGGGGCGCAAAGCAAAAAGCTGTGGAAGAACCTGCCAAAGAGCAAGAGCTAGACCCGCAACTTAACCCACACCAAACTTTCTCTAACTACATCGAGGGCGATAGCAATAAGCTGTCGCGTTCCGTTGGGCTTTCTATTGCCGAGCATCCCAACACCAATCAGTTCAACCCCATGTTTATTTATGGGCCGTCGGGCTGTGGAAAAACCCACCTCGTAAACGCCATCGGCGTGCAAACCAAGCAGCTGTACCCCCAGAAAAGGGTGCTGTACATCAGCGCGCACCTCTTTCAGGTGCAGTTTGTTAACGCGGTGTTGAAGAACGCCACCAACGATTTCATCAAGTTCTACCAAACCATCGACATGCTTATTGTTGATGATGTGCAGACGTGGGCCAGTGCAGATAAAACCCAAGAAACGTTTTTCCACATCTTCAACCACCTCTTTCGCAACGGCAAACGCATCATCTTGGCCAGCGATCGCCCACCTGTTGAACTGAACGAAATGAGCGACAGGCTTATCACACGTTTCTCGTGTGGCATCATTGCCGAACTAGAAAAGCCCAATGTGCAACTCTGTGTAGACATATTGAACGCCAAAATACGCCGCGACGGACTGAAAATACCTGCCGAGGTGACGCAGTTTATTGCCGAAACGGCTAACGGAAGTGTGCGCGACTTGGAAGGGGTTATCAACAGTTTGATGGCTTATTCGGTGGTGTATAACAGCGACATCGACATGCGGTTGGCCGAAAGGGTGATTAAAAGGGCTGTGAAGGTAGACGATACGCCACTTACCGTAGACGACATTTTGGAGAAGGTGAGCAATCATTTCAACGTTAGCGTGTCGGCCGTGAGCAGCAAAAGCCGCAAGCGCGACTTGGTTGTGCCGCGCCAAGTGTCGATGTATTTGGCTCAGAAATACACCAAGATGCCTGCCAGCCGCATAGGGAAACTTGTTGGCGGGCGCGACCATAGCACGGTGCTGCATAGTTGTGCGCAGGTTGAGGCGCGACTTAAAACCGACAGCCTTTTTGCTGCCGAGGTGGAAAGCATTGCCACATCGTTTAAGCTGAAAGGATAGGGGAGAAATTGTTTTTTTTCTCCCCCATACAGATATTACTTGTTGTTAGAGATAATTTTTGCGCGAAGGTAAAGCCAAAGATGTTTTCTAGCCACGCTTGAAAGGCGCACATTTGTATTTGCTTATCAGTGTTTCGCGAGACTTCTTTCCCCACCAGATTGTGCTATTTCGTAGGCTTTATTCTCAGTGTCACTTCTGCATAGAGGTCGGCACACCCCGCAATCATCAGTAGATGGCTCTTCGATAGAGGCATGTCTTCGTTGTCTATCTCGCATTTGTACACATTATATTGCATACTGCCTTTGCATGTTACGAACCATTTAATGGTATGCGGCTCATCGTTGCCGAATAGTTTTTTGCTTCTAAATTCAAAGATATACGTTTCTCGTCCCCAAAAATCTTCCTTCCAAATCCGCATGTCAGTGGCAGATACATTCAATGTTGTTCCCCCGAGAAAGTTGGGTATGGTATTTTCTTTTATGTATGCCCATCTGGTTCTGTTAATTTCTAGGGGTTTGAGGTCGCTCCCTCTATAAACACGCACTTGGATGTCTTCCTTTTTAGCATTCCATGTTTCGGGCTTTGTGTTGTCGATGATGTTTAGAGAGTCTGCGATGTTTGTGCCTTTGGGACTTTCGAACCTGATGCTTACCCTAAAAGGGTCTACAACATGAGGGCCGTCTTCATCCGAACACGAGAGTAGTGTACATATACAGATGCAAAGCATGGCTTTTGTCCATATCGTTTTTATATAGGTCTTCATGATTGCTGCATTTTAATTGTATGTGAAATTGTGTTAGTGCTTTGTAAACGTGGCATACTTCAACAGACATCTATAATTAGTGCGTGTGCTTTCTGCGTTGTCGTTGTATGGAGCTGGAGTATCTGTGTTAAAAACATTGTCCAAGAAGTATCCATTGCCTTTCTTGTCTATGGCATTTGTTTCCACTTGTTGCGTATTTTTTGGGTTAGCTCACCTATGTTTTCTTCACTTGTTTCAGAACAGGCCACAATGAATATCCCTCCCAAGCAGTAAAGGATTGTTCGTTTGATTGAAAATTTGTTCATGTTCTTTGGTTTTAAAGTGTTGACACAGCAAATTTAAGTAAAACATTTTTACGCGCCAAGCGTTTAATAATGTTTCTTTCTATTTATTTTTAATTTCCTGTTTTATCTTCCGATTTACAACAAAAATGTACTCATATTAATGATATTGTTGTGTGTTGTGTGTGTCGCGATGGGGTGTAATAATGAAAAATAACTGTGTTTATCCTGCTCGGATACTGAAAAGATGGTCTAGTAAGACGTATAGATATTGTTCTAAAAATATTGATGTTTGGTAAAACCTTTCGTATTGCTCTGAGGGGGAAGGTATAAAATAACAGCCTTTTTGAAAGATAATTTGTTGCTTATCCAACCATATTCTATGAAAATGATGCTTTTTGGTGGTGGTTACTATTCGATACTAAAAGTAAACTATTATGGAGAAGCAAGGTGTGTGTTACCGATAAATATAGGTGGTGTAGCTTGCAGTCTGTTGTTATCGGCTGGCGGAATTAATTCGTACACTCGTCAACTCGTAAAGCTACAAGCTCGTTAACTCAAAAGGAAATGTCCACTTTTCAGTGGGGTTTTTAACATTGTGAGTGCCTTTTAAACTCACCAACTGCCCAGCAGGCTGCAAAAAACGATTCTCGCGGAGGTTGGTTATGATGCAAAAAGGGGCTAGTTGTACATGTTGGCAAAATGAATATTTATTTGGGACGACTGCCATTTACACCAGTTTTTAGGCTATTTGCTGCTAAACGCAGTGCATTTTGGTGCTAAATGCAATGCAATATGCCGCAAAATGCAGTGCGTTTTGGTGCTAAATGCAGTGCGTTTTGGTGCAAAACGCAGGGTAAAATGGTGCAAAACGCATGGTAAAATGCGGCTAAATGGAAGGTGATAAGCATAAAAATACACCGCAAATAGTATAAACAAACCTTTTAGAACCATGAAACACATGGCCCAAAAGGGCAAAATAACCATCAAAAAGTGGGATTTTAGGAGCTAAAAGTACGTAATTGGGCTTGAAAAATTACGAACATTCAACCAATCTAGAAAGGCTAAATGGTGCAAAATGCAAGTGGATTTCTTAAAAACGGACAGGTGGAACAATGCGTAGGCAGTAAAATAGCGGCTAATTACCTACTTTTGAGCCTTGATTTTCGCTAGAATGGCATGGATGTTAGAATATGTTTTGTAAAATAAAAGCACCAGATTTAACAATGGGGACTTGTTGAGAAAGAATTGAAAAGATGCATTCCAACAACCTCCTTTGCTTTAATGTCGGCTTCATCCGCAGAAAGCATTCCACACTTTTGTGCGCGTATGAATGTGCGCACAAGGTGGGAGCAGGTCTTGATAATGCGAGAAAGAGTAGGGGAGCGATGAAGCGCAGTTGTCGTTTAGGGCTGTTTAGGGTAAAACAAATGGTGGCAGCCAGTGGGGCAAACAACATGCGCCAACTACTGCTAGTGGTAGTTGGCGCATGTGTGCGTTAAGTGGGGCGTGCGTGAGGTTCTACACGCTGTTTTATTTCTCTTTTTCGCTGATAATCGACACGCAGAAAGTGCCGATGACGAGCATCGCGCCTGAGGCCAGCATCATGTGGCTTTGCACGCTGCCCAGCAGATGTAGCAACGTGCCACCTAAGGCGGCGGCGATGATTTGGGGTACGCAGATGGTGCCGTTAAATAGGCCTAGGTATGCGCCCATGTGTCCTTTTCCTTCCAAGGCGTTGGTTACGAAGGTGAAGGGCATGGCCAATGTTGCGGCCCAAGCGCAGCCAATGAGAATGAAAGGAACGAACATGAGGTACTTGTTGGCGATGTAGGGTACCAACAAAAAGCCGATGCCGCCCAACAGTAGCGAGAGGGCATAGGCCGTTTTGCGACTGCGGATGTTGGGTAACACCACTGCCCATAGCACGCTGCCAATGGCTTGAACGGCGAAAAGTATGCCCACCCAGTTGCCTGCCTCTTGATATTGGGGCGTGCTGGTGGCCGAATGTAGCTGCATGTCGACGCCCCAAACGGTGTCGGCGATAGAGCCTGTGGTGTAGGTCCACATGTACATAAAGGCAGCCCAGCAGAAGAATTGCACCAATCCTACGGTCCAGAACGTCTTGGGGGCGTTGCGCAGCAGGGCAAAGACGTTGGTTTTCTCCTTGTCGAGTGGCTTTTCCAGTTGGTTGTATTCGGCATATTCTTTCGGGTTCCACTCCTTAACCTTCAATGTGGTGTAGATAACGCAGAGGATAAGTATGGCTGCGCCCACGTAGAAGGACCAAATAACCGAGTCGGGGACGACACCTGCGGGGGCAATGTTGCTGATGCCGATAAAGGTGAAGAAGAAGGGGAAGATAAAGCCCACCACCGAACCGGCATTGCAGAGGAAACTCTGTATGGAGTAGGCCAGTGCCTTTTGTTTCTCGTTCACCATGTCGCCAACCAGCATCTTGAAGGGTTGCATGGCCATGTTGATGCTCGTGTCGAGGAACATGAGTGCCGTTAGGCCGAAAATCATGGCCGTACCGGCCGCCATGCCGAACGAACCGGCATTGGGCAGGAGGCACATCACCAGTACGGCTACCGTTGCACCCACGAAGAGATAGGGTATGCGGCGGCCAAAACGGGTCCATGTTTTGTCGCTCAGCGTACCAACGATGGGTTGAACAAGTATGCCCATCAGCGGCGGAAGTATCCAAAAGTAGCTAAGGTCGTGCGGGTCGGCGCCCAGCGTTGCGAATATTCGCGAGATGTTGGCACTTTGTAGGGCGTAGGCTATCTGCACGCCGAAAAATCCGAAACTAAGGTTCCATAGTTTCCAAAAGTCCAAGTCGGGTTTCTTTTTCAGTTGATTGTTCATATATGGTTGTATTCGTAATTTGGCGTTAATGGTTTTTGCACCTCACTGAATGTTGGGTGTGGGCATGTGTGGTTGGGTGCACGTTGTGGGGGATGTCGTGGCTTAGGCCGTTTGTTGCGCCTTGCTTTTCTCGGATGCTTGGGGCTGTTTGTCCAGGTCTTTGCCGTTGTTGTGCGCCGTGTTGGTTTCCTTTGGCAGGGTTCGCACCAGTTGTTCGGTTATGGATGTGGCAACGGGGCGTGTAGAGTCTCTCACTACTAGTCGGGTGCGAACCAGTCTCCGTTCTACCTTGCCTTTCTCGATATGTCCCTCCACGTGGCGCATGAGTATCTCGGCAGCCGCTTCGCCCACTTTAAACCCATGTTGGTCTACGGTGGTTAGGGCTGGGTCGCAGGCCACGGCGCGTTGTCCGTTGGTAAATCCGCATACGCTGATGTCTTCGGGAATGCGAAAGCCCTTGCGCTTGGCCGAGTAAAGTATGCCGATGGCCGTATCGTCGTTAACGGCGAAGAAGGCATCGGGACGGTCGTCCCTGTCTAACACCTCAGGCGCGATGCGCTCTGCATCTGAACGATTGTCGCATTGGAACACCAGTGAGGGGTCTACCTTTATGCCATGTTTGAGCAGTGCGTCGCAGTAGCCGTTGTAGCGGTTCTTTGATATTTCGAGTTTCATCGACGCGTTGAAGCAAGCCACGCGCCTACAACCTGTTTCCACCAAGTGAGTAACGGCGGCGTAGGCTCCTGCGTAGTCGTCTACCACCACGCGGCTGGCGTTTACGCCTGTACACACCCTGTCGTAGAAGACTAGCGGCACGCCTCTGTCGATGAGATGTTGGAAGTGGGCGTATTGTGTTGTGTCTTTGGCCTGCGACACGATGATGCCGCACACTTTGTTTTCGAAGAACGACTTGCAGATGCTCACTTCGCGTTCGTGCTGTTCGTTGCTGTGGGCCACCATGATGCGGTAGCCTTGTTTCTCTGCCGCCTCTTCAATGCCGGCAAGCACCGAAGCGAAGTAAAAGTGCGTTAGTTCGGGTACAATCACGCCAATGATTTTCATCGGGCGTACCCTGCTGTTGCGCAAGCTTTCGGCGATGAGGTTGGGCGAGAAGTTGTGTTCGTTGGCGTAGGCCTGTATGCGTTCGCGTTGTTGGCGGCTGATGCGTGGGCTGTTTTTCAACGCGCGCGATACCGTCGCAACCGAGACGTTCAACTCTCTTGCGATATCCTTCATCGTGATAGATGCTATTTCTCCCATAATTCTAAATTCTCTTTTGCCGCTAAAAAGCGCATGTAGTTGTTGTCTGTTAAGCCTTTCTGTGATGGCTTTTTGTAGAGGTAGACCTTGCAAAGATATAAATTTATTCTGTATTTCCTTATTTTTTATGCGGAATTATTCATGGTTTTCTGCATATTAGGAGAAGTTTTTATGTTGATGAGCCGGTGAACTTTCGGGTTGGTTGGTTTTTAGGTTGACGGGGTAATGATTTTTTAGGCTGATTGGTTGGTGGGTTGTAGGGATGTTTAGGGTAAGGCTGGTTGGTTCGTTAACAGGTTGGTAGTGGGAACTCTTTTTGTTTCCTCTGGGCTTTTCATTTACATACTTTTTCGCCTAATAAAGCTTTTCAATTCATTTTATGCAAACGTTTGCGCTAAACATTTTGCGCTTTTTCTGCGAAAAAAGCACGAACTAACACAAAGAAAGCTACTTTTGCAAGACAGATGTTGTGGCTCATTAAAAACCGTGGGCTCGACAAACCTAGACGAAACAATAAACCGACAGAGTTATTTGGATTGGTGACGAACCGCGAACGGCATATCCGGAAAGAAAGGATGTGAAACCCGAAAGGGCGAAAAACGACCTTTTACGCGCGCGCGTACCTTATATATAATAACAGCAGACAACTATAATTTAAACAATGCATAACTTAAACTTTTAAAAACTGAGAATGATGAAGCAGCTAATTAATGCGATGCCTCAAAGGATAGCCATGCTGGTGTGTGGACTTATCCTCTCCGTCTGTGCCTTTGCCCAGCAGATTGTGGTGAAGGGACATGTGAAAGATGCAACCGGAGAACCCATCACGGGTGCTACGGTGCGTGTCGCCGGACAAGAAGGCGGAGTGGTTACCGATATCGACGGTAACTTCAGCATCAACGCTAATGCAGGCGCCGAGGTTACGGTGTCGTACATCGGCTATTCCGATGCAAAGGCGCCAGCCAGTGCCAACATGGTTATCGTTATGAAAGACGATGCCGTCAAATCGCTGAACGAAGTGGTGGTGATTGGTTACGGCATGGTGAAGAAAAGCGACCTTACGGGGTCGGTAACGGCTTTGAAACCCGACTCGAAGAACAAGGGCCTTGTGGTTAACCCCCAAGACATGCTTTCGGGTAAGGTGGCTGGTGTGAACATTACGTCTGACGGCGGTGCACCTGGTGCAGGGTCGAGCATCCGTATTCGTGGAGGTTCGTCGCTAAACGCCTCTAACAATCCTCTTATCGTTATCGACGGAATTGCCATGGACCAAAATGGCGTGCAGGGTTTGTCTAACCCCTTGTCGATGGTTAATCCCCAAGACATCGAGTCGTTCAACGTTTTGAAAGACGCCTCGGCCACGGCCATCTACGGTTCGCGCGGTTCTAATGGTGTTATCATCATCACCACGAAGAAAGGTCGCAAGGGTATGGCTCCGCAAGTGAGCTATAATGGTAGTGTAACCATTGGTGTTAAGGGCAACTCGCTCAAACTGATGAACGGCGATGAATATCGCGATTTCATTACGAAGAAATACGGAGCAGGCAGCGATGCCGCAAAGGCATTGGGCACAGCCAACACCGATTGGCAGAAAGAGATTTACCGTACGGCCGTGAGCCACGACCACAATGTAGCTGTGCAGGGTGCGATTAAGAACTTGCCTTACCGCGTGTCTGTGGGCTATACTGGACAACAAGGTATCCTTAAAACTTCCGATTTCCAACGTGTTACGGCAGCTTTGAACCTCAATCCTTCGCTTTTCGACGACCACCTGACGATGAACCTCAACGCCAAAGGAATGTTCGCCGAAACGAATTATCCTAACTATGCTGCCATTAACGATGCTTTCCGTTTCGACCCTACGCAAAACATTTACGATAGAGCTAGTCGCCAGAGCGGCAACTTCGCCGGTTATTTCCAGTGGCGTTCGCCAGGTGGTTTCCTCGATGACAAGAATTACGATTACGCCAACAACAACTTAGCTCCCACCAACCCTGTTGCCGCATTGGCATTGCATTACGAAAGAGCTTACAGCCGCTCGTTCGTGGGAAGTGCAGACATCGACTATAAGGTTCATGGCTTTGAAGACCTGCGCCTGCACCTTACCCTTGGCGCCGACGTTTCTGAGGGTACACAAAACAAACGCGTACCCCCCACTGCACCCGAAGCTTTCTATTATGGTAGCTATGGTTCGGCCAACAAGCTGAAACGCAATCTCTCGCTCAGCATGTACGCACAGTACTTCAAAGACTTCAATGAGAAACACCACTTCGACATCATGGCTGGTTACGAGTGGCAGCATTTCTGGCGTAACGAGACAAGCGATTATACTGGCTACTATGGCTCGGGTCATAAGTCGAAACCTGGTCAAGAAACCCCGCACGTGCCTTATCACTCGCGCACCGAGAACTACTTGGTGTCGTTCTTCGGCCGTGCCAACTACACGTTGCTTAACCGTTACTTCTTTACGGCAACGGTGCGCGACGACGGTTCTTCGCGCTTTAAGAAACACTGGGCTTGGTTCCCGTCGTTCGCTTTCGCATGGAAGGCCAAGGAAGAAGGCTTCTTGAAAGACGTTAACGCAGTCTCGGACCTCAAGCTTAGGCTGGGTTGGGGTAAGACCGGACAGCAAGAAGGCATTGGCGACTATAACTATTTCGCCATCTACAACATCAACACGGGCACACAATCCTTCTATCCCATACTCGAAGATGGTAGGTTGGCCATGCCGCAGGCCTACGATCCGAACCTCACTTGGGAAACAACAACCACCTTCAATGTGGGTCTGGACTGGGGCATTCTTAACCAAAGGCTTAGCGGAAGCATCGATTGGTACTACCGTAAGACCACCGACTTGCTCAACTTTGCACCCGCAGCAGCTGGTACGAACTTTGACAACCGCGTGAACACCAACATCGGCGCACTGCGCAATACGGGTGTCGAGGCTACGTTAAGTTGGAAAGCCATCCAATCGAAAGACTGGTATTGGACGCTAGACTACAACGTAACCTTCAACCAAAACCGCATTACCGAACTGGTTGGCGCAAACTCTAAGCCCATAGAGACCGGCGCATCGATACACAGCGGAACGGGAAGAAAGATATTGGCATACGCCGTAGACCGTGCCGCTACTGCTTTCTATGTGTATCAGCAAGCTTACGATGCCAACGGAAAACCCATTGAAGGCGCTGTTGTAGACCGCAATCAAGATGGTATTATTAACGATGACGACCGTTATTTCTACAAGCAAGCAGCCCCGCCTGTAACGATGGGTCTCGCTTCGCGCCTTGAATATAAGAATTGGGACTTGGGCATGTCGTTCCGCGCAAGCATCGGAAACTACGTGTATAACGATGTTGAAGCCAGCCGAAGCGACATGAGCCAGCTGTGGACGGGTGGATTCCTCGAGCAACGCCCACTTTCAGCACGTCAGCTGAATTGGCAAACCAGCGACTGGACACAAAGCGACTACTTCGTGCGTAACGCCTCGTTCTTGCGTTGCGACAACATCACTTTGGGTTACAGCTTCAACAATCTCATGAAGGCGGGCTCTTGGCACGGACTTAGCGGCCGTGTCTACGCCACTGCATCCAATGTTTTCACCATTACCAAGTATAAAGGGCTGGATCCCGAAGTGTTCAGCGGTCTCGACTATGAGCTATATCCCCGTCCCACCTCATTCATACTTGGATTGAGCTTGAATTTCTAACAACCCCAAAAGAGAAATTACAATGAAACGATATATTAAAAACATCCTTCCGGCAGCTGCGATGCTGCTCACCGTTGGGCTTTCTTCGTGTATAGGAGACCTCGACGTAACGCCTATTGACCCCAATAAGCGAACGGGACTGGACCCAGTAGCGTTGTTTAACCAATGCTATGCCAATTTGTCTATTGAGGGATTGGAAGGCCCTGGCAAGTCTATTGTTACCGCCGACGACCCTGGTACGACGGGTTTAGTGCGCCAATATTTCAATGCCAACGAACTAACCACCGACGAAGCCATCTGTTCGTGGACCGACCCGGGTGTGGCTACGATGAACACCAACGAGCAAGGAGCCAGCAATGCCTTCCTTGCCATCTACTATAACCGCCTTTATGCGGGCATCTCTGTTTGCAACCACTACTTGGATGTGGCAGCAAACGTAGATGCTACGCGTACGGCCGAGGTACGTTTCTTGCGCGCATTGCAATTCTATTTGGCCATGGATGCCTTCGGAAATATAGCTCTGCCACTCACCGTTAGTACCGAAAAGCCCGTGCAACGCACTCGAGCCGAAGTGTACGCATGGCTAGAAAAAGAACTGTTAGAGATAGAGCCGCTCTTGTCCGAGCCAAAGGCCAAGAAGTCTAGCGATGCTGGTTACGGTCGTGCAGATAAGGCTGCTGCCTGGATGTTGCTAACCCGCCTTTACCTCAATGCGGAGGTTTACAGCGGTACTCCACAGTGGCAGAAGGCTGCCGAGTATGCCGAGAAGGTGATAAAGTCGGACTATAAGCTCTTTACCGCAGGCACAACCAACTATTCTGCTTACCAAATGCTCTTTATGGGCGACAACGGCGAGAGCGGTGCCTCGGTAGAAGCAGTGCTGCCACTGCTGCAACAGGGAAATAAAACTGCTGCATACGGAAACACCACGTTCCTCATTGCATCAACGTGGAAAGACGATATGCCCGCTCATGGCACAGGTGAAGTATGGGCAGGAAACCGTGCACGTCGCGAACTGGTACAGAAGTTCTTCCCTGGAGCTGTTCCCTCTGGAAACACAGCAACCATATTGAATGCTGCCGGCGATAAACGTGCTTTGTTCTTTGCAGTAGATCGTACATTGGAAATTCCCAACGATGCTGCCATAAAGGATTTTAAGAGAGGCTATTCGGTAGTGAAGTTCACGGGCATTAAGAGCGACGGCTCGCCCGCAACAGATTCAAAATACGTTGATACCGACTTCTTCTTCTTCCGTGTGGCCGAGGCTTACCTCGCATACGCTGAGGCAACGGCTCGCCTTAATGGTGGAAATGCCACAACACAAGGTATTGCCTATCTTAATGAGTTGCGCAAACGCTCGGGTGCTGCTGAACTCCGTGGCTTCTCGTTGCGCGAAATTCTCAACGAGCGTAGCCGCGAATTCTATTTTGAAGGTCAACGCCGCACCGACCTTATCCGTTATGGATACTTTGGTGGAGACAACAATTATATGTGGTCATGGAAGGGTGGAGCGCCTAATGGACGCACCTTCGACGTCCGTCGCAACATCTTCCCCTTGCCAGCTTCCGATCTCTCCGTTAATCCTAACTTGAAGCAGAACCCTGGATATTAAACCATTAATTCAGACAAACATGAATAAAATCATAAAAACATCCTTGATGCTGCTGGGTGGCATCTTTGTGATGGCAGCCTGTTCGGACGATAGGGACGATAACCCCACTATCAAAGTGCCGACAGCATTTAAGATGGAAACGCCTGCATTTGTATCCTCGCAAGTGAATTTGAACAACGCTGCCCAATTTAGTTTCGCATGGGAAAAGCCCGACTTCGGCTATTTTGCCAAGGTGAACTACACCCTTGAAGTGTCTAACACGGGCAAATTCACCGCATCGCCAGCTGATGAGGCGGCCGACCTTAGTGGTAAAGTCGTGGCCGACTATGCCGAGATTTCCACCATCTTCCCCCTAAACAAGGCCACCATCACCAACGACGACTTGGCTTTGGCCATTATGCAAGTGGGACAGTGGGAAAAGCCCGAACAATTGCCAGCCACGCAAAAGGTGTATATGCGCGTAAAGGCTGCATTGCCAAATGTCGCTTCGCTGCACTCTAATGTGATAGAGTTCACTGTTGTTCCTAAGTATGTGAAGTTGCCACCCAAAATTACCCAATGCTATATCACGGGTAGTGAATATGGATGGGGTGGGACTTGGAAACCACTTACGCCAGTAAAAAACACCACAGGAAAGCAAGGTAAGGGTGTGCCCACCTTCTGGATGATGGCTTACTTCAAGGCTGGTGAAGAGTTTAAGTTCGCTCCAAAACCTGCATGGGAAAATGACTTTGGCGCAGCTAACGCCACTATCACCGACCATGCGGGGGCTAGTCCCAGTAATGCAGGAGGCAATATTAAGATTGGTAATGCTGGCTGGTACCTCGTTGTTGTTACAAATAATGGCGAAAACCGTACAGTTAGTTTCGAAAAGCCAGAAGTTTACCTACAAGGTCCTACAATAGGCAACTGGGATTGCAAGAAAGAAAATAAGTTCACTGCGCCCACAACGGCCACTGGCGAGTTTGTTTCGCCCGCTTTCGTTGCTACGGATGAGGTTCGCATGTGCGTAAAACTTAAGGACTTTGACTGGTGGAAGAGCGAGTTTATCGTGAACAAAGCCGGCGACATTGTTTATCGTGGCGAAGGTAACGACCCAGAAAAAATCACTGTAACAGCAGGTCAACGCTGTTACTTGAACTTCTCAACTGGTAAGGGTTCATACAAATAACGAGCTGTTTCGGCTAATGCCGAGCACATAACCTTTAACAAGGCCATATCTGCGTCTCCTTCATGGGGCTTGGGTATGGCCTTGTTTGTTGTATAGATGCAAAGTTGGTTTTGGCGAATGGATTTCAGCAGAGCTTGTGTTCCGTTATTGTTCTGTTTTTCCTCTTGCTGAGATGTTGCAATTAATCTGGCCATTAGCTGTTAAGTAATAATTATGCAATGAAAGCATTTGTATTTTATGTTATATAGCATAAATAGAGAAACAAAATAATAATAGAAGAAGAATTTAAGTAAAGTGTTTTATTTTCTTTTAGAAATATTTGCACCTTGTTTAATTAATGTGTAACTTTGCATCAGTTTAATGAATACGACCGATTTCCAAAACATTTGAAACGAAAACCGAAATAATCTACTGCATAGAAAACTGAAATGCCTTGTAAAGGGAGCGGCTTATGTCGCCCCCTTTCTTTTTTCCTGTCTTGCTCATGGTAAGTGGCGGATTTACAACGCTCTATTCTATGTTTGCGCGATGTTGTGTGTTTCTGTTTTTTAGGTTTAAAAAGCAGCCCGTGTGCGTTTGCTGGCAAGGGCAATTGTTTGCTGGCTTTCGCTATGTTGCGGCAAAGCAGATGTCGCATTTAGCAAATCTTGTGCCTAATTCAGCTGTTCGCATATTCATGTCCATTACGCCTACAATTGCATATCCTCCCAATTTTATTTCCGTTTTCTTTGCGTTATGTTTTTTTTACGCTATCTTTGCATCGCCTAGTGTGCTGCATTTCCCTTTTGCATGCCATGTTATGCCTACGTGGAGCGGTGCAGAGCGGTGGGCAACTTGATAGTTATTGAATATGATTTTTGGGCGAGTGGCATGCAAAGAACATCTCGTGATGCGCCGCCTTAACATTAAAACTAATAATCCAATGAGTGCAACAGCAATCGTTATCATTGTAGTGGCCGTGTTGCTCCTGGTTTGGGGCGTGGCATTGTATAACAACTTGGTGAAACTTCGCAACAATCGCGAGAACGCCTTTGCCAATGTAGACGTGCAATTGAAGATGCGTCACGACCTTGTGCCGCAGCTAGTGGGCACAGTGAAAGGTTATGCCGCACACGAACAAAGTGTGTTTCAGCGTGTAACCGAGGCGCGCGCCGCTGCTATGGGGGCTACAAGCATCAACGACAAGATAGCAGCCGAGAACATGCTTACCAGTGCCTTGTCGGGCTTGAAGGTTTCGATGGAGGCTTATCCCGAACTGAAAGCCAACGCCAATTTCATGCAGCTGCAAACCGAACTGGCCGACATCGAGAACAAGCTAGCAGCAACTCGCCGTTTCTTCAATTCGGCCACGCGCGAACTTAACAATGCCGTGCAGACCTTCCCCTCGGTAATCTTTGCCAAGATGTTTGGTTTCCAAAAAGAACCCATGTTCGAGATTCCCGACAGTCAGCGCGCAGAAGTGGAGCGCGCACCCGAAGTTAAGTTCTAATCAACCCACGCCTTACAACGCATGAAGTACGTAGGAATGCAAACGCAGATTAGCCGCAACAACACGCTCAGCCTGTTGTTGCTGCTGCTCTTTCCCGTCATCATCTTGGGTATGGTGTGGGTTTTCCTTGCCGTGGTCAACTATTTCGGCAACGGCTACTATGATGTCAATGGCGAGTTTCATCGCCAGTTAGACCTTCATGCCGTGTTAACAACCTTTGTCGAAGTTCTTCCGTGGGTTGTGGGCATCGTGGGTGTGTGGTTCTTGATAGCCTATTTCTTCAATGCAAGCATGATTCAGCATGTGGTTCAGGCCAAACCGCTTACTCGAAAAGACAATGCGCGCGTGTACAACATCGTTGAAAACCTCTGCATGGCCTGCAACATGGATATGCCGGCCATCTATGTTGTCGACGACAACCAGCTAAACGCCTTCGCCAGCGGCATAAACAAGCGCACCTATGCAGTTACCGTAACCACAGGACTGTTGGATATGCTCGACGACGACGAACTGGCGGGTGTTTTGGCGCACGAACTAACCCACATACGCAATCGCGATACGCGCCTGCTTATCACCAGCATCGTGTTCGTTGGCATTGTCAGTACGGTGATGATGGTGGCTGCCCGTTTGCTTTACGGCTTTATGATTAGTGGCGGCTCGCACTCGCGCAGCAGCAACAAAGACAATCGCAATGGCATGGCGGCCACGTTTATTGTGCTGGTTGTGGTGGTGATATGTGCGGCCATTGCCTATTTCTTCACCTTGCTCACGCGTTTTGCTATTTCGCGAAAGCGCGAATACATGGCCGATGCTGGCGGAGCAGAATTGTGCGGCAATCCTTTGGCGTTGGCATCGGCATTAAGAAAAATATCCAGAAACCCTGGTTTGGACAGCGTTAACCGCGAAGACGTGGCTCAACTCTTCATCGTTCACCCCGATGAAATGGACCTTGGCTTGTTGGGATTTGTGGAAGGCCTGTTCAGTACGCACCCCGACCCAGAGAAACGCATTGCTATTCTCGAACAATTCTAGGCTTATTTTGAGTTTTGAGTTCATGAGCTTTTGAGTTTATGAGTTCGTGAGTTTTTGAGTTTATGAGTTCGTGAGCTGTTGGGCTCATGAGCTTTTGAGCTTGTAAGTTTGTGAGCTTTTGGGTTTATGAGTTCATGATTTTTTGCGTTTATAAGTTTTTGGGTTCATGAGTTTTTGAGTTTGTGAGCTTTTGAGCTTTTGAGTTCATACGCTTTTTGAGTTCATGAGTTTTTGAGTTTGTGAGCTTTTGAGTTCATACGCTTTTTGAGTTGATGAGTTTTTAAGTTTTTGGGCTTTTGAGTTCATACGCTTTTTAAGGTCAAGGGCTTTTGGGGTTCATCAGTTTTTGAGTTCATATTTGTTTGAGTTCATCAGTTTTTGTGTTCATTATTTTTTTTGAGCTCATGAGCTTTTGAGTTTGCTGTTTTTTGAGTTCGCAAGTCCGTAAATTCATAGGTCTGTAAAGTTTCGCAGCCCTTCTGTCTTTGGCTTTTACCTGCGAAATAAGCTTGTAATCTCGTCGACTTGTCAACTCGTTCCCTCGTCAGTTTGTCCTCTTGTCAACTCGTTTCCTTGTCCTCTTGTTTCCTTCCCCTCTTGTTAACGCATTCTCTCTTTCTCTCATAGCTTTTCCAACTTGTTAACTCGTCCTCTTGTTAACTTCTATTATTGTCCCCTCGTTAACTTGTCAATTCGTTCTCTCGTCAACCAGATTTTTGTCTTCTTTTCAGCAAGATTTTTAACATTATGAGTGCCTTTTTATCCACCAAGTGTCCACCTGGCTACAAAAAAATGATTCTCGCGAGGGTTAGTTTTGATGCGAAAAAGGGTTAGTATGCGAATACGTCAAAATGAATATTTATTTCAAAGCACCGCAATTTGCACCAGTTTTTGTGCTGTTTGCGGCTAATTGAAGTGCATTTTGGTGCTAAACGCAGTGCATTTTGGTGCTAAACGCAACGCATTTTGGTGCTAAACGCAACGCATTTTGGTGCTAAACGCAGTGCGTTTTGGTGCTAAATGCAGTGCGTTTTGATGCTAAACGCAAGCCAAAATGCTGCTAAATGCGAGGCGAAAAGCATAAATATTCACATCAAAGAGATAGGCAAAACCTTTTCTAACCATTAAAAGCATGGCTCAAAAGGTGCAAAATACCCATTAAACAGTGGTATTTTAGGGGCTAAAAGTGGGTAATTGGACCTGAAAAAATACGAGCTGGCAACCAAACTAGAAAGGCGAAATGGTGCAAAATGCAGGTATTTTCTTAAAATTGAACTAAAAATAGAGCGGCGTAAGGCTGAAAAAACGGCTAATTGCATGCTTTTAGCCCGCTGTTTTCGCTAGAATGGGTTGGCGAACGAGGTGTGTTTTGTAAAATATGTCGTATTATTTTAAGATTTATGAGGAGGTGAATTTGTGAGTTGTTAGGCTGATGAGTTTTGTGAGTTAATGATTTGTTGTAGTCAAACAGAATTGGATTGGAAAAGCTGGATGTGCATTGTCAGCAAATATATGTCCTCCTTTTCCCCTACGCAAGGGTTTATTGGTGCCATGCTGCACACCTCTCACATTCTTTTAACAATAATCTTCCAACGGCAATTCTGTTAGACTATAAGTTCATAGGTTCATAAGTTTAATGCCTTGTTAAGCTTATGAGGTTTGTGAGTTTATGAGCTGTTAAGTTCATAGGTTTTGAAGTTTAATGTTCTGTTAAGCTGATGAGGTTTGTGAGTTAATGCGTTGTCCAGTTCATAAGTGTGTAAATTTGTAGGTCTATTCCCCGCTTTTTAACAAAGCGATCTAATCGCATACCTCTCGCAAGAGCAGCGTTCTTCATTATCTCGCACCCGCACATCAACTCGCAAACAGGCAGCCGCCAAAGCCCGCCAATAGGCCAACCCGCAAGCCTATTCATCCAGAACGAATTGCAAAGACCAACTGTCAAATTCGCCTGCATACGCCCATACGGCATCCTCATGAAAGAGGAAAAACACCATTTACTTAGATTTTCTCTATTTTACTTGCCCTTATTAGGCTTATTTTGTGTATATTTGCAGTTCATAATCTTACAAACAAATTTATATTTAAAAAGCCATGCGATTAATAATAAAGGCAGATTATGACGGACTGTCCAATTGGGCAGCTGAACACGTCATTGAAAGTATTAATAAAGCAGCACCCACTAAGGAACGCCCCTTTGTGTTGGGATTGCCCACCGGCGGCACTCCCGTAGGCATGTACCAAGCTTTGGTAAAGGCATGCAAGGAGGGTAGGGTGTCGTTTAAAAACGTAGTTACGTTCAATATGGACGAATACGTGGGACTGCCCGTTGAGCATCCCGAAAGCTACCACTCGTTTATGTACCGCAACTTGTTCGACCATATCGACTGTCCCAAAGAAAACGTGCACATCCTTAATGGCAATGCAGAAGATTGGGAGGCCGAATGTCGCCAATACGAAGAGGCTATCAAGGCCGCAGGAGGCATCGACTTGTTTATCGGCGGTGTGGGTGTAGACGGCCATTTGGCCTTCAACGAACCCGGTTCGTCGCTCACTTCGCGCACCAGGCGCATGCCCCTAACCCACGACACGCGTGTGGTTAATTCGCGTTTCTTCGATAACGACTTCGAAAAAGTGCCCCGTTTCTCGCTCACTGTGGGCGTAGGCACCGTTATGGATGCACGCCAAGTGATGGTACTTATCAACGGACACGGTAAGGCCGGCGCTTTGCGCGATGCCGTTGAAGGCCCCGTTACGCAGATGCGCACCGTTAGCGCGCTGCAAATGCACGAAGATGCCATCATCGTTTGTGACGAAGCAGCCACCGACGAACTGAAAGTTGGTACTTACAAATATTTTAAAGACATAGAAAGGGCTTAACAATATGAGACTTAATCTAAGTTCGGAAATCGTTCTAAACAAAATTCCCGAAGAATATTACAATCCTAAAAACGCCGTCGAACGCTCTGAAATAACACGCTGCGAGAAAATAAACACCGACATCTTCCCCAAGATTGAAGAAGGTGCCGAACACATCGCACGAGCCATCGAGGCCGAAATCGAGTTTAAGAACGATCAAGGCAAGCTTTGCGTGTTGGGCTTGGGAACGGGCAATTCGCTAACGCCCGTGTTCGAAGAGCTTATCAAACGCCATAAGGAACATGGGTTGAGCTTTGCGCGTGTGGCTGTGTTCAACGCCTACGAGTATTTCCCGCTCAACGAAGGAAACCCACATAGCAGCATCAGCCAATTGCGCGAACGCTTTCTCGACCATGTGGACATCGCTCCCGAAAACGTGTTTACGCTCGATGGAACGGTGCCACAAGAGATGGTGAACAGCAGTTGCAAGCAATATGAGCAGCGCATTGCCGACATGGGCGGCATTGATGTGATGTTGCTTGGCGTGGGTCGTATGGGCAATATCGCCACGAACGAACCCGGCAGTGTGCTTACTTCGGGCTCGCGCCTGATACTTATCGATGCCGTTTCGCGCGAAGAAATGACGTTGAGCTTTGGCTCTAAGGAGGCCGTTCCACCCTGTTCCATCACGATGGGCATATCTACCATCCTCGGTGCACGTAAGATTTTCCTCACCGCTTGGGGCGAAGATAAGGCCGACATCATACAGAAAGCGGTGGAAGAGAAAATTACCGACGCGCTGCCCGCATCGTTCTTGCAGACGCATAAGGATGCCAACGTGGTCATCGACCTGCCCGCGGCATCGCGCCTTACGCGCATTGTGCACCCTTGGCTGGTAACTTCTTGCCAATGGACAGACAAGCTTGTGCGTTCGGCTTTGGTATGGTTGTGCCAGCTAACGGGCAAACCCATCCTCAAACTTACCAACAAAGACTATAACGAGAACGGTCTAAGCGAACTCTTGGCTTTGTACGGTTCGGCCTATAATGCCAACATCAAGATTTTTAACGACCTGCAACACACCATCACGGGATGGCCTGGCGGTAAGCCTAACGCCGACGATACCTATCGCCCAGAGCGTGCAACGCCTTATCCTAAACGTGTGATTATCTTCTCGCCGCACCCCGATGACGATGTTATCTCTATGGGTGGAACGCTGCGCAGACTGGTTGAGCAAGGTCATGAGGTGCATGTGGCTTACCAAACGTCGGGCAACATCGCTGTTGGAGACGAAGAGGTAACGCGCTTTATGCACTTTATCAATGGCTTTAATCAGCTGTTCGCAGGCGATTCGGATACGGTTATCAAGGATAAGTATCGCGAAATAAAGGCTTTCCTCAAAGAGAAGAAAGACAGTATTGGCGATACGCGCGACATTCTTACCATCAAGGGACTTATCCGTCGCGGTGAGGCCCGCACGGCTTCAACGTATAACAACATCCCCTTGGAGCGTGTTCACTTCCTCGACTTGCCTTTCTACGAGTCGGGTAAGATAGAGAAACTGCCTATGGGCGAGGCCGATGTAAAGGTGGTTCGCGAGTTTATCCACGGCATTCAGCCGCACCAGATATACGTTGCAGGCGACTTGGCCGACCCACATGGTACGCACAAGAAGTGTACCGACGCCGTTTTCGCCGCCATTGACGAAGAGTTGAAGGCCGGCGAGAAGTGGCTCGACGACTGTCGCGTATGGATGTACCGTGGCGCTTGGGCCGAATGGGAAATCGAAAACATCGAAATGTGTGTGCCCATGAGCCCCGAAGAGTTGCGCGCTAAACGCAATTCCATCCTCAAACATCAGTCGCAAATGGAGAGCGCGCCTTTCTTGGGCAACGACGAACGCCTATTCTGGCAGCGTTCGGAAGACCGAAACCGCGGCACTGCTGCACTATACGATAAGCTTGGCTTGGCTTGTTACGAGGCTATGGAGGCCTTCGTTGAGTATAAGTTCAAGGAGATGTAGCGGATAAAGAGGGGAGGAGGAGTTCCTAGTTAACAAGTAGACGAGTTGACAAGCTAACCAATTAGCGCGTTGACGAGTTGGGAAGTTGACACGTTAACCATTCGCCCTCACCATACAGACAATACCATTTAAATCCCCGTTGGACTTATTCTTGCGATGCGTTTGCCGCCATGCAGCGTATTTAAGCGTAAACCCAATGGGGATTTTGCCTAATCTAAACGATCATATTATCATCATGGAAGAAAAGAATTTGCTCCAACTGGTGTCGCATTTCAACGTGAAGGGCACCGTTAAGAGCGTGAAACCACTGGGAAACGGACTGATTAACGACACCTATAAGGTGACGATGAACGAACCGAACGCCCCCTGTTACGTGTTGCAACGCATCAACAATGCCATCTTTAAAGATGTGGAACTGCTGCAACGAAACATCGAATCCGTTACTGCGCACTTGCGAAAGAAACTGGAAGAGCAGGGCGCAACCGACATCGACCGCCGTGTGCTGACCTTCATCAAGGCCGAAACGGGCAAGACTTACTGGCGCGAAACCGACGATACTTATTGGCGCATGATGCTGTTTATACCCGATGCCTATACCTATGAGACGGTGAACGAAGAATATTCGCATGCCGCTGGTTTGGCTTTCGGACAGTTCGAGGCCGCCCTTGTAGACCTCCCCGCGCAGTTGGGAGAAACAATTCCCGATTTCCACAACATGGAATTGCGCGCCCGACAGCTGAAAGAGGCCGTGCAGAAAGACCCCGTTAAGCGCCTTTCTGTGGTGAAAGACATCGTTGAGGAGCTTAATGGCAACATGGAAGAGATGTGCAAAGCCGAACAGCTTTACCGCGAAGGCAAGCTGCCTAAGCGCATCTGCCACTGCGATACCAAAGTAAACAACATGCTGTTTGATGCCGATGGCAACATCCTTTGCGTTATCGACCTCGACACGGTGATGCCAAGCTTTGTGTTTTCTGATTATGGCGACTTCCTACGCACTGGCGCAAACTACACCGCCGAAGACGATTCCAACCTGGCTAACGTGGGCTTTAATATGCCTATCTTTAAGGCTTTCACCAAAGGTTACCTAACTTCGGCAGGCGCATTCCTCACACCCATCGAGCGCGAAAACCTGCCTTTCGCAGCCAAACTCTTCCCCTTTATGCAGTGTGTGCGTTTCCTTACCGATTATATCAACGGTGACGAGTACTACAAAATCAAGTATCCCGAACACAATCTCGACCGTGCCAAGAACCAATTGGCACTGTTCAACAGCGTTTGTTCGCACGAAGAAGAGATGCAACGCTTTATTGCCGAATGCTAAATCATTGCGGCTAAGGCCGGATAGGGAAGCAACCAAAGGGCTGCATCCCTGCTCGGCCGTGGCCAATTACACCTTAACACCAATTTCCAAAGCATGAATAACTATATTGTAAAGTCCATTTCCGCCAGCGATGTGAAGGCCGAAAACGTGCCATCGTTGCTCGATAAGGCCGAAATTCCCTTTGAAACCATCGGCAATGTCAATTGGGCGGAGGCCTTTCCTTGCAAGCCCAACGTGGCGTTTCGCATGGCTTATGCCGGCGATAAGATACTGCTAAACTTCCAAGTAGAAGAAGATAGCGTGCGTGCCGTTGCCCCAACGGATAACGGACGCGTGTGGGAAGACTCGTGTTGTGAGTTCTTTGTCAGTCCTACCGACGATGGAACGTATTACAATATCGAGTGTAATTGCGCAGGAACACTCCTTGTTGGTTTCGGTCCTGGGCGCGAAGGGCGGCAACATTTGCCCGCAGACGTGTTGCAAAAGGTAGACCGATGGTCGTCGTTAGGCCGTCAACCGTTCGACGAAAGGGTAGGGCTGTGCCGGTGGCAAATGGCCTTGGTCATCCCAACAAGCCTATTTATGCACCATCCCAACCTGCAATTGCAGGGCAACAGCATGCGTGCCAACTTCTATAAATGTGGCGATAAGACGCAAAAGCCCCACTTCCTATCGTGGAATCCCATCGCTTTGCCCAAGCCCGACTTCCATTGTCTGCCCTTCTTCGGCACCATTTCTTTCGCTCGTTAACCCCTCTTCGCCCCCTCGAAACAACGAATATGGCCAATACCACACAAGCTTGGCAACCTGACGAAAGCCAACAACGGGTGATAAACTTGCAACAAGGCATTCACCTTGTGTTGGCTCCGCCAGGGTGCGGAAAAACACAAATACTTACCGAACGCGTGCGCTTGGCTCGTAAAAACGGAGTGAACTACGCCGACATGCTGTGTCTTACCTTCACAAACCGTGCTGCACGCGGTATGGTAGAACGCATAAAGGCCAACATCGACGATGTTGCCGCGGCCGAAGTGTACGTAGGCAACGTGCATCGCTTTTGTTCGCGCTTTCTATACGACAACGGATTGATTGCCGCCGAGACGTCGGTTATCGACGACGACGATGCCCTGAGCATCCTTGCGCGCTACACCGAGGAAGACGAAATGAAGGTGGCCGAGAGCTTTAAACGCCGGCGCGACTACTTTGAAATTATCTTCTTGTCGCACCTGATGCACCAAATTGCGCACGTGCATCCCAAAAACTTGCGCCTACACGCCGACTGCTTGTCGGCCGAAGACGTGCACGCCATGCGCAAGTTGTGCGAACTGAACCGCATAGACTTCACGCCGCAGGCCATGACCGACATCTACCTGCACGCCTCCACCTACGAAACCATGTTGCAAGGCGCACAGATAGACTACGCGGCGCTTTGTCTTGTGGTGGCTCTTTTGCGCAAAATGAAGTTTGCCAAGCAATACGAAGACTACAAACGAGAAAACAAACTAGTTGATTTTGAAGACCTTTTGCTCCTTACTTACGATGCACTCGTGGCCGATGTAGCGGGCGTTTATCGGCGATACGCATGGTTGCAGGTAGACGAAGTGCAAGACCTTAACCCCTTGCAGCTAGCCATTGTCGACGCGCTAACGGCCAAAGAAAACCCCACCGTGATGTTTCTGGGCGACGAACAGCAGGCCATTTTCTCCTTTATGGGGGCGAAACTCGACACGCTTAACCAACTTAGGCAGCGTTGCGGAACCAATGTTCACCACCTTTCCGTTAACCATCGTTCGCCAAAATACTTGCTCAATGTGTTCAACACCTATGCCAAAGCCATGCTCAACATCGACGAACGACTGCTGCCCGAGGCCGACAACAGCGATATGGGCACAGGAAACGAACTGCAAGTGGTAAGCAGTAACGTGTTGGACACCGAGTATAAGGACGTGGCACGGCTGGCAGGAAACCTGCAAACACAAAATCCTAACGAAACAACGGCCATCATTGTAAACGCCAATCGCGATGCCGACGACCTTAGTCGCGCACTTCATGCACAGGGTTTGAGCCATTTCAAGGTGTCGGGACAAGACCTCTTCGCCTCGCCAGAGGTAAAGCTACTCTTCGCCCACCTTAACATATTGGCCAACGCCCACAACTTTATTGCTTGGGCTAGGCTGTTAAAGGGCTTGCGCGTGTTTGAAGGTAACGCTGCCGCACGCAACTTTGTGCAAGCCCTTTTGCGCTGTGCCATGCTGCCAACCGACCTGCTTTCGGCCGATAAATCTAGTTATATCGAGCGTTTCGCCCATTGTTTCGATACCGAAGAGATAGTGGTTTTCGACACCGAAACCACGGGTCTGAACGTCTTTGAAGACGACATCGTGCAGATTGCGGCCGTGAAAATGCGTGCCGGATGCGTGGTGGAGGGGTCGGCTTTCAACGTTTTCATCAAGACAGAACGCCCCGTTCCTGCCATGCTTGGCGACATTCCCAACCCCATTGTGGCCGAATTGCTGCACAACACCTGTCTGCCTGCCGCACAGGCCCTGCAAAGCTTTATGCAATATGTGGGCAACAGCATGCTGTTGGCTCACAATGCCGACTTCGATTACAACATTCTCCGCTTTAATTTGCAACGCTATTGCCCCTCGATAGACCTGCACGCCACCCATCCCACATACTTCGATTCGCTCAAAATCATTCGGTTGCTCCAACCAGGACTAAAACAATACAAGCTTAAAGCCTTGCTCGAAGTGCTGCATTTGGAAGGAACAAACTCGCACTTGGCCGACGAAGACGTGCAAGCCACGGTGAGCTTGGTGGGCTATTGCAGGCAAAAGGCAGCCGAGATGATACCTGCCCAGCAGCAATTTCTGGCTCGTCAGCGTGTGCAACATTGTGCCGCGGTGTTTCGCCAACGTTATGCCGAGCTTTTCAATGCTCACTATGCACGGCTCTATTGCGTGCCCATCGAGGGTTCAAAGCCAGCCTTGGTGCAGGCGATAAACGATTTCTACACCTTCCTTCTCGAAGAAAACCACATCCAACCCGTGCCCAACATCGCCTATGTTGAGGCCTATTTGCAGGGCAACATGCTTGCCGGCGACGAGGCACAAGCCTTGGTTCAGCAACTGCAAGCCCACATTATGGAGCTGAACACCTTGAAAGAGGCCGACCTTTGCGGTAGCGATTTCATTGCCGAACGCATCTACGTAACCACCATTCACAAGGCTAAGGGGTTGGAGTTCGACAATGTGCTGATATTCGATGCCGTAGATGGGCGTTACCCCAACTTCTATACGCGCACCGATGAGCGGCAAACCAGCGAAGATGCGCGCAAGTTTTACGTGGCCATGACGCGGGCCAAGCGGCGCCTTTTCGTGTCGTGGGCACTGTCGCGCGAGGCATACAACGGCACGTCGCGCCCCTGCGAGTTAACCCCTTTCATGCGGCCTGTGCTGCATCTCTTTGCAGGTGGTTAGTCCTACGAAGTCTTTTTCCACTTTATTTTTCATCCCATCACACACTCATACCATATTATAATATATGCGAGCAAAACTGCTTATCCTTACGTTTCTAACCTTCGTGCTTATCACTTTTGCCATTCCCACCATGCCAGGGATATGGCGAACGGCCAAGCTTGCCGATGGAACAGAGATACGACTTGAACAAGTGGGCGACGAAAACCTGCACTATTGGCGCGATGTTCGTGGCGTTTGCTATAACGTAGACGATGAGGGCGTGGCCACGCCCATTGCCAATATCGGGGCGGTAAGGGCGAAAGCGGCCACCCGAATAGCACAAAACAACGCCCGCCGCGCCGCTGCCGCCACCCGTACGGTAGGCATTTCGCGCCGACATGTGGGCAAACGCAAGGGACTTATCGTGTTGGTTAACTTCACCGACGTGCGTTTTCAGCCCGCCCACACCAAGTCTTTGCTTTCGCGAATGGCCAACGAGGTGGGCTTTACCTATAAAGACGGACACCGCGGAAGCCTGCACGACTACTTTAAAGACCAAAGTAACGGTCTGTTCCATCTCACTTTCGATGTGGTAGGCCCCGTTCAGCTGCGCCACGACATGGCTTATTATGGCAAAGATACGCTCGATTGGCGTGGTTCGCGCAGCGATGTGCGGGTCGGACAGATGGTGGCCGAGGCTTGTTTGGCCATTAAAGACTCGGTGAACTTTCGCGATTACGACTGGGATGGCGACAATGTAGTCGACCAAGTGCTGGTTATCTACGCCGGTTATGGGCAGGCATCGGGTGGTGGTAGCAACACCATCTGGCCGCACGAGTGGGCTTTGCAATACTCCGATTACGGTAGTGTGTTGCGCATTGGTGGCAACATGCTGATTAATACCTACGCATGCAGCAACGAATTGAACTTTAATACCACCAAGTTAGGCGGCTTTGGAACGGCTTGCCACGAGTTTACGCACTGCCTAGGACTGCCCGATATGTACGATACTTCTGGGAAAGAAAGTCTTGGTATGGGCTTTTACGACCTGATGAGTGCAGGCAATTACAATGGCGAAGGCTATGTTCCGGCGGGCTATACCAGCTACGAGAAGATGTTTGTAGGTTGGTTGACGGCCCAAGAACTGATGCGCGACACCACCATAACGAACATGAAACCGTTGAGCGAGCATGGCGAGGCGTTCATCATACGCAACGATGCCAACCCAGATGAGTATTACCTGTTGGAGAATAGGCAACGAAGTGGTTGGGACACGCACTTACCTGGCGAGGGCTTGTTGGTGCTCCATGTGGACTTCGACCAAATGGACTGGCTGACCAATCGTGTAAATGCCAACCCCCAACATCAGCGTTGCACCCTTGTTCCGGCCGATAATCGCCAACGAAAGATATTTAATGCGCAAGACAGCATACCCTATCCGCAAGCCGGAAACGACAGTCTTACTGCCACATCGCTACCTGCGGCCTCGGTTTTCACCTCCGATTTTGACGAACGTTACAGACTAAACAAGTCGGTGTTGGGCATCAAAATCAACGACGAAGGCCGCGCATCGTTCACTTTCCGCCTAGACGACTTGCGGCCAAAAGGCTTGAAAGGCGACACCCTGTTTTACGAATCGTTCGACAGTTGCGAAGGCAAGGGCGGTAACGATGGACGGTGGGGCGGCTATATTGGTGCTGGTAAATTCAAACCCGACCACCAAGACTGGCGTTTTGCGGTGCCCGAAGCCACGTCGGCAGGCAGCCGTTGCGCCCTGATTGGTACAAGTACGAAGTACGGCATTGTTGAAAGCACACCTTTGTTTTACGTTGAAGACGGCAGCACCATTAGCTTTAAGGCCGCCGCATGGAACAACGAGGAGGGTAGTTTAACAGTGGCGAGCCTCAATCCAAAGGTGCAACTGTCTGAAACCCGACTCAAATTGCCCAACCGCTCATGGCAAACCTTCACGCTTACCGTTAAGGGCAGCGGTTTGTTACGTCTCAGTATGCGTAATGGTCAGCGCCGTTTCTTCCTCGACGAACTGCTGGTTAAGCGCCCTGCCACTACCTCTATCACCGACATTCCCACTGCCCAGCCCGTCCCTCGCGCCACCTCTGGCCGCATATATAGCCTCGATGGCGTGTATCTTGGCACCAATATCAATGCGCTAAGCAAGGGTGTATATATTGTGGATGGAAAGAAAGTGGTGAAATAGAAGTGGCAACTGGGCTCAAACCCACCAGTTACTGGCCTCACCCCACCAGCTACCGGCCTCACCCCCACCAACTACCGGCCTCACCCCCAGCCCCTCTCCAAGGGGAGAGGGGAGTGGTATGCCTTGTTGCGATGGTGCATTTTGGTCTGTTGTTTGTTTTTAGTGGGCGATGGTTTGCTTGCTTTTTTGGGGTAAGTACCCCCTTGTGCGTGCGTAAATAACGAAGTGATGACATTTCTTGAACAATAAAAATGATGATGAAAAAAGCAATTTTACTTGCCTTTTGGGGCATTTTCGTAGTATGGGGAGAGGTGTTGGCACAATCTAAGGTGCTGATTTGCGATGCCGTAAGCAAGGTGCCAATTCCGTATGCCAATGTTTTCAAAGCCGAAGAGGGTAAGTTCCGTGGCACAACAAGTGACGAAAGGGGCGTGGCAATCGTTAACTTCCCCTTTCGTCAAATCACCATTAGCCATGTTAGTTACGCCTCGTGCACACTCAATGTCTTACCCGATACCGTCTTTCTTACATCCAAAGAGCGGCTTTTAGGCGAGATTGTGGTTGGCAATGCCGAGCCACAATGGATTCGTAGCTTTCTAGAAAAGTTCGTATTAAAGAAGAAAAGCACATACCGAGCTGTGCGAAAGAACTTCAATTACAGCTATCAGACGCGAAACGCCAGCGACAGTAGCGGCTATTGGTTTGAGAACTCGGGTGTGATATGTGTGCCTGCCGCCACAGAAGAAAGGCTCTTTACGATTAAACCCGCTATTGGTTACATTCATTTCAAAGACAAAACGGCGGGTTGCGACTTTGCGAATATGAAACGAATGGTTTATCATGACTTTGTAGACGAATTGGATGGGAAGTTCATTAAGCACCATTTGTTTCAGGTGAACAATGCTTTTAGCAGCCCTAACAAAAACATTGTTCAGCTTTACTTCAAGTCGGTGAAGTATGGCAGTGAGGATAAAGGCTACATTACTGTTGACACGGCGCAATGTCAAGTGCTCTCTGTTGTGCGCAATATGGGCCTAAGTTACAACGTAAACAACAACACCAACAGCTTTACTCGCAGTGCATTTGGCTTGCTTATGGGGTGGAAATATGCCAAATGGGTTGTTCAACAGTCGTCAACATACCATGTTTCTGATGCTGGTTGTTACCTGTCATCGTGCAGATACAAGGCTTACATTCTAGCCGAATCGAAGAAAGGCAAGTACGCAGGTACTAAGTTCGACTCTTCTGAGGCAGAAATAACGTTCACGCCGACAGGCGATGGCATTGCTCCGCCATTCCTTACGCTCCCCGAACCTTGGTATATGAAGTTGATAACCACAAGGAAAGAACGGCAGATTGAGGAACAATTGCAGGGAATAGAGAAAGAATACGTTGTGTATTAGGGGTATTATGTAGAGGCCTGTGTTTCTTGTTGTTTTGTAGGTGTTGGCAAAATGCTAGGCCACATGATTGTTTGCATTAATGATGGTGCAACTTTTACTTTCCTTTCTCCTTTGAACAACGCTGTTGTTGCCTTTGGGGGATTTGCAATCCCCTTTGAATGATGGTCATTAAAGACCAGGTAAAAACCTCTTTTGAAGTTTGGCAAGAGAGCAAACGCTTTGCAAAACCATTCCTGTTAGGCCACAACCCGAAACTTCATTAATTTATAAAGCTGCCAACTTACAAGCTTATTCCTGTTGACTAGAACTCCCAAATCTCTGCTACATAATTCCAAAACCATTTCATTTTAACTATTAAACCCCAAAAGCTCACAAGCCTATTAAGCTTGAAACGCCAAAAGCTCACAAGCTTATGAACTCATAAACTCATAAATTCACCACCTAATAAACTCATAGACTCGCAACCTCACCAACTCAAGACCTACCACCTCACCACCTCATAAACTAATAACCTTACCACCTTACAAACTAATAACCTCACCAACTCCCCACCTTATAAAGTTAAAATAAGTAATAAACTTTTACAAATGGTGTGTTGTTTGCCACTCCATTCTAGCGAAAATAGAGGGCTAAAAGCATGCTATTGGGCACATTTTTTAGTTTTACTGGTTTCTTTTTTATCCCGTTTTTGGGGGAGTTACCTGCATTTTGCACCATTTTGCCTTTCTAGTTTGGTTGCCAACTCATAATTTTTCAGGTCCAAAAACTCACTTTTAGCCCCTAAAATCATACTTTTTAACGACTATTTTGCCCTTTTGAGCCATGTGTTTCATGGTTCGAAAGGGGTTTATTTATACAATTGCGGTGTATTTTTATGCTTATCGGCTCCCATTTAGCCGCATTTTACCCTGCGATTTGCACCATTTTACCTTGCATTTTGCACCAAAACGCACTGCGTTTTGCGGCATATTGCATTGCATTTAGCGGCAAAATGCACTGCATTTAGTAGCAAATAGCCTAAAAACTGGTTTAAATGGCGGTCATTCCAAATAAATATTCATTTTGCCAACATCTACAACTAACCCCTTTTTGCATCAAAACCAACCCTCGCGAGAATCGATTTTTTGCGGTGGGGCGGGAACTTGGTGAACAAAAAGGGCACTCACGATGTTAAAAATATTGCTGAAAAGAAGACAAATCGTGATTTCTTCGCTACTCTATGTTGGCAACTCCATTTTGTCCTTCGTTTCCTAATGTGAAGGTGGGAGGCTGAAAAACAGCGTGACTAGGCCCCATAACAGCCAACAACAAGTGGGCTGTTGTGGCCAATTATTGCTGGTTTGACTAAGAAGAAAGGTGTGGCACGCAACGCAGGATTTTTGAAAAGGGGAATGTCGCTGTACGCTAGTAGGCTTGAACGCGGTGAGGCGTGTTGGGCTTATGTGAGCTTTGTTCGCTGTACCGATACCTTTTTTTATCCTCTGGCATGCAACTTTTACCCCCTCCCAAACGTCCAATATTAAACAAAAGCATAAACAGCATGAATACAAATAAAGGGATATATCGTTCAAGAGACCGCAAGATAGCAGGGGTTTGTGGGGGCATCGCCAAGTATTTCGACTGGGATGTCACATTGGTTCGCCTGGTTTACGCTCTCGCTACCATTACCACCGCCTTCTCGGGCGTGTTGGTTTATCTTGTTGCATGGGCTGTTGTACCCAGCGAAGAGTTTGACCCACGGCAGCAAGAATAGGTCTTTGACGAATCGGAACACCACAAAAGCGTTTTAAATTACTCGTATCGGTGCTTAGCAAACCTGCAAAGCACACCCATTTGTGCCAGCAACCACAACCAGGTTGTTGGCACAAAGCCTTATATTTAGCCCGTTGTCGTTTTGTTTTAGATAGGAACTCCTTTCATTTTACATTCTATTCTTCTGCGATTTGCCTGCGCCCGTTCCCTGATATTTGCTCTTGCTGGTGTTGAAACGATAGCGAAGGGTGAGTTTAATTGTACTAGACGAGAACTTGGAAAGGTAACTGGTGCGTAGTTCGCCCGAATAGAGAACGAAATGTTGGTCTTCTGTTCCGAAGATGTCGCTGGCATACAGCTGTAATAAAAGCTTTCCGCCAAGGCACGATTTATATAAAGAGAGGTCGGAACCAAAACTTGCCTTGCGCAAAAACATGTTTTCCGTGTGGCCCTCAGTACGCGTTCGCATGATGAACGAAACTGTAAACCACTTCGTATCGAAGGTGTTCGTTAGGTTAAATGATACCAAGGGATGGTTTATGCTGCCGCCTTGATGTGTTTGCATCTTAAACCACTGCTTGTAGAACATCGTTTCGAGCGAGGGATGCCATACACCCCACGAAGGACTAAGCGATAAAGAGGCTTGCACCTTATTGTAGGTGGGCATGTTTTCTGGGCGAAGTAAGGTCGTTGTCGGGTCGCTTTTGTAGGGCTGCATGATGTAACATGTTTGGTTGGAAACGCGTGCAAACATGGCAGAAAGCGAAATCCACTTCCATGAGAGGGCATAACTAAGGTTGCGACTGATGGCGGGGAGCAGGAAGGGATTGCCCGATTCGTAGGTAAAACGATTGTCGAACTGAACGCCACTGCGCAGCTTTTGGAACGAAGGACGATTGATGTCTGACGAGTAAGAGAGCTGCATCTGCACCGCATGCACGGGGAACGACAGGGTTAGGGATGGAAACCAATCTGCATAACGTTTACTTTGGGCATGGACGAGCACATCCCTTTCGTAGTAGTTAAAGCCTACCCGTTCGTACCTAAGCCCCACTTGCAGGCCAACCTTGCCAAACTGTTTGCTATAATCCATAAAGACAGAGGCGATGTTTTCTTTTATTCGGTTGTTTTCATCGTCTACCACGCCTGTGGGCAGCACCGCATAAAGGTTCTTTCGCCTTGAATGCGAATACTCGCCTCCCACAGAAAAATCGCCCTTAGCCAAGGGGAAAGACAGCACCAATTTATTGGCAAAGAGCCAGCTAGCGTTGTTTTGCCTACTGTTAACCAAACGTTGTGTTTCCGTTTGCCCCACTTCCTTATACCTTTCATCATTGTACATCGGCCTGCTTTCTTTCTTCCAATAGTAGTCCGAGTTAAAGTCTATGCCCAGTTTCCCTATCTTTCCCACGAAATAAGCATTGGTAGACACCTCGCTTTTGTTGCCATTCAAACTATAGTTGCCATCCATTTCATCATGTTTTTCCCCATTCCGGAAATTTTCTGAGTGCGAACTTCCTGCGGCAAAAAGGCTTGCATATCGGTCGTAATCTACACTCGCGCCAATGGAAGTGTTGGCGTCTATGCTGTAACTACTGGCTAAACTCAGGTACATATTGGTTGTTCCATGCTCTTGGTCGATGTCAAACTGCTGCTGCCATGTATCATTTAAAAAGGTAATGAGCCGCACGCTCGTATTGTCTTGGGTGTGCGTATGCTCACCATACACATGTGCGTTAACATCCCAACCGCCTTTTCGCCAATTTAGTTTTAGGGTTTCGAAACCGCTTGTGCGTTTCTGTTCGTTTATGCTGCCAACGGTTTTGCTGTCAAATCCAAATCCTTCGCCGGCAATTTGTTTGGTGGTGATGCGTAAAACGCTTGTAACGCTTTTGTTGTAACGCGCTCCGGGGTTGGTAATCACCTCTATGCTCTTCACGTTTTCGGGGTTTAGGCGTTCCAATTCCATTTGGTTCATCATGCGTTTGCCGTTGATGTATAGCTCAGGTGTACCTCTTCCAAGCACCTCCACTTTGCCATTTTGCATTGAAACGTGTGGGATGAAGTCGAGAAGTTGGTCTATTGAGGTGGTCTTTTCAAGCACAGAGCCTGCCACAATGGTTGTCATGCCCTCGCCTTTGAGTATTGTTTGTGGCAGTTGGCCGTGAATAACGGCCTCGCCTAGCTGAAAATCTTTCTCGATTAACTGCACGGTTAGCCTTTCTTCTCCTGCATATTGCAAGAATTTTGTTTCATAACCAATGAGCGAAATCTTGATGATGTTTCCCTGTTGGGGTTGTTTGAGGGTGAAATTACCATTGTTGTCGCTAGTTGTTCCGCTAAGAAATGTGGAGTCGGCAGACAACACCACGATGTTGGCTAAGCCTAAACCGCCATTGTTGGCGTCTGTAACCACGCCAGAAACCTGCTGTGCGCACAACCTTACGAACAGCATGGCCAATAACATAACAAGTGTGAGTCTTCTCATAAGCGCATGCTTCTGAATTTCTTGTGGCATATTTTACCCGATTATCTGTTGACGGGGACAGACAAGTTAACTCGTTCTCAATGGCGTTTGCCACTGTGTGTAACCAAACATTCGGCTTAACTGTTTAACTTCTTACTCCTGAACTCCTATTAAGGAGCAACACTTTACACTTCGCAAAGATAAAAAACATCTTGTAAAGTTCCAAGGCTTTATCCGCTCTTTTTACTTACTGGCTTGTTAGACTTATCATGATTCGGCGTTGTATGCTTTTGTGTTATGCAGTTATTTCTATATAAAAACATCATAAAAAGCGAATGATCAATTCATATTTTTACTATATTTGCAGTGGAAACCACAACCCAAAGGAGGTAGTTATGTGTGCAACAATCATTTATTCTGCATTTCGCTGCAAGTTATTGCTTGTAGTGGCGATGTGTTTGGTGTGCCTTAATGCCGATGCACAAGGCAGAAAAGACAGCGTGTGGTGGCCCCCTTACTCCCTTTTTGTTAAGCCAAAGTTCAGAACTTCGCCAGCACATAGGCCGCGTGTTTTCCGCGATGAAGACTATGCAAAGCCCAAGTTTCCGGGTGGCGAAGAGGCTTTGGAGGCCTTTATAGATAAAGAAAAGGTATATCCAGAGGAGGTACAAGACGTTACGGGCAGGGTGCTGTTGTCTTTTTTTGTGGAGGAAGATGGCCAAATAACAGACATTAGGCTCCTTCGTTGCGTGCATCCCGCATTAGATAAGGCGGCTGTTAACGTTGTAAAAAAGATGCCGGCTTGGATTCCCGGCAAACGAAAAGGCAAGGTGGCACGCTTGAAAGTCTGCATGGGTATTCCTTTTTATGTGATTAAAAAGGGCGGAACAGAGATAGAACGTTGAGATAAATAAGTGGCGTTTCTAAGGATAGATAACTTGTAAAGGGCTGATAAACAACCCTTATTAAGCGATAATAGTAGTTGAAACAATAAACCAAAGGAGGTAGTTATGCGAACAATGAGCATTCATTCCGTATTCCGTTGCAGGCTATGGCTTGTAATGGCGATGTGTTTGGCCTGCCTTAGTGCCAACGCACAAGGTGGGAAGGGCAAGCATAAAAAACGAAATCAGCCCACACAAGTTAAGTCGGCAACTACTAAGGCCGAGGAAAGCCAGCGTGTTATGTGTGAAATTTTTGAAATATCTCCACAATTCCCTGGCGGTGATAAGGCACTGATGGAGTTTTTAAAGAAAGAAGTGCGACAGCCTGATGAGGCAAAGGACGTTAAGGGCAAGGTTGTTATCCGCCTAACAGTGGAACCCAGCGGCGAACTAACGCATTTTGAGGTACTTCGCAGCGTGCATCCGGCATTAGATAAAGAGGCATTAAGAGTTGCCAAAATGATGCCCAAATGGATTCCAGGCAGCATTTATGGCAAACTTGTAACTTCACGTTGTTGTATAGTTGTTGCATTTAAAGGCGGGGAAAGGGGCGGAACAGAGACAGAACGGAAAGATAAATAAGTGGCGTTTAAGCCTCGAAAGCTACGCCTATTCTTCTTTTTTCTTCTTTATCCGCACGTGTATTTTCCAGCCTGTCCACAGGCACCAAAGTATGGCCATGCCCACGATAAAGATGTACACAACCGACATCGAACCCAAGAAAGTGTACATCCTGCCCGTGTGTATCTCTAATGCAACGTTGCGGAGCGACATCGGCAACGAAGACATCCATTGGGGCATTGGGGCAAAATCGGTGCCTGCCGAATAGTTAACTACGTATTCGTTTGGACCGAAATCGCTGCTGAAACCTGCCACGGCGTTGGCTCCGACAGGCGGACCTTGCACGGCTATGGCCGGTTGCTCCGTGAAATAGTCGATTACCATCCCCGTACTACGCTGCCAAATGCACAGTCCGCTGAACGAGCCAAGCAGCCAATAATCGCCGTCCACCGTTTTTTGCACGTTCAATCCCATTACGCTTACAGGCGGTTGAACGTCTAGTTTGTTAGGTTTTTCCGAGAGCGTGGCCAGCGAGTAGAACCCATCCGAGGTGTAAAGCAGCCAGTCGTGCATGCGTTCGTCCCAACGCAGCGAACGCAGTTTGTCGTACCACGGGTTGTTGCTGCTGGTTTTGGTTAGCGGAATGGCAGGCACTTTGACATTGGCCACAAACAAAAGCAGGGGCGGACGAAGAAACCAGCCGGTAATGCAGACAAGTAGGGTGAGTATGATTGTTAGGCGGCCGATGCGGTCGTGCCACGAAAACAGCCATTGCCTTGCAGCAGTGTGCGCTTTCTTTCCGATGTGGGGCAACAGCCAATAAACAACTCCCGAAAGGCAAAGGAAAATAAGTACCAGCGCAACCACGTCCACAACGAGCTTGCCAACAAGTCCAAACAATTCGCCACTATGCAGCCACCAAAGGGTGCGGAAGAGCGAAAAACGGGGTGCGCCGCCATCGGGTGCGGCTAGTTCTATGCGTTGAAAGCTGCGGTAAGGCGCGCGGGCAATGAAAACTTGCGACCGCGTTGTTACCACGAGCGTATCTCCGCGTGTGGCAATATCCGATATTCTATCGCCGTGCAGCAAGTCTAGGTTCACGGTTTGCCACGTCTTTTTCCCGTCAAGTTTGAACAGACCATATTGTCCTGCGGCGAAAACTTCACCCGTAGGCACGATGGCCATGCCGCGAATATTACGGTTGTCCACTCCCTGGGGCATGCCTTTGTTGAAGTCCATGAACGCCTTAGCAGTGCTGTCGGTTAGCCACACGCCTGCGTTGCCGTAGAGCAGAACCTTGTTGCGCCATTTAATGGTGCCGCGAAACAGTCCGTTGTTCCACTTGTCGTAGCTGTATTCTTGGGGTAGGAGGTTGCGTCCCACGTTTACACTCGAAAAAAGTGTGGGGTGGTTAAGTACAATTCCCGATACGCAAAACATCAATAAGAAGAAAGCCAGCACCAATCCGAAGTAACGATGGTGCTTTGTCCATTTTTTCTTTTTCACTTTTCTGTTGTTTGTATGTTTTCTTCACCCCCTCGTTCTTGTTATGCGCCATGTACAAACGGCTTGACATAGGCCACGAAAGTGGGTGAGGAGTAAAAAATGAGCCCTAGCCGTTGAACCTAAGCTGTGGTCAACACCATGTGGCAAGCCTTTTTGAGTGCACAAAAATACAAAAAACGACTGATTTTGCAAAATCAAATCGGCCTAAAATGAACGGAACGCACGCACTTTAAGACGAAACGGCGTATTTAACCCTAATCGGTTGTTAGGCTGCTTGTCAATTGTTTTAGGCTGTTTGTATCGTTTCCTGCTCAACAAGCAAACAACAATTGCACAGGCTCTAACGGCCGTTAGGGGGTTAATTGCATGGGTTAATCCCTCTGTAACACATTTATAAGCGAGTGGGAGAGAGGAACAACGTTTATCAGCATATCTGCGTTTGTCTTTTTTGTGTCGCGTTATCCTAAAAACGGGGGGATAACTAGGTGATTAAGGGTGGCCGTAATGGCTACCCTCTAATCTCTTTTGGGCTAATGTTGTTGGTTTTCTTTCAGTATTCCCTATTGGTCTTAATGTCGAGCCAACCCGGTATTCCTTTCTTGACAATGTGGTAGAAGGAGTCGGTTACTTTCATTATTTTATCATATACGGGTACTTTGTCGCGGGGGTATAGGCCTACTTTCTTGTCCTTGTAGAAGTAAATGTAACCATCGGAGCGCATGATGAGGAAATCGTTGCTTATCGGAAAGATTGTCTTCCCCACGACTTTTGCGGGTGGATAGATCATAATTGTCTTATCCCTATTACCCAAAGATTCGTAATTATACTCTGGTAGCACACTTTTTTCCCTATAATATTCATAGACCATGATGCCGTACTTCCCTTTCCTGCATACCCTTAGCATTTTAGGGTACGCTTTATCTTCTGGGTCATCGCTGTTTTCATCATAGCTAAATGATTTTCTCCCATCGAGGAATGTCACAGCATCTGACGGCAGGAGGTCGGAAAGCCAATAACGTTCGTCTATGTCTGGGTCGCCAGGGTCGCGGGTGTAAATTTGCACTAGATGCTTGCCTTTGTTTTTGAGAATGTTGTGTGTCCAGTCAATCACTGTTCCACACTTTATTCGTCCCCACCTCCTGATGGTTTTTTTAATCTTTTGGCCCATCTCATCATAGTAGAATGCTCCTTTCTCGTTCAATACTTCAATACATCCAACCATGCACGTTTCAATCTCTCTTGCTACTTTTGCTTTTCCAACGTTTAGCTTGTTGAGGTAAAGGTTGAAAACGTCGATGTGGTTACCTCGCTTTGCAATGATAAAGCGATAACTGCCACTAATCCAGTCGTATTCTTCTTTCAATACGTTCTCTCCCAGTTGATTAATCAGTCTGAGTTTCCCAGTTTCGGTCTTTTCAACATCGTAGAAACTATATCTATTGAAGTACTGAAATTCGTAAGGCTTGGCTCCGTCGTACTTGTCCCCAACCTTTGTCAGCTCCCTTGGATAAAGAGGCTTGTAGAACGGATACATCAGTCCGCCTTTTGGACTGGGAAATATCACATATTTTATGCCTTCCCTGTATAGTATGAATATCTTCTTGCCTCCTTTGATTTCCAAAATCAGTGGAACGAAGTAGCTTGATTGAGTGGAGCGCCAAGTAACAACTGTGTCGGGGATGTTGCTTGATAGGGTGCGGTGGTAATCATCATGTTCTCCATCCCCATAAATAAGCTCCTGCTTGGTGGCAAAATCGTGCCTTAGAAACTTCAACACATAAGTGGGTTCGTTGGTTTCATGCTCTTGTTTCCCACAGTCGTCAATGGTAAAGGTCTTGTTGATGTATGCATCCAAAGCAATTGCATGTAGTTCTTGGGCATCTACCAGCCTTTGCTGTGGTTTATCGATGTCGATTCTGCTCAACGTGTCTTTGTGTGGATTTATGTTCCATCCTATCAGCATGATGTTGGGAGACTTGTCCTGTGTTGGCTTTTCCTCAACTTGTAGGCTTTGCCTTGTGTATTGGTTTGGTCCAATCTTGGTGTACACTTTGAGGTCATTGCTACTGTCGTCAAAACTAACGGCATCAACATCGGGCAACGAGATGGTTTGTTGCGCATGCAGACTTGTTGCATGATAGCAACAGAGAATAACGAGGGCTAATAGCTTTTTCATAGGCGCTTATTTATTTGTGTTGTGGGCAAAGATAATCATTTCAATGGTAAAATGCTAATTATTTAACAAAAGAATAAGGGGGATAAGCGTGTGAGTAGTGTTTGTATAGGGCAAGATATGAACTTCTACAACAAAAGAACTTGCCTTGTTCTCTTGCGTATATTCATTTTGTGCGTGCGAGGAAAGTGACGATTAGCGAAATTTATTGCAACTTGATGGTGCATGATTTACATGCACAAGGTGTTTTTATGGTATGGTATAAAGCGCATTAGGCATGCCGTAACGACCACTCCCTAATCTCTTCTAGGCTATTGTTGCTGGTTTACTCCCAATATTCCTCATCGGTCTTAATGTCGAGCCAACCCGAGATTCCGTTCTTAACAATGCGGTAGAAGGAGCCAGTTACTTTCTTTATTTCATCATATACAGGTGCTTTGTCGCGGGGAAAGAGGCCTACTTTCTTGTCCTTATAGAAATAAATCAGACCATCGGAGCGCATGATGATTGAGTCGTTGTTTATCGGGAAAATTGTCTTTCCCACGATTTTTATGGGCGGGTAGACCTTTATTTTCTGCTGATAATCATCTATACGCTTGGTAACTAACTTCGGTTTAACCCCCTTTTTCTGCTTATATTCATAGGCTATGATGCCGAATTTCCCTTTTCTGCCTACTCTTATCCATTCAGGTTGTACGTCGATGTCGCCGCAAAGCGAGCTGTTTTCACTTTGGAAGAATGATTTTTCCCCGTCAAGGAAGGTCACGGCGTCTGATGGTAGTAGGTCGGAAAGCCAATAGCATTCGTCTTCTGTGGGAGAACCAGGCTCGTCGGTATAGATTTGCATTTGGTAGTTTCCCTGCTTTTTAAGAATTTTGTGTTGCCAGTTAGACACCATTTTGCATATACTAATGCTGCCCATGATGGGGTGTTTTAGCCTGTTTCCCATTTCATCATAGTAGTAAGCCCCTTCCTCGTTCAATACTTCAATGCAGCCAGCCGCACAAGCATCAACCTTTTTTACCGCTTTTGCCTTTCCAATGTTTAGCTTTTGGTTGTAAAGGTTGTAAACATCGATGTCGTTTCCTCGCCTTGCAATGGTAAAGCAGTAGTGGTTGATAATCGAGTCATATTCTTCTTTCAGCACATCCTGTCCGAATGAGTTAAACAGTCTGTATTTCCCTGTCTCGGTCTTTTGAACGCTGTAAAAGGTTTTTTTATTGAAATACCGCAGGTTGTAAGACTTGACATCGTTACAGTCTTTTGCAGCTATTGTCGGCTCTTTGGGATTAAGGTTCTTATCAAATTCAAACATTTGCCAACCTCCTGAACTGGGAAACATCATATATTCAACGCCGCTGTTGTAGAGTAACAATACCATCTTGCCTTCTTTGAGTTTCAAAATCAATGGTACGAAATAGTCCGAACGAGTGGAAGGGCTAGCAATAACAGAGCCGGCAGTGTGGTTTGATAAGGAACAATCGTTATTTGCGCCGCTTCCATTCCTATAAATAAGTGGCTGTATTACGGCAAGATCTTGCCTTAAAAAATTCAGCACATAAGTGGAGTTGTCCGTTTCGCTTTTGTTTTCCCCGCTGTCATTCATGGTGAAGGGCATGCCTACGTATGAGTCCCAATCTATTGCATGTAAGTCTTTTACCTCGATAAACCTTTTCGGCAGCTCATCGAAGTCTTTTCTGCTCACAGTGCCTTTGTGTGGATTAATGTTCCACCCTATCTGCGTTATGTTGGGAGAATTATCCAGTCTTCTCTTCTCTTCTACTTGTAGGCTTTGCCTTGTATATTGGTTTGGCCCAATCTTGGTGTACACATCGAAGTTATTTCCATGGCAATCAAAACTGATGGCATCTGCGTTGGGCAACGAGATAGTTTGTTGCGCATACAGGCTTGTTGCATGATAGCTGCAGAGAATAACGAGGGCGAATAGCTTTTTCATAGGCTCTTATTCTATTTGTGTTGTGAGCAAAGATAAGAATTTCAATGGTGAAATGCTAATTGTTTAACAGAAAAATAAAGAGTACGAATGTGGGAATACTATTTGTAAAGGGTGCGATATGAACCTATGTAACGGATTTCTTGCCTTGTTCTAAATTCTGGAAACCGACCTTATTTAAATGGTAATCTCAATGAGATTGTCTTCAAATCCCACAATACAACTTTCATAATAGCCGTCGCCTGTGGTTCGCGGACCATCAAGCACCTCAAACCCATTGTCTTTTAGTTGAGCCGTTAGTGCGTCTACCCGCTCTTTACTGCCAACGCTGAACGACAGATGAGCGAAGCCCGTTCTGTTAGGTTCTTTCTTTCGGTCTACGATTTCTGGCTTAGTCATTAATTCCAAGCGCGTGTCGTCGTCGAATGAAAGGAAGAAAGAGCGGAAACCTGTGCGCTGGTTGTGGTAGCCTTCGTTGCTCTTTGCCCCGAAGTAAGTTACGAAAAAGTTACGTGCGCCTTCAAGGTCGCAAACGTAAATGGCTATGTGGTCTATCTTCATTTGTTGGGTTGTTGAGCATTTATTATTTACGCGAAGTAATGGTTGTTTGCCTAACTTGCTACACCCTGTGGGTGTTCAAAGACGTGATATATAGGGTTGCGCGTACGCTGTTGAGCATGACAGAACGCTGACATCGCCTACACGACGGAACCTTAGCACTAGTGGCTGAGGTGGTTTTCGCCCCACTTTGGGCCCTTTATAGCCGCAAGAGTGGGGCGAATGGACGTTATTTCATCTTTGTTTCCATGAACTCTCTCAGTATGTCGCAGTGTATAATGTAGGCAGCCTCCGTTTTCGAACTCTTCACATACTTGGCCAACTTGGTGTAATTGGTGTTAATGGCGGTTTCGTTTTCTAGATCTTCAAACCAAGAACCAGGTCCTAGCAGTCGCGGTAAGGTGGCGATGGCGTATGAAACGTAGGCCATAGCAAAGAGCGATGGCAGCTTTAACTCGCCTTTTCGGCTGTTAGCACCTTGTTTAAGGAGGGTAAGAGCCTGTTCGGGGAAGTTCATTTCGTAATTTCCAGGCTCGTCGTAACGGCTGTAACTGTCGCGTGTTAGATACCAACAGTCGCCATATATGGATGCTTGGAAGTAGTGCGAGGCTAGTGTATAGGCTATTTCGGCCTGCACATCCTTGTTGCGGGCGAGGCGATATTGGCTTTGAAGTTGCAGCATGTCGCGGCAGAATTTCAATCTGGGATTCACTGTGAGCCTTTTGTTTCTCTCGCTTTCCGATGGTTCTGTGCTATGTGTAAACCAGCGGTCAAGGGTGTAATCTGTGCCTGCGACGTACTCGGCATAGTAGCACGTGTTGACATAATCGAGGCTAACCTTCTCCAAATACGGAATGGCCTCTGCAAAATGGCCTTCGCGCAAGTAGGCTTTACCGATATAGCTGTTGAAGTAGTCGGTGTTTTTGGATGCCTTTTCAAGTGCAAAACGTTGCAGCGGGTCGGCAGGCGACGAGTTTAGATATTGGTAATAAGCCAGTATATCCTTCGAGGTGAGCGTGTCAAGTCCTACCTTATACTCCCACGAACTAGGTAGGTCGGCATGCCCTTCTGGCTCGCTTTGCAGGGCAATGCCCATTAAGGTGTCTATCATGCCCAGTAGGGCGAGGGTTTGATTGTTGTCTTTCGCCTGTTGGTAGCGCGGAATAAGGTGGTTGTACACCACGTTTTCTAGTGCCGTGGCGTGGTAATAGTCGTATCTGGAAACGTCGTTGGATGGCTTTCGTTCGGCAGCTCGGCCAAGCAGCCATTTTATTTCGCCCACAACATGGGCCGAATAGGCCTCGCCCAAAGGCTCGGTATGTATCGAGGCAAGCAGGGCGATACACCGCGCACAGTCTTTCGCGCGTTTCGTACCACTAAGTTGTTGTGCCTCCGTGGCATACTCTTGTGCCGCTTTGTAGTTGGTTAATTCGAACAGCACCATAGCCTGTGCTGCCTTCCACATGGCTTTGTTGCGTACGCTTTCGTTGTGCAACACGTCTGTTTGTACGAAGTTGATGAACTCTTCTGCCTCTGCCTTCGTGTCGGGTTCAACTTGATCGGCCTTTAACGAGCTTTCGTAATTGTACTCCCAACCATATCCGCCGTTTACGTAATAGTGCAGTAGGTAGATTAGGGTGGGCGAGTTGGGCTCTTCCTTGTATATGCGTTTGATGCCGGCCAGGTTTCGATAGTTGCGCATGGCCCACTCCATACTTTCCCAATCGCCTTGTTTTACATAGATGTCGCATGCCTTTCGCCATTGTCCTAGGTTTAGTATGGCGTTTGCATAAAGGCTGTGCATCATGTCCTTAAACACGCTTTCAGGCAGCTTAGATGCAGTGAGTACCCAGAAGTCTTGGTTGGCGCGATAGTCTTTAAGCACAAGGTTGGTGCGCATATATAGTAAGGCGAACTGCGCCTTTAAGCGTTGGCCGCCATAGGCCTTGGCCGTTCGTTGCATGGCGAGCAGCGTTTTGCGGCGTTGGGCCAGCTGTTGTGCCGTGGGGTAGGTCCAACTGTCTTTCAGTTCCTCGCAAATCTTGTTGTATTTAAGTGTCTGGCGGAGATAGAGCAGCATCTCTTCGTCGTGTTTTTTCTTGGCGGCGGTAAATAGGCGGGTGCAATTGTTCTCGAAATAATAGTCCCACGCGTTGCGGTATCCCTTGCTCCAATCTTCGCTAAGGGGTGTTCGGTCGCCCGTGTACTGGGCCCAGAAGCGTGCCAGTCTTTCGCCGCTCACCAGCTCGTAGTCGTGAGAATAGACGTCGAAGAAGTTTCCTTCGTGGTACTCTAGTGCGTCGGCGCATGCCCATGCCTTGCTGTTAAAGAAGGATATGCAGGCAAGTAGACTAAGGGTTATAAATCTTTTCATAATCGTTTGATGAATATTTTGTTAGGTTTCGGTTGTTAATGTCGTAAAGAATAATCTCGTTGTGCACGTCGGGACGATGCTTGTTTATCAGTCGTTGCACGCTTTGCAGGTCGGCTAGGGTGGTTTCGCGCACGGCGACAGAGTCGGTCGGCAGCACGGGATACTCGTCTTTGGTGTGTATTATCCCCACGAATTTACCGCTACGAAACAGCGCACGAATCCTAAACAGCGGGTAGGCGGCATTGAGCGGGAGCGAGTACGACCGCAAACCGCCGATATATTGGCGAACAACTTCGGGGTCGAGAATGGGCTTTTGGTTGGAAAGTTGCCGAAAATCGCCTGTGTTGTAGAGCATCAGCGTGCCTTTGTCTGCGGGCGGGGCCTGCATGCCGAGCTGATGGAGCCGAATGGTGACCGAAAGTTTAAGGCCTGCCTTGGCTAACAATTGGTGCAGCTGACGAAGGAACTGAAAGTAAACTTCTTGTGTTTGCTTGCTCCAATCGCAGTCTATCTGTATTTCTTTCACGTTCTTCACGCCGTGGGTTTCGTTCATTTGGCGAATGCGTTGCCACAGTTGTTCGGCAAACTGGGGTGGCTGGCGCATACATTCGTTGGTGATGAACACGGTGGGTATCACCTCGATACCTTGTGGAACGGAGTCGTTGAAGGTGATAGTGGCGTTGGGTAGTGGCTCTTGGTTGGGCTTTTTCACCACATCGAAGTAGCGAATGTATAGCCTTTGCACGTTGTGTGCCTTATAGAATTGGCGTTTCAAACTGTCGTTTACAAAGGTGGTACTCCAATAATAAAGGGAGCGAACGGGCTTTTGCCGTGTACCAGAGCATGCCCCAAGGAATAAGCCTAAGGCAACGAGCAACGCAAAGGCGATGTTCGAGCCGTGTTTTTGGGGTGGCGCGGTAATTTTGTTCATAGGGTTAGCGGTGGTTTAAGGGCTTAATTGCTTTCTAACCGTTCTAGTCGTAGCGTTTGGTCTGAATAGTCAACCACGGCTAGTCGGTGGGTAATGAAGATGATTGTCTTATCTCTCGATGCCAATATGTTGCTTAACAGCTGGCGTTCGGTTTCTGGGTCGAGCGCGCTTGTGGCCTCGTCGAAGAGCATGATGCTACGGTCGCGCAGCAATGCTCGTGCAATGCCAATGCGTTGGGCTTGGCCTTCGCTCAGTCCACCGCCCGACTCGCTGCACACCGTATCAAGTCCGTGCGGCAATTCCATCACGAAGTCGGCGCAGCTTTTGTGTAGGGCAGCAATCATTTCTTCGTCTGTTGCGGCGATGTTTCCTAGTTTAAGGTTCTCTCTAATGGTGCCACTCATGAGGGTGTTGCCTTGTGGAACGTAAACAAAGTTGCAGCGCATCAGTGGCGTTAGCTCTCTCGAAGTGCTGTCGTTGTAGATATTTACGCTGCCTTTGGTGGGCGACACCAATGCCAAGAGCATGCGGATGAGTGTGGTTTTGCCCGCGCCCGTTTCGCCCAGTACGGCAGTACAGCTGCCTGGCTTGAAGTCGAAGCTGAGATCTTTCACGATGTCGCGCTCTCTGTCGCTGTAAGCGAAGGTCACATTGTCTAGTCGCAGGCCGCAGGGAGCATTGAGGTATTCGGGTTCGCCCTGCTGTTCTAGTGGGTTTTCTTCGAGTTCCATCAGTCGTTCGGCAGCTGTGAACACCGCTACGAAGGCCGGAGCGAGTTTCGTTAAGTTGCGTGCGGGGTTTTGTATGCGGTTTACAAGTTGTAAGAATGCGGTCATTCCGCCAAACGTCAAGGTGTGATCGGCCAACCGAATGGCGGCCCAAAGGAAGGCCACGAGGTAGCCTAAGGCGAAACCAAAGTTAAGGACAACGCTCGAAAATACGGAGAAAAGCGTTCGGCGCACCACGTGTTGGCGCAGTTCGCTTTGGGTTTCGCCCAGCTTGCTCACCATCATGTTGTCGCTTTCTAGTGTCTTAATGAGCATGCGGTTTTGGATGGTTTCTTGCAAAACGCTTTGTACTTTACTGTCCGAGTCGCGCACCTTGCGTGTTAGTCGGCGCATCTGACCCACGTAAGTGCGACTGGCCAGCAAGAAAACGGGCAATATGCCCACGATAACCAAGGCCAGGATGTGGTCCATAGCAAAGAGATAGCAGAACGCTCCCACAAACATGGCGAAGACGGAAAGCGAGGCCGGGATTGTTTCTGTTAGGAAAGTAACCACTTGGTTCACGTCTTGTTCAAGCCTGTTTAGCACGTCGCCCGAGTGGAAAGCCTCTTTACCGTGCCATTGCGATTTGAGTAATCGGTCGAGCATGCGCTGTTGCATGCGGTTTTGTGCCTTTATTCCCAAGAGGTTTCTCACCCATGTGCTGGCTATGCTGAGCGAGAAGTCGGCCAGGATAAACAGTCCCATCACGCCCACAGCCCAGTAAATGGACCCGGGAATAGAACCAGAGGCCACGTCGATGGCGCGTTTTACGGCCCACACCTGAGCCAAACTCACCACCACTTGCATCACGCCGATAGAGGCATTGAGCATTGCTTGCAGCCTATTGCCGTGCCAAGCCAACCACAACCAGCGAAGAATGGTTTTGGTGGAGTATTTGTTGTCGGGTATCCTAAGTAGTGATTTAATTTGCATGTTTCAACGTTTGGGTGTGTTATGCCTTGCCATATGGCGACCTAGGTAATAGGTGTAAGCTTTCGTCTAGTGTGGGTTGGCAGGTAAGCTGCCGTCTCTTTTACAATGCTTGTTCGCCGTTGTCAGGCTGTTATCCTTGTTCTGAGTCGTTGTTGGGCATGTCGGCGTTTCGACTGTCCGCGCCCCACATCATCTTGTTTCTAAGCGTGGTGAAGTAGGTTTGGTTGTTTCGTCTTATCTGTTTCACTACGTATGGGGCTTTGCTGATGTGTATGTCGAACCCTTGCACCAGCTTGGTGCTCCGCCCGTCGATGGCTACGAGATAGTTGTGCGACCTACTTTCAACGCTGAGTTGCAGCTCAACGTTGTCGGGTAGCACGATGGGGCGTACGTTTAGGCTGTGTGGAGCCACGGCCGTAAGGCAAAGTGCGTTGGTGCTGGGTGCCACAATGGGGCCGCCGTTTGAGAGGTTGTAGGCCGTTGAGCCTGCTTGTGTGGCCACGATAAGGCCGTCGGCCTGGTATGTAATGAGCCGTTCGCCATCTACACGCACACCGATGGTAATCATCGAGGCATCGTCGCGTTTCAGTATGGCAATGTCGTTTACTGCAAAGGGGTTGCCATCGAAGGGCTCGTTCCCTGCCTCCACCTTCATTACCGCATGCTCTTCAATGCGGTATTCGCCGTTGAAGATGTCGTTCAAAGCATCTTCGGCCTTGCTTGCAGGCACGTCGGCTAGAAATCCCAAGCGGCCCATGTTGATGCCAACAATGGGTATTTGCTTTTGTCCTATGCGGCCGGCGGCTTTCAGAAAGGTGCCGTCGCCGCCCAGAGAGAGGGCAAGTTGGGCATCGAAGTCGTTGCCGGAGAAAGGTGTTAAGGGGTAAGCGGGCAGGTTGCCGCTCTGCCGAAGGTAATCAAGAAACGGCTCGTCAACGTACACTTCGGCCTTGTGCTGTGCCAAACATTGCACAACACGGGCTATGGCGCGCTCGTTATGGAGTTGACATTCGTTGCCGAAGATGGCTATTTTAAGCGGACAACTGGGCATGGCATGTACGTTTAATACTTTATGTTGTGGTGTTCCGGCCTTGTTTGCCCAAGCCTATTGCCTGCGTTTAGCCGTTATAACCATTAGGCATGTTCTAAAAAATCCCCGCAAAGGTTCAATCTTTTGTCCCTTGTATTGCTCTTCGTTGTCTTTTTGCTTTTATCTGGCATCTTTCGCTTTCCCTTTCAGAGGGTATAGTTCTCTATGCTCCTTCAAGAAGTAAGCAAAGCCTGCCCAACTAAAAACCAAGAATACAGCAAAGGTAATTTTTAGAACCTGCCTTTACAAGTCCTTTCTTGCAAAAGTAAATAAAAAAAGCGAGAATGCGGCCTTTATGCTGTAAAATATGTGAAGGATGCGAAAAAGGGACAATAGGATAGGGGTGTTGGGAGAAACGAAAGCCTGACTTTGAGCTTTGGGCAAGCGTGTTGCCGTTGGCATTGGCCCTGCGGAAAGCCTTTGCACAGCCATATATAACCCCAAAAGAATTAGTTTTGGAATGATATTGTATTATGGGCCAGTTTGCCCATGTCGGCCGTAAGCATCAGTACACAGCAGCTTGTACTCGCCCTACAAGCACCTTGTACTGGCACTACAAGCATCTTGTACTCGCGCTACAAGTGCCTTGTACTAGCCCTACAAGGTATCTTGTACTGGCACTACAAAGTGCTTGTAGTGTCTGTACAAATAACTTTTCGCTGCACTGCAAATGCTGTTGTGTTGATACATTGATGGCCAAGTGGGGTATGCAAACTGCTTTCTAAAATCAAATCCCGCTAACTATGATACG
>ERZ772957.194-NODE-194-length-51489-cov-5.318272_pt1 | contig 51489 bp, 39 predicted proteins | sample MGYA00580682_ERZ772957 | MGnify/ENA primary metagenome ERZ772957 (study PRJEB29015, sample SAMEA2737921) | human oral metagenome | biome: human oral; feature: human-associated habitat; material: dental | place: China | collected 2025 ... | reverse complement strand
CGGTTTGCCACAGGCAAACCGGAATAAAGTCCATCTAAAACAAAAGACGTGGCTTTTACAACAAACGAGTTTTGCGAAAGCAAAACGAGTGTTCGGGGTTCTTAGGGGTGAAACCCCTAAGCAGTCGGGAAAGTGAGAGAGGGTTTTAGGGAGAGAGAGGAAACCCCAATCTGATGGGGTTTCCTCTCTCTCCCTAATAAAACAAAGAAGTCTAAGGGGAACTTCCCCTTAAAGAAAAAAACATTTTAGGAGGAAGCTATGCTTAAATATTGTTTACGTGAAAACTTACTCACGGCAAAACCCGACGATTACATGGCTCAGGTAACCGACAGCCAGGTATTCACCCTTGACGACATCATCGACCGCATGGTCAAGCGTGGCACAACCGTCACCCGCACAGACCTTGCAGCCCTTATGCAGTTGTACACGCAGGAATGTACCTACATCGTGGAAGAAGGCGGCACATTGAACACGCCGCTTATCAACACGGTTTTCAGCATTTCAGGCGTTTTTGACGGAGCGGACGACAGCTTTGACGCAAAACGGCACAGCGTGAACCTGAACATCAACGCCGGTACTGCCCTAAAAGAAGCCCTGACCAAAGTAAAGGCTTCCAAAGTGGAAAGCGTAAGCACCGACCCTTACATCACTTCCGTAACCGACAAACTGAACGGCACAAGCGACACAATCAAGATAGGTTCGGTGATGGAAATAATCGGAAGCCGCCTAAAGTTCGACCCCACTGACGCTGAACAAGGCGTGTTTGTGGTGGCGGGAACGACCGCCGTCCGCTGTGCTTCCGTGGTCGAAAACAAACCCGCCCGCCTTATCGTCATCTTGGATGCAGCCGTTCCGGCAGGGGATTTTACGTTGGAGGTAAGAACAAAGCTCACGAGCGACGGCAGTAAAAAATCAAAGACGCTTAAAAAAGGCTACTACCACAAAACCTTGAAAGCGGTAGTATAAAAAAATGGACGGACAGTCCATCTATATAGGGACGGAGAGACCGTCAGCATAGGGATGGACAGTCCGTCCACATAATGACGTAGCGGTCGTCAAGGTAATGACGGTATGAGCGTAAAACTAATATCGGAACGTCATCGGATTGGGACAAGTCAATCCAAATGTATAGGGGAGGGAAGGAACTTTTTCGGATAAAAGTTCCTTCCCTCCCCTATGACCCCACCTTTCTTCAAAAGAACCGCTTAGGGGCTTTGCCCCTAAGAACCCCGATTAGAGGTGGGATTCCAAAGGTGTGGCTGGCAGTAAAACGGGATTTGAAAGTTATAATTCGGTCTTCTGCCAGCCCCAGTTTGCCGCTGGCAAACTGGAACAAACGTCATCGGACACAAAAATCGTGATTTTCACGATAAACGAGTTTTACGTAGTAAAACGAGTGAGTGGGGTTATTAGGGGTAGAACCCCTAAGCAGTCGGGGGTCGGCGGTGTAATGGGTGCTTCAGATGATTACCGAACTTCCGCCGGCGTGCAGTTTTGCCATACGGCAAAACTGCCTAGAAAGCGCTTCGGGATTCTTAAGGGCGATAGCCCTTAAGCAGTCGGGAAAGAGAGAGAGGGTTTAAGGGAGAGAGAGGAAACCCCAATCTGATGGGGGTTCCTCTCTCTCCTTTAAAAAAAACATTTATAAGGAGTCTTACATGAAAAAACGTTTTTCATTAAAGAACAAGTTGATTTTTATTTTCGGTATGCTCATTGCGCTGGCAACCGGTATTGAAGGCTTTCTTGCCGTGCGTATTGCACGCAAAGCCGTTACGGAAAAAGTCGAAACTCATATTATCGACAAGGCTGAAGACGTCGGAGAAATAATCGAAGGTCGAATAACGGCACTCTTTCAATTTGCTGAAGGTCTTGCGCGTATGCCGATACTCCGCGATGAAACTGCTTCCATGCAGGATAAAGCAAAAAGTCTTGCACCTGAAGTTGAGCATAATGATATAATCGACATTCTGGCTGTATGCGACTTGCAGGGAAACCGGATTGACAGTTCGGGAAAACACACTTTTGTAGGCGACCGCGAGTGGTATCAATCTGCCGTAAAGGGAAAAAACTTTATCGCAGAACCGCTTATTTCCCGTTCAACAAACAAGCTGCAAATTATTCTTGCAGTCCCTATTAAAAACGATGCCGGTGCCATTATCGGGGTTCTTTCCGCAGGGATTCCCGGACAGACCGCTTCCGATGATATAAACGACCTTGTAATCGGAAAGACCGGTTATTGCTACATAATCGGGCGGACGGGCACGACTATAGGGCACCCGAACAAAGAAACAGTTGCCAAATACTATAATATGATTGAAGCGGCAAAAACCGATGCCTCACTTTTATCAACAGCACAGTTTTTGGAGCGTGCACTGAAGAGCAACAAAAGCGAAGTAGGTCATCACAAATATAAAGGTGTTGACGTTATCGCTTCTTTTGCCAAGATTACAATCGCCGATTGGACTGTTGTTATCCGTGCTCCTGAAAATGAGTTCATGGGAACAGTTAATGCTTTGCGCATTTCAATGTTTATCATAGGCGGCATCATTCTTGTAATTGCCGTAATCGTAGTCTATGTAACAGCACGCATGATTGTAAAACCGATAGAAACAACCGTTATCGCTCTTAAAAATATTGCGCAAGGTGACGGAGACTTAACCGTCCGTCTTCCGATTCACGGGAACGATGAAATAACGGATTTATCAAACTACTTCAACGAGACGATTGCAAAAATCGGAAGCTCTATAAAGTCGGTCGGCAAAAGTTCCAATATCATGCAGTCCATCGGCGACGAACTTTCAAGCAACATGACCGAAACCGCCAGCGCAATCAACGAAATCACCGCCAACATCGACGGCGTGAAGCAACAGACGCTAAACCAAGCCGCAAGCGTTACGGAAACCTCAAGCACTGTGGAAGAGATTATCCGGACGATAGAGCAGCTGAACGGCAGTATTGAAACACAGGCGGCGAGCGTAACGCAGTCGTCCGCCTCGATAGAGGAGATGGTTGCGAACATTGCGTCTATCACTCAGTCCTTGGAAAAGAGCGACAACATGGTAAAAATGCTTTCAACGGCGACTTCAGAGGGCAAAACAACGCTTGTTACATCAAACACCGTAACGCAGAAAATCGCCGATGAATCAGGCGGCTTGATTGAGGCTTCAAGCGTGATTCAAAATATTGCGTCGCAAACTAACCTGCTTGCAATGAATGCCGCAATTGAGGCGGCGCACGCAGGCGAATCGGGAAAGGGATTCGCCGTCGTAGCGGACGAAATTAGAAAGCTGGCGGAAGAATCTTCGGTTCAAGGAAAAACCATCACCGACACTCTTAAAAAACTTAGCGACGATATCAACGGCTTATCGGAAAGCTCCAAAGTCGTGGAAGAAAAGTTCAATGCAATCTTCCAACTTGCAGAGAATGTGCACGGCATGAGTGCGGAGCTTACCGCCGCAATGCGCGAGCAGGAAAACGGTAGCCGGGAAGTGCTTGCGGCTATCAAGAACATTAATTCTGTTACGGTAGAAGTGAAAAACGGTTCTGAGGAGATGCTTATCGGCGGCAAGGGCGTGGCAAACGAGATGCAGAAGCTCGACAGTCTTACGGCGGTCATCAAGGATAGCATGAACGAGATGTCAGCCGGTGTGTCGCAGATAAACAACGCAGTGAATGAAGTGAACGAGCTTGCGATGAAGAACAAGCAGAGTATCGAAGGGCTTGCGGGGGAAGTGGGGAAATTCAAAGTATAATTAATAATTAAGGGGGAGAGAGGACACCCCATCAGACTGGGAGGGCGGCGGTGAAACTAGATTTATAACCTTTTACGCTTCTTCCGCCGCCCCAAGTTTTCCTTGCGGAAAACTTGTATAACCCATCTTGCACAAAACGTATGTTCTCATACGTTTTGTGGGGCGGACATACAAAGCGTTATAGGATGAACGAACCATAATAATGTCCGCCCACTCGTTTTACTACGCAAAACTCGTTTATTGTGGAAACCACGTCTTTTGTTTTAGATGGACTTTATTCCGGTTTGCCTGTGGCAAACCGGGGCGGGCAGTAGACCGACTCTACTTTGTAAGACCGATTTTCTCTGCCCGCCGACTGCTTAGGGGCAACCCCTAAGAACCCCCGATTTGCGATATATCACGTCTTCATTTATTTTCAAGCAATTTTTTCCTTTGACGGCTCTAATTTTGCGGCGGGAAAATCTTTTGCGCAAGACAAAAACAGCGAAAATATCGTAATTAAAAAGAACAAAAATGTTTTTTCATACCAAATGAACTCCTGACTTTAAAAATCGCCTACAATATAAGTTTCGTGAAATTCGGCAACCGCAAGCCTCTCTCAAAAGGCGAGTATTGGCGAATTTCCGCATTGAAATGAAAAAATGCGTTCAATAAGTGATGTTTGTAGAAAAGAAACTCGCAGTGTTTTTAAGCGGCAATATTTTTGCCGCTTAAAATAAACCTTCATTTTTGCGCCGTTATGCACAGATAACTTTTATTGAAAACGGAATCGATTTTGATATCTTTAAATCCTGCCTCAGACAAAAAATCTTGCAATTCTTTGGGCGTATAAATTGTCATTCCGGTCATTGCCGTTTTGCTCCATTCTCTGTCTTTTTCGTGAAGACCGTCAAATCCGTTACAGATAAAAAATGTTCCTCCGGGCTTTAAAACCCTGTAAACATTTAAAAAAGACTTTTCGATTTTCTGCCAAAAATATACAGTGTCAAAGGCTGTGGCAATATCAAATGTGTTATCTTCAAAGGGAATTGAAAGAACATCCGCTTGAACCACCGCACATTTTCCTTTGGCGACGGATTTTCTGTTCACTTTGATGGACTTTTTTACGCTGACCTCAGAATAATCCATGCCAATCACGCTTGAACAGCCGTGATGGAGCAAATTTTTTAGATTTGCTCCACCTCCGCAACCTATGTCAAGTCCGTGACCAACAACTTTTCCATCGAGATGAGAAAATCCCCATCTGGAAATTTGTATGTGTTCAATGTTCATTCTGGACAAGACCACTTTTCCAAAAAATCCAGCGGGTTTCTTAAAATTGTCAAGAAAACTCATATGAGTTCCAAATTAATATTCATAAGCTTCCGTGGCAGACGACTTTTCTACCATGTTTTTATATGTAGAAGATTTCTGCAAAAGCTCGGAATGTTTTCCTGCCGCCTCAACCTTCCCGTTATTCATGACAACAATTTTATCGGCATTTTCAATGGATTTCAATCGATGTGAAATTATGATTACGGTCTTGCCTTTTATAAGCGAATTGAGGCTTTCCTGTATCTTCATTTCATTTTCAACATCCAAAGAAGCGGAAATTTCATCAAGGATTATAATCGGAGCGTTTTTTAGAAATGCCCTTGCAATAGAAATACGCTGGCGTTCACCACCGGAAAGTTTGCTTCCATTTTCTCCAATCAAGGAATTATAGCCGTCCGGCATTGATTCTATGAAATCGTGACAATTCGCCATTTTTGCGGCTTCTTTTACCTGTTCGTCCGTGGCAGATTTGTTTCCGATTCTTATATTTTCCATCACAGACGTATTGAAAAGTGTTACATCTTGAAAAACGATAGAAATCTTATCGAAAAGTGATTCCGTTTCGATTTTCTTTATGTCTTTTCCGTCTATAAGGATTTGCCCCTTGTCGTAGTCGTAAAGCCTTGAAGCAAGCCTAAGAATTGTCGTTTTTCCGCAGCCCGAAGGACCAACCAAAGCGGTAACTTGATTTTGTTCAGCCGTAAAGGAAACCCCATCTATCACCTTGTTTTCGTTGTAACCAAACTCAACATCTTTGAATTCTATGCTGAAATTTTTAAAATCAGCGGGAACTCCCTCTTGAGTTTCCGTTGATTTCAATTCTTTGATGCGTTTTACTCGTGCATCCACGAACATAAGTTCAGCAAGTCCTTCGAAGAGCGTAGACACGGAGTCGGAAAGTTTTACCGCGGCAATCAAATAACCCAAGAAATACAAAAGCGAAACTTGCTCTGCCAAAAGCAACCATACTCCGGTTATAACCGTAAGCCCTAAAGAAAATTTTATTATCGCGGTGGAAGTAACCACTGGAACAACCTGAGCCAATTCCGACTTGATATGGATTTTTTCAGAATCGCTTATCTTTTTTTCGACATCTTTAAGAACTGCGTCTTTCTGACCAAGGCTTTTTATCTCCTGATGCATCTCTATCGCCTGCTGGAACGCTTCGGCATTCCCTCTAAGCGCATTGAAATATTTTGCAGTTTCCTTGGTCTGAATCTTTTTTGAGATGAACAGAAGCAATGAACTGAGCAGGATTGGACTTATAACTGCCAAGCCCAATTTCCAGTTTCCAATCATCAGCATAATTCCCACGACAATCAAAAAAGCACCCAATCCGATTGCCTGCGGAACGGAATGGCTCATGGCGTGTTCAATGTCTGCGACATCCTGCATGACAGTTTCGGACAAATCTGAAATGTCATGCTTGGAAAAATAGGAAAGCGGCAGTTTTTTCAATACGTCCGCTATCTCAAACCTTAGATTTGCCGCCTCTTTGAAAGTTTCGTTGTAGGTTGTGTTATAGGAAATCGTGATGAGTATAAACATGACCACAAATGTTACAAGAATCGCTGCGATGTAAAACCAAATACCTTTCAGTTCAGCCATTTCGATAATCTGTTTTGAAAAGTACATTACCGTCATCACCGGAAGCATATAGGCAAAGTTCATGAAAAACGTTCCTATGCCCGCAAACACCATTCCTTTTTTTCCATGCTCGGTAAGAGCAGAATTTTTTTTATTTTTCATATTGACCTCGATAAAAGTAAAATTAAGATAAATCTTTAAACACGCCAGCTGTTCGCTTTTGAGTAAAGTTCCTGCAACATCTTGTATTTTCCGTTCAAATCCATAAGAGCCTTGTGAGAGCCGCGCTCAGGCACATTGCCGTTTTCAATAACAAGAATCTCGTCCACATTTTTTATTGAACTCAATCGGTGCGCAATCATTATTACGGTTTTTCCTTTCATCATATTCGAGAAAGCTTTTTGGAGTTCATATTCATTTTCAGGGTCTGCAGCCGCACTTGCTTCGTCAAGGATTACGATTTTTGCGTTTTTCAAAATAACTCTTGCAACGGCGATTCTTTGGATTTCTCCGCCGGAAAGATGCACACCTTTTGAGCCAATAATCGTGTTTTCCCGTTCCTTGAATTTGTCCAAAATATCGTCGCATTGCGCAAGATGTAGCGCTTCCAAAACCTCGTCCCTTGTTGCAGACGGACGGGCAATCTTTACATTGTCAAAAATACTGGTCTTGAAAAGTTTTGCATTCTGAAACACAAATGCAATATTGTTCACAAGAGCCTCTTCCGAATAGGAATTGATTTCCTTTCCGCCAATCAATATTTTTCCGCCGTCCAAAGAATAGAAACCGGAAATCAGTTTTGCGATTGTAGATTTTCCGCCACCGGATGAGCCTGCCAAAGCGTAGGTCTTTCCTTCCTGCAAAGAAAAATTAAGATTCTGCAGAACGAAATTTTCTTCGTATTTAAAAGTTACGTCCTTGAATTCGATGTTGAAATTTTCAAAAGAACTTTCATTTCCGTGAATAATCTTTTTGCTTTCCATATCAGAAAACAATGCCTCAAGTTTTTCTACCGCACTTTTTGCCTGAAACTGATACATTCCGACATACATTATTTTCATGAAAGAAATAAAAACCAGTCCTTCAAAACAGGCAAAAAATATGACTTTTGCAAGAACCAGCGAAGAAGATTCACCTCGATTTATAAAAATTATCGCAATCGGAATTGTAAACGTGATAAACAAATTAAGTATCACCTGAAACAAGACATATCCTGTTCTGCAACTTTTTGAATAATTATATGCCATCTGCGAATATTCTTTTATAGAATCATAAAACGATTTGTAGGAATCTATCGTGGTTCTGAAAATCTTCAATACCTGCATTCCTCGGACATATTCGACCGCTTCAGAATTCATTCGCTCAAGGGATTTTTGGTATATTTCCATGAATCGTTTTTCGCCGTACATAAGTTTTACGAGCATAAACGAAAAAACCATAGCAAGTACAAGAAGAACTCCAAGTTGCCAATCAATCATGAACAGCAGAACAAACATAAGAATCGAAGTAGAAAATGCGCTGGTCAAATCGGGAATTAGATGGGCAACAATCATATGGGTTTGCGCCGCATTGTTGTCGATCAATTTGCGGATTTTTCCAGAGGAAGTCGTATCAAAGAAACTGAATGATGCATTCAAAAGATGTTTTGTTCCGGTCTTACGCAAATTGCTTTCCAACCGGAACGCCAGCAAGTGTGAACACATCACAGCAAGAATATATATTATCAGATAGGAAATCAAAAGACCGACCATTATAATCGCATAAAATTTTGCCTTCGAAAAATCATGCGCAACCATCACCGAAAGCAAAAATTGCCACAAATACCAAAAAGGCAACATAAGCACCACGGAAGAAATCAGCGAAAGAATTATGGAAAATATTCCAAAAATCTTCTTTTCAGGAACATAACTGAAAAGTTTATTGAACAGGTTCATAAAATCTCCTTTTTATAGAGTAACGTTTCCTAAATATATAGCAAATTCATTTGTTCTTTAATCTTCAAATATAGAAAAAATCAGAATGGGAATACTTTTTATTCTCAATAAAATCGTTATACTGTCGGCATGAGAAATAAACAAAATAATGAACTTGCCGTCTGTGGTTTTGCTGCAGTAAAAAAATTGGAAAAAAACAATAGCGAAAGAATCCGCCGCCTTTACTTTACAGAAGAAGTCGCACCGCTTTTCGGTGGGCTTTGCAAAAAACTTGCCGCCAAAAAAGGAATCTACAACAAAGTTGAAGACCCCAAGGAACTTGAAAAATTGAGCGGAACAGTCCACCATCAAGGCGTTGTCGCCATGATTTATATGCCTGAAATAACGCCTTTGGATTCCGACATCGCAGAATCGTGGGTAGAAAATAAAGAAAGTGCATTGATTCTTGACCATATAGGAAACGCAAATAATTTTGGCGCAATCGTAAGAAGCGCTGCGTTTTTTGGCATAAAAAACATAATTATTCCCGAAGACGATTCCGAATGCGCCGTAACCACAAGTTCATATAGAATTGCGGAAGGCGGAATGGAATTCGTGCGAATCTATTCCGTGCGCTCAATCGGACGCTTAATAAACGCAATGAAAGGGAAAATGGTCTCCATCGGAACGGACCTGACCGTCCGGAAAAATTTTTCTTATGACATAAAATCTCTTTGCGGCGGAAAACCTGCCCTGCTGATTATCGGAAACGAAGAGCAGGGCATCAGCGATGAAGTCAGGAAAAATTGCGACCACTTGGTTCTGATTCCTTTTGCAGGGCTTTCCGACGGGCAAAAAGAACCGCCGATAGACAGCCTAAATGTTGCTCAGGCAACTTCCATAATTCTTTATGAATTGGCAAAAACAAACTGAAAATATGTTTTCTGCGCACAAAATATTGCGGCAAAAATGATTTTTCCAAAACTTTTGTGCGCAAAGTACGCCAAATTTTATTTTCTTAAAAAATCCAACTTGAAAATCGGTTTGCCTTTAGAACAATGCCAAAGCGGCAATTTTCTGAAAATTTTATTTCTTTTCAGAGGCAAGCAGTTTTTTGCATTCCTCGATTCCGTCTTTCTGTTCCTTGGTTATGCCGGGAAAAATCGGATTTATGGATTTCAGTTCTTTAAGAATAATTTCCGAAAGCAGATATCGGGCAAACCATTTATCGTCGGCAGGAAGCACATACCACGGACAGTTCTGGGTCGAAGTATTATTTATCGCATCCTGGAATGCATCCTGGTATTTTTCAAAAAACGCCCGTTCTTTTATATCGTTGATAGAAAATTTCCAATGCTTGTCGGACCGCTCCGCACGCTTTAGGAAACGCCTTTTCTGTTCGTCTTTCGATACATTCAGAAAAATCTTTACAATCCTTGTTCCATTGCCGTAAAGATATTTTTCCCACGCAAGTATGTCTGCATATTTGTTTTCTATATAGTTTCCTTCGAGCATTCTTGGCGCAACTTTATAGTTCTTATAATCCTCGTGAACTTTTACCACAAGGACTTCTTCATAATACGAACGATTAAAGATGGCGATTCGTCCTTTCGGCGGAATATTTTTATGATATCGCCAAAGAAAATCGTGATTGGCTTCGATTACCGATGGAGTTCTGTAATTGTAAACAGTTATTCCGCTTGGATTTATTCCGGAAAAAACATGTTTTATTATACTGTCTTTTCCAGCACCGTCCAAAGCTTGAAGACATATAAGAATCGATTCTCGCCCTTCCGCAAAAAGGGCTTCCTGAAGCTGCATTATTTCTTCGACATTCTTCTGCTTTTGCTCTGTAAGTTCATTTTTAAGCGTTTCCCGCCCGCACGAATCCGTGCAAGCCGCTTTTATGTCAAAAAAATTTGTCCCGTCAAAAGTGTAATCATCAAGCCGTATCATTATACCTCCGATAGCAATTCCGATTTTAGAACGGCAGTTTAAATCCGTTCGTTGCATTTTTTATTGCAGAAGACGCTGCGTCTACGGCTGCGTTTTTTGCCGCATTCGCAATCTGATTCTGAATTTCTTTCTTCTTTGAATCCAACTGTTTTTGCAGGGAATCAATGCCAGTTTTTTCTTTGCCGATTAAATTTTGAATATCCAAAAATTTATCGATTTTTTCAGTGGCGATTCCTGTTTTTTCCGAAAGCATTTTCGAAGCGTTTTCCCTGGCGTTTGCGGAAATGGAATCAAGTTCGCCGAATATTGCGGCTGTCACTGGCTCTGCAAGTTGCCTTGAAAGTGAATCCAAATTCTCTATGGAAACCGAAACTCCGTTTTCCTTGCTGAAATCAACTGAAAATCCTATCGGCAGTTTTTTGATTCCTTTTAGAGCCTTTCCGTAAAGTTCCGAAAGTCTCGCCGGTTCAAAAGCCATTCCGTCAATTCTGTCCATCGATATGTTCAACAAACCGGAAATCTTGAAACTGCCATCCGAATCTGCGGAAAGCTTTGCAGAAATATTCGCCTTTGAATTAAACGAAAAAATTTGTGCATCCGCAGAAAACGGATAGTTTTTCCCCGAATAATCTGCAACAACCAGCGGAGATTCGCTGTTCGTCCGGGCATCCACGGTTACACTCGCCTTGTTGTCGCCAAAGATTTTAAAATCGGCTTCTATTTTTGCAGGCTTTCCGTAAACATTCTGGTCACTCGAAATGTCTGCGGCAACGCATTTAAAAATCAATGTTTCCGCATTTTGCTCCTTTCCATATTCATAACCGGAAGCAACAACATTATTCAAAAGGATTTTTGGAATCCCGTCCGAGCCAAAATAAAAATCCCGTCCTTTAAGCCGTTCCCTAGATTTTTTCTGATTTTTCCCGGATTTTTTCGGCTTCTGCTTTTTTGCCGAACCGCCGGATTTTCCCGATGAAGCATTTTTTATTTCAAGAGCCTTTTTTATCGCGGTATTTACATATGGATAATATTTTCCCGCCGCGGAATAAAGCACCGACTGAACGGCTTGGCTCATCACCTCCGAAAAACCTTGAATACTGAAAAGTTTCTTTGCTTCCCCGATTTTTGTTTCCACAAGATTCAGGTCGGAAACCACCGCTTTTTCAATCTGTTTTGCGTACGCCGCAATCTGAACGGAATCCGTTTTTATTTCGCCGCTGCTCTTTTCAACGGTTTCCTTCAGAGAATTTCCCGTTATATAGGCGTTGTTCAGACTTTCCAAAGCCGATTTCAATTTTTCGACATCTTTTATTTTAGTCCAGTCGGTTTTTAAAATATCGTTCACGCTTGAACTGAATCCCGTAATTTCAGCCTGAATTTTTGCGGGCGTATCCTGCCATTTTGTAATTTTTTCCTGAATTCCAGCAGAAATATCATCCGCAATTTTTGGAGATTCCAGCTGCTCCTGCAAATCGGCAAGGATTCTTTCGGGATTATAATTTTGGAACATTGCCATAAAATGTTCCAAAACGGAATTTTTCAATTCTTCCGACTTTTTGGAAATGTCGCTTTCCTCAGACTTCTGCTTGGTCTTCTTTTCTTTTAATGCGATTTTCCCCGAAACTTTTCGGTCCGTATTTAGAGCAACCCCTTCAACAATAATATTTTCCGCATGAAATTTTCCTTTGCACAAATCGGCAAGGTCAAAATCAATCATAATATCATCCGCTTGAAAAATATTTTTCATTGGAGAATCTTTGTTTGCCTGCGCCAAACCTTTTATGTTCAGGTAAGAATTAAAAAATTTAAAATCGACTTTGGAAATATCGGTTTTCGCCTTAAAAATTCCCTGCATGGACGAAACGATAATATTTTTTACGATTACATTCTTAAAAAGCGAAAAACCGATTCCTGCGGCAGCGATAAAAACCGCAACTGCAACAAGCGGAACGATTTTTATTCCGCCCTTTTGGTTTTTTATCTGTTTTGAAAGGATTTTATAGCGTTTCAAATCATTTTTAGAAATCTGCGATGAAAAATCGACTTTAAAAATCGGGCGACCTTTTTTATCCGCCGAAGAAACAAAAATTTTTTTGACAAAATCTTTGTCGGCTTCGATAAAAATATGTTTTCCGATTTTTTTCTCATAGGAATCGACCGTGTATTCTTTCTTAAAAATCGACGGAAGTTTTTTTGTGGAAACAGATTTTATTTTTTTTGCAGATTTTTTATCGATTTTGTTACCAATCATTTTTTTTCCTTAAAGCGATGCCGAAGTTTTTGAAAAGATTTTTGCCAATGCCGGAATCCTATAAACGGTTTTCAAAAATTTTGAATTGTTGAATTTAGGAGCGATATTTTTCCGCCAAAATTTTATCAAAAAAATCGAAACAACATAAAGCGGCGCATAAACTGCAAGTCCGACGGCAAACGAACCAATAACCATGGTATTGTTCAGCCTTGTAAATCCCACGAACGGAACGTCAAACAGCTTTGAAAAAAAATTCTGCAAAGGTGCGAACGAAAGAATTGCATAGCCGACAGAATCGAACAAAGGGTCAAGAAAATAAGCAAGTCCCGAACCTGCAATAATCATTATAAAATAACCGGACTTGCTGATTCGCACAAAAGCAAAGAAAACCAAAAGAACATACCAAAACAGATTATTTTTAGGCATGAACCCCAAAAGCAATCCGATGCAAAACGAATTTGCGATTTGGCTCGGTTTTACATTTGCATTAAAAATCTTCAAAAGCTTAACCAAATAATTAAGCATATTTTCTCCAAAAATTTGATGAATTTACTAAAACGCCGTCCGTTATTAAAAATCCCTTGAAAATTTCAAAAATGCACAAAACTTCAAGAAAATCCTTAAACGGCAAAAGACAAATATTTTTGCGCCGCAGAATTTTAATAACTTCAGCTTCAGAATAGAAAACTCCAAGTTATACGTCTAATTTATTCGGCGGAACGGCAAATTCCGTTCATTTGCAAGTGCTTTCGTGCACACAAACGCGGCAATTTTCACAAAATGACATTTTATAAAACCGCCGCATTCTTATGAACGACTGATTATAACATAAAATGCGGACACAAACCACTCCGCGCAATACTCCACGAAAAACGGCAGCATTTGGAGATTTGCAGGAAGTTTCGTATAAAATCAAAACGGATTTTTCAAGAATAAATCACATTTACAAAAGCAAAAATTTGACAAAAAATTATTTGTGCAATTCCGCTGAAAATGCCGTTTAATAATTGCATTCCGAATTTTTGCATATTGTTCCGGCAACTAAACGAACAAGGCAAAGCTCAAAGTTTTTGAAAACCCGCCGACAAAAAATAAAAACAGCCGCTCGTTTTTTAAGATTCGTTTTTCACTTAAAAATATAAAAAGCTGAATCAAAATCTCGGCAATTTTATAAAGAAAAAAATCCGTCTTTATTCCGCTGTATTTAATGCAAAGTACCGAGTTTTGATGTTTTCACCAACTCTTAATCCGGTTCGCCCTTACCACACACGTACGCAATTACCGTTTTCGCTGTTTTCAGTAAAAGCAAACCAACGCAAAACTATTTTTTTAGCAAAGCTGCAAAAGGATTGTATGTCTCGCCGTCGTCCTGTCCGCTCAAATAAACTTTTGCCGACTTGTCCTGCTCAACGCTGGTGGCAGGCAAGAGTGAAATCCGCTTTCCCGCCGCATCGATTTCTTTTACGACCACGGACAGCGTCTCTCCGACCTTAAACTTTTTCCTAAGATTCGTGTTTCTATCTACGCCTTCAAGGGCGGAAACATGCACAAGTCCCTCGACGCCAGGCTCGACTTCCACGAAAAGACCAAAATCCATAATCCGCACGATTTTTCCGTCAAACTTGTCGCCTGCCTTGTGATTTTCCGAAACCGATTCCCAGGGATCTTTTTCCAATGCCTTTGTGCTTACGGAAACTCGTTCCCTTTCCCAATCTGCGTTTATAACTTTTGCGGTAATTTTATCTCCGATTTTCAGAACATCCGAAACATCTGCAATTCTTTTGTGCGAAACCTCAGAAATCGGGAGCAGGACTTGAAATCCGTCCACATCCACAAATGCCCCGAACGGTTGAATCGATTTTACAGTTCCCTCAACGATTGCACCTGGTGTAATATTTTTGCTCAAAGCGGCGACATGAATTGCCCGTTCCGACTCCAGGACTTTTCTGTTGGAAACTAAAATATTTTTTCCGCCTTCTTTAAACTCAACGATTAAAAAAGGAAGATTTTTTCCCACGTAAAAAGACGGCTCTTCCTTCTCGCGACCGCCCATCTGCGAATAAGGACAAAACGCCCTTGTCGCTCCAAGTTTTACCTCGAATCCGCCTTTTATTTCTTTTTCAACATGACCGTCAACTAAAGTCTCCGATTTAAAAGCCGTCTCAAGCAAATCGGAATCCGCATCCTCGCCCGAAATTTTTGTAGAAAATTTCATTTCTCCGCTGAATTCCCCAAGAAAAATCGCCTGAACTTTGTCGCCTTCCTTTATTTTCAACTTTCCGTCGCCACCGATAAATTCCGCCGCATTGATAACGCCCTCGCATTTTGCGCTCAAATCAATAAAAACCGTGTCTCCGTTTATCGCAACCACAGTCGATTCGATTTTCTGACCAACCGTCAATTTTCCCGACATAAAAACTCCTTTTTCCGAATCAGTTTAAAGATTCACAAAACGCTTTTCAAGCATACACAATATTTTTTTCAGGGCAGAACGTATCCACCAAGTCGCATTTCACGGCACGCCAACGCTCGGTGCTCGGAATTTTCCAAAATCCTGTCCGCCGTTCAAGAAAAATAAAAAATCCGCCCACAAGATTAATCGTAAAAAAAAGTCTCGCACTGCCTTCGGCACCGTTCAATTCTCCATGCGGAATTTTCTGCCGTACAAAACCCCGCCTCCGTCATTTAGTCTCTCGGTGCGCCGAAAAATCCGCCAAATCCTTTATCACTTCGCCTGCGATTATGAGTCCTGCCACCGACGGCGTAAAAGCGTTGCTCCCCGGAATCAATTTTTTCCCGTTTTCAACCGTCAGCATTTCCTTCGGCAAGAGCGGTTTTTCAGTAGAAAAAACACATTTTACGCCTTTTATTCCCCGTTTTTTCAATTCGGTGCGCATCACCCGTGCCAAAGGGCAAACTGAAGTGTCAAATATATCCGAAACTTTAAATTCGCACGGATTCACTTTATTCCCCGCTCCCATGGAACAAATCACGGGTTTTCCGCTTTTTTTTGCCTGAACAACAATCTCAACTTTGCCTTTCACGGTATCTATGCAATCAACAACATAATCGTAAACCGAAAAATCAAATTGCCCCGACGATTCCGGCATAAAAAATACTTTGTGTTTTTTCACTTTGCAGCCGGGATTTATATCAAAAATTCTTTCTTCCGCAACATCGACTTTTGCTTTTCCAACCGTGGAATGGAGCGCATACAATTGGCGGTTTATATTCGAATCGCAAATTACATCGTCATCAACAATATCAATCGCCCCAATCCCCGAACGGACTAAAGCCTCGACCGCATATCCGCCCACTCCGCCAAGCCCAAAAACGATTACACGAGTCGCTGACAATTTTTCTATGGCTTTTTCGCCGAAAATTAGAGCCGTCCTCGAAAACTGATTTTCCATAAAAAAATTATAGCAAATTGCCGCGCCGTTTTAAATAATTATAGAAAAACGCGCAATTTTCATGTAAGCTATGCAAAATAAAAGGAACTGTTTATATGAAAAAAATTAAAAGCGTTTTTATCGTAATATTTTCAATATTTTTGATTTTGCTTGCCTCGTGCAACAGCGCTTTGACCATAACGCTGACGAACGGAAATCCGTCTTTTTCATACAATGTAAAACCCAGCCAAGAATTTTTAAAAACCGTTTCGGCAATTATGTCTTTTGAAAATTCATCCGAAATCCGGGACTTTTTTGACGCATCTGAATTGGAAAAAGAATTTGTTCAATCGAAATTTACAAAAGTAAGTTCCAAAATTAATGACAATAATGAAATTTCCGTGAATTTTTCGCCGTCAACAGAAAATCTTGACCCTCTTTCCGCGTCCGGAATTCTAAAATACGATTCAAACAAAAAACCTTACTTTGAATTTTCCGGTGAAAAATTTATTTCTTTTTACAAATTAATGCCGTCCGAATTTCAGTCGTACATCGATATGCTTATGGCGCCGTCTTTTACGGGCGAATCAATGAGTGATGAAGAATATTTGGATTTTTTTGCGTCCGTTTACGGACAAAAACTTTGCGACGAAATAAAAAACGCAACGATAGATTTTATTTTTATCGACACAAGCGCAGAAAGCGGAACCAAAAAATCGAAAAAGTCTTTTTCTTTGCTTTCAATTCTGAACATAACGGGAAAACTTATTGTAAAATCATAAAATGATAAATTAAGTAAAAATCCGCTAAATCGCACGGATTTTTTACGCGGACGGATTTTAGCAGTCGGAACGTCACTTATCGGCAAAGTTTTTCAGCGAGTTGGAAAAATTTGCCGATTCTGCATTCTGCGGCTTTTTATAAAACTCGCAGCCTATAAATCTTTTTGAAATTGTAAGAGGTAAAAATGATGAAAAAAATTTTTAAAATTCTTGTATTGCTGCTTATCGGGCAGTCAATTTTTGCTTATGCGGGACTGATGGCGGGTCAGGAAGGCAAATTAAAAATCGCGAAAACTGAATATTTCGATATAATTTATGCTCCAAAATCCGAAGCAACTGCAAATATTCTGTTTGAAAAGGCTGACTCGCTTTTTGAAGAACTCTGCCAGCTTTATAAAGTTCCAAACAAATTCAGAACGACGGTTACAATCGGTCATTCGCAAGATATGTTCAATGCGTATTTTACGGCTTTTCCGTACAATTCAATCGTCATGTACGACACTCCGCCAACGGATTCGTTGATGGTTTTCTCGGACTCATTTTTGAACACGTTCCGCCATGAACTTACCCATGCAATATCCTACAATTCAAAGAATAAATTTTGGCACGGAGCTTCTCGTATTTTTGGAGATGTTATAAATCCCGCTCTGTTTACAATTACGATGGGCTGGGCGGAAGGTGCCGCCGTCTCCACGGAAAGTAACCTTGGTGAAGGTCGGCAGAACAGCGATTTGCACAAACTTTTGGTAAAACAGGCAAAAATCGAAGGAAAATTTCCCAAATATTCGGAAATTCACGGAGCAAGGGACATTTCTCCGGGCGGAAACTTGAGCTATTATTTTGGCGGTGCTTTTTCGGATTATCTGCAAAAAAAATACGGATTTGAAAAATACGCTCAATTTTGGTACAACGCAGTAAATATCCAGCGTCCAAGTTATCTTTTCTATTTTTCAAACTTTAAAAAAGTATACGGAATAAAAATCGCTCAGGCATGGGAAGAATTTTTCGATTCCATTGAAATTCCCGACGTGAACGCAAACCCGTGGGAAGAAAATTGGTGTTCCTTGCAAAAATCTTCGTCCATGATGAATGTCGGGCGGTCTATGTATCCTGCGCTGACGGCAAGCCGAATCGGCTACGCATATTATGACTATTACACATCCAAAATAATTTTTATCGATAAAAAAACCGAAAAAGCAAAAACCGTCGCCAAATCCTACAATTTTCTGGGCATGAGCATAAGCCCCGACGGAAAATTCATTGCGCTTTCTTCGTACAGACCGCATAACAATTTCACAAAAACTTATCTTTCCCTTGTAAACACGGAAAACAAAGCCGTCTACAATCTAAAAGAACCCGGCTTGCGAGAGGGAACGGTTTTCTTCAGCAACGGAAATTATTATGTCGCAGCCGTAAAAACCATCTCGCAAAATTCTTCGCTCAAGATTTACAAAATAAATCTGAACAAAAAAAACAAAATAACGGACGTAACTGAAATTTCCGAGTTCAACGCTCCGTTCGGAAAGCAGATTTTTTCGACTTCCGGAACAATGGACGGGAAAATTTTCTTTGCCTACAAAGATGGACTTGATTTTTCGATATGCGTATACGATTTTGAAAAAAATCTGTTCCGTCAGTTTTTTGCAAACGCACCCGACACGGACGAAAAATCTGTATTCCTGCAATTGAACACAGCCGTCAACGGCAAGGTGTCGTTTACCTTCACGCAAAAAGGCACGATGCCCCGCCTTGGAATTTTTAACTACAATTCCGACTTTTCCGATACGAGTTTTGATTTTTGCACAAAGGATTCTTCGGGCGGCGTTTTCAATTCCGGTCTTATTGACGACAGCAAAAAAGCCGTTTTTGTCGGGCATTTTTTTGAAGAAATGAAAATCATGCTTGCAGATTTGAGCAAAATGGATTTCAGGTCGGTTTCCGCAATCGGAAAAGAATTCGAACAGCTTTCTCTAAAAGAAAACCTTCCGAACGGCGATAAAAATTTTCCAAAAATCCAAGAAAATTCAATCTCGGAAAAAAAATCCGGCGAAAACTCGGAAGAAAAACTCCCAATAGAATCGGAAAGCAAAAAATATTCCTCGTTCAAATATACGTTCACAGGACCGCACGGAGTTTTCGCTCCGCTGGGAATGACACATTCCTACGGTTTTCGGAAAAATCAAAACGGCACTTTCAGCTTAACTCAATTATTAAATCCTATCGGGGTTTCTTATTTTTCCGCATCGCCGTGGACGAATCCGATATGGGGACTTTCCGCAAGCTACAATCCTTTTACGGAAAGTTTTTCAGTTTCGGCACTCGCACACTTCGCCGGAAATAAAACCGTCTGTCGCCTCGGCGGAAACTCGGAGTTTGATTTTAGCGGATTCAAGCAAACCTATGAAACTCTCAACTTTTTGTACATTCAAAGAATTGCAGGAACAACCTTTTTCGAGATTGCAGATAATGGAGTCTTTTTTTACGGTCGTCAAAGTTTTTTTGATTTGGGCGAAAAAATCAAAGAGCAAGGAATATCAAATATTTTCGGAATTCTAAAAAATCCCGACATGACAAAATATCTTTATGCTAGCAATGTGATTATGATGGGGCTTGGAAACATAAATAAACTTTCCCCCGACACAAATTCCCAAATCGGCTGGAATGCATTTGTAACGTTCCAAAATAATTTTTTTGAATCGTTCGCTGCAAAAAACGACATTATTTCGAATTCGTATAATTTAGGTCTATTTTTCAGTGTGAAAATTCCAAAACTTTTGCCTTTCGAAATGTATAAGATGACCTTAAATTTTCCGACATCTCTTTCGGCAGAACTTTTTCCGTCGCAGAATTATTTTGCCTCGCTATCCGCATCCATGATTCTTTTTGCGACCGAAATCCAACGGTCAACGAATACGCTGCCGCTTTTTTTCTTCAATAGATTTTCCGTAAAAACTTCTTACACGGGAAATTTTGCGGACACAATTAGCACTCCGCTTCCGAACATGGCGATACAGAACGCTCCTATTTATGCGGAAAAACTTTTCACAGGCAAAGCCGAATATTACGATGAGTTGGCGTTCACGGTGAGCCTTGAAGCGACCCCGAATTTTGGCGGATTCGCTCGGTCTAATTTCAAGATTTCGTTTGACTGTTCGCTTCTTTTTAGACCTTGCAATCTTCCGAACCAAAATAAATTTGGCTTGGCGCTTATGGGCGTTGCTTTACTTTAAATACCCCGAATGTCGTGTTTCTATTTTTTTATAAATATGCATACGGCTTACCTGAAAAATTAAAATGTACGAATTAATGGGGCTTCCAAATGGCGGCGAACGAGAGATAAAAGTTTGCAAAAATAATAAAACTCCTCCGCCGTCCGCCTTTGAAAAATTAAGGATAAACACAAGGATTTGCGATTTATCTTGGCTTGATTCTTTACAAAAACTCTTTTATTGTCATAATAAACTGCCATAATAAGGAGACTTTAAATGAGCATCATCACTTCTTCCGTCATCAAAAATCGAAACAGACAGATAGCCATTATCGGGGCTTTCAGTGCGCTTATCATTCTCATGGGAATCCCCGGACTCCACCTAGGATATATTCAACTTAATCCTGCAACATCACTTACAATAATGCATATTCCGGTCATCCTTTCGGCAATCCTTGCAGGGCTTCCGGGCGCTCTTGTTACAGGAACGGTTTTTGGTCTTACAAGCCTTGTAAATGCCGCCGCAAATCCATCCGGAGTGCTTGACCCCCTTTTTGTAAATCCGCTGATTTCAGTTTTGCCAAGGATTCTCTTTGGAACGTTCTGCTGGATTCTTTTCAAATTGATTGATTTTATTCCACATCTTCCTAAATCAATAAACAGTGCGGTAACGGCATTTTTGGGAACGCTCTGTCACACCACTTTAGTCATCGGCTCGCTTTTTGTGTTTGCGTCTTCAAAAACCGCAGAAGCAATGGAAGGTGCCGGCTTCATTGCAGTTATGACCGTAATTCTTCCGGGCGCAATCATGGAGGCTGTCGCAGCAATTATTGTCTGTTCCGCAGTGATAAGTGCAATTTTCGTAACATCCGTATCAAAATCGAAATTTTCCCGATTGGAAAAAGATAATCTTCGTAGCACAGAAAATAACGATTCCGAAGCAAATGACAAAAAAGAGGCTTCCCCTGACAAGAAAAATCAGGAAACCGTATGAGAATCGTAATCGTAGGTGCAGGATTTACAGGAATCCAGCTTGCAAAAATTCTTATTAACGAGAAAAACAACGTTGTAGTAATCGATAACGACGAAGAACGCATGAGGCATATTTCCAATCGGCTTGACTGTTCGGTTCTGGTTGCAGACGGAAACAATCTTGAAACATTGGAAAAAGCCGGAATCGCCAAGGCGGACGCCATGGTTTGCGTCACAAGCAGCGATGAAGTCAATATGATAACCTGCTCCCTTGTGGATGCGGTTTATCCCGACATTTTGAAAATCGCGCGAGTCCGAAACTACGCATATTATGTGAACACTGCCGAAGCAAGCAAATCGCACGCAAATACATTCTCCGGAAAGCACAGACCGCTCTACGGAATCGATTATATGATTCACCCCGACGTAGAGGCGGCAAAAGCCATTGTTCAGGCTGTGGAAAACGGAGCTGTGAGCAACGTCTTTACATTCGGCGAATCGGAAAAACAGATTTTCAGAATAACCGTAGCTGACGAAAGTGTGTTCGCAGGCCACAAACTGATGGAAATCAAGAACCTGACGGAAGAACATCTCTTGGTTTCGTATATCGAAAAAGACGGCGAAGGCTTTCTGCCAAATGGAAATACGGTAATGGAAGCCGGCTGCACACTCGGAATCCTTACGGAAAAAAGCCGAATAAGCAAAATCCTTGAACTTTGCGGTTCAAAACAAAAGGAATTAAAAAAAATCGCAATAATCGGGGCGGGGCGAATCGGCACTCTAGTGGCAAGCAGAATTATCGAGCCTAAAAAACTTTCGTTGTTCAAGATGCTAAAAACCAAGTCGGCAAAACGGGTATCTCAAAAACTTTTGATAATCGATTCGGACGCAGACCTTGCAAAATCCGCAGCCGAACGTTTTGAAGAAGCGGAGGTTTGCCTCGGAGACGCAACAGACGAAAGTTTTTTGCGTGAAGAAGGAATTCCGGATTTTGATTTGGCGATATGTTCCACGCACAACCACGAATTGAACATGGTTCTTGCGGCATATCTTGAATCCTTGGGGGTAAAGCAGTCGATAAGTCTTGTAACAAGTTCCGCTTTCGCAAAGATTGCCGAAAAACTCGGAATTGACGTTACCATAGCCCTTCGCGACGTGGTTGTCGATTCCATAATGAGTCATCTTAGAGGAAAATCCGTAAAAGAAATCCACACCGTTACAAATGGCGACCTGGAAATAATCGAATGTGTGCTTCCCAACGATTCGCCGGTCAACGGTAAAAAAGTCAAAGAACTTTCCGATCCGGGAAAATATCTTGTGCTTTTGGACAAACATTCCGGAAATGAAGATTACGAAATTGCGAACGGCGAAACTGTCGTGTCTATCGGCGACCATCTTGTCCTAATCTCGCAAGCGGATTATTCAAAAAAGATTTTGGAATTCTTTGGGAACAACAGGGAATAGCACTGCGCATGAAAATGTTTTTAAATCTTTTGAGAATCAATTCAATTCTGGTGGCGATTGTCGGAACGACTATGCTGATGCCCTTTCTCGTTTCTTTTTCCCTGCATGAAGAATCCCGGCTTATGCTTTCGTATCTGATTCCGATGCTTTCCGGCTGGATAATTCTTCTTGCCGTAAATATTCCACTAAGAAAACGCAAAATAAACCTGACGATTCGTTCGACATACGTAACCGTTGCGTGCGCATGGATTTTTTCCAGCCTTTTCGGCGCAATTCCGATTTTCGCAAGCGGCTGCTCCGCATCTTTTACCGATGCTTTTTTTGAAAGCTGTTCCGGTTTTTCCACGACCGGCGCAACAATTTTCGGCGAAGTCCAAAACCTTCCCCGGAGCATGAATCTTTGGCGATGCCTTACGCATTGGCTTGGCGGAATGGGAATCGTCGCCCTTACCGTAGCTCTTCTTCCGCTTTTGGGCGTAGGCGGTTTTCAGCTGATAAAGGCAGAAACCACCGGTCCGGAAAAAGGCAAGATGACCGACAAAATAACCACAACCGCAAAACTCTTATGGATTATCTATTTTGTCCTGACAGCTGTAGAAACAATCGCTCTAAAAATCGCAGGAATGGATTTTATAGATGCAATCTCGCACGCATTTTCCACATTGGGAACTGGCGGATTTTCAAGCAAAAACGCAAGCGTTGCCGGATACAATTCTGCCTCAATCGATATAATAATAACCGTTTTCATGTTCCTTGCAGGAATCAATTTCAGCCTGTACTTTTACATTCTGACCGGTCACTGGAACGACGTAAAAAAGAATTCCGAACTAAAGGCTTATGTCGCCGTAAATCTTCTGTGTATTTTAGGCGTTTCGCTTCCATTGATTCGAATGTACGGCGGAATCGGAAGTGCCTTGAGATACGGCTCGTTTCAGGCGCTTTCAATCAGCTCGACAAGCGGCTTCGCCACCGCCGATTTTACAGCTTGGCCAAGCGTATCCCAATTTTTCATTTTTCTCTTATTTTTTATCGGAGGCTCTTCCGGCTCAACAAGCGGCGGCTTTAAAATCATTCGATGGGTTGTACTTTTCAAACAGTTGAACAACGAGACAAAAAAAATCCTTCATCCGCACGGAATATTTACCCTACGCCTTGACGGTTCGCCAAGAGACAACGAAATTATCTCCGTAGTCACCTCTTTCCTGGTGATATTTTTTTCGCTAATCGGAATCACAACCCTGTTCGGCTGTTTTGCGGACTTGGACATACTCACGGCATTTACCGGCGCAATGTCAATGGTAGGAAACATCGGTCCGGGATTCGGCAAACTTGGTCCGCTTTTTAATTATGGATTTTTGCCGGATTTCCTTAAATGGTGGTACTGCTTTGCAATGCTTGCCGGAAGATTAGAATTATACACAATGATAATTTTCTTTTTCCCAAGTTATTGGAAAAAATAAATCTAAAGGTCTTTTATGATTACCGTTTCGTTCGAAGGCAAGGGAAAGTGCGGACTCTGCGAATGGATTTATTTATCCATAAAAAATCAAATATCGAGCGGAACTCTCAAACCCAACGAAAAACTTCCGTCAAAACGAACTTTGGCAGAAAATCTTGGCGTCAGCGTAATAACAGTGCAGAACGCCTATTCTCTTCTGATTTCCGAAGGATACATTTATTCTATTGAAAAAAAAGGTTTTTTCGTCACGGAACTACGCCCGGTAAAACACAAAAATATTTCCTCCGTCAAAACAAAGGAAAATCTCGTCGAAAAAAAAGAATGGCTGGCTGATTTCAGCAGCAATTCCACTGGCTACGAAAAATTTCCATTCGCACTATGGTCGCACACGATGCGGCAAATCCTGAATTCCAAGGACGAAAAACTCCTTCAACGAGTCGGAATAAAAGGTGTCGCTCCACTTAGAATCGCTCTCGTAAAACATCTTTTGGAATTCCGAAGCATGAACGTAAAACCCGAACAGATTGTAATCGGAGCAGGCACGGAAAATCTTTATTCGATGGTAGTTCAGCTTTTGGGGCAAAATAATATTTTCGCCGTAGAAAATCCGGGTTATCGAAGAGCGGCTAAAGTCTTTGAACTCAACGGAACAAAAGCACTTCCCGTAAAAATCGATGAGCATGGCATGAATCCGGACGAACTTGAAAAATCAGGCGCAAATGTGGCTCATGTTTGTCCAAACCATCATTTCCCCACGGGAATAATCATGCCAATCCGCCGCCGCCAAGAAATTCTTGCTTGGGCAAACACTGGAAACAACCGCTACATTTTAGAAGATGACTACGACAGCGAATTCCGGTTTATCGGAAAACCTCTTCCAACCCTGCAAAGCACCGATCCATCCGGGAAAGTCATATATATAAATTCCTTCACCAAAACGCTGGCGCCATCTTTCAGGATAAGTTTCATGGTGCTTCCCGAACGGCTTATTCCCCTTTTTGAAGAAAAGCTGGGATTCTATTCATGCCCCGTAAGTGCGTTCGAACAATACACCCTAGCCCGCTTCATTTCGGAAGGCCATTACGAAAAACACATAATCCGCATGAAAAATTTTTATAGAAATCTACGCAACAACCTGATTGGCGCATTGCAGAACAGCGCTCTTTCAAAAATTTCAAGTTTCCACGAAAAAGAATCCGGACTGCATTTTCTTTTAAAAATCGATAGCAAATATTCTTCGGAAGAACTTGAAAAACGCCTGAAAGAGCGGGGCATAAATCTTCCGCTTCTCAAAAACTTTTATTATCAAAAAATCCCCAAAAATGACGACAAAACTTTTGTGGTAAACTACAGCGGAATAAAAAAAGAAAAAATCGCGGAAACTGTCCGAAGAATCGAAGAAGCTGTCAGATAAAAACTGCAATTTTTTGCAAAAGTACGTTTCAACTAAAGCAAAATCTTCACAAAATCAACAATCATCAGCCGGCATATTTGACTTTTTGGGCTAAATTATTTCTGCGAAAATCAACACCGCTTTCAAAAATGTCGGGATATGCCGTTCTTAATAAGTGCCTGATTCCGTTTTTTCCCTGTCAATCACGGAACACCAATTTCTCCCCAAAATAAAAAAATAGCGGCAGCCAAAATTTCTTTGAACTGTCGCTATTTTTGCCAATCCGAAGTCAATTCGGAACAAATTTATTAGACGGCGTTTTTATCCGGCGAATTTTCTATAAAATTGCCGCCTAGTTTTTTGCCCTTTCCACGAACGAACCGTCTCTTGTGTCTATAACGATTCGTTCTCCGTCGCTGATAAACAAAGGAACTCGAACCTCAATGCCGGTGTCAAGCGTTGCAGGCTTCAACGATTTTCCGGAAGTGTCGCCTTTTATGCCGGGCTCGGTATAGGTTATCGTCCGCGTTACCTGAACAGGCATATCTATACCGACCGGTTTTCCCTCGTAAAACGTAAGCTTAACGTCAAGCTCGTCTTCGGGAGTGATATATCCGGCATAATCGCCCAAATTATCTTTTGGAAGTTCAAATTGTTCGTAGGATTCCTGATCCATGAACACATAAGTATCTCCGTCAATATACGAAAGTTTTGTAACATGGGACTCAAGGTCAACCTCGTCGAACTTTTCGCCGGCATCAATTCCAAGATCCATCGTGGATTTAGTAACAAGGTTCTGCACTCGAAGATTTGTAACCATTCCAGCGCGTCCTGAACGCTGACCGAGCATTTTCTGAACGATAAGCGGATTTCCTTCATACATAAAAGCTGTTCCAACTTTCAACTGTGATGTCATTAACATATCTGTAACCTCTGTAAAAAAAGTTTAAGTGTGGTGCTTAATATTACAATGTTTTCAAATTAAAGTCATCTATCGAAAACCTCAAGAAAAGTCGCACCATTGATTTTTATCAGGGCATTCCGTCGGCAAGCCGCCGTCGGCAGCTCCGGGGTTCCGCTTTCGCTCCGGTCGCATCCTTCTCTCGCCTCGGCTCGTTCAGTCCGGCGGCAGCTTCGCACCCTTCCATTGCCTAATGCACGGCTCCTCCGCTTTTTCCGCAAAAAATACATTTTTATATAAAAACCGGTTTAAAATCTAGTTGACTTTTTCTATATTTCTATATATTCTTTATTTCAGGCGCGGAAAATAAAAACTGTTCGCAAAGTTTTGTATTAATTAGGAGGATTCTATGGCTCTATCGCTTGTTTTGAACAATAATAATTATGAAGTCGGTTCTTTTGACGCTAAAACGTATTTTTCGGAACTCTTACGAAAAGTTCAAGCCGGACTTGTAATCAGCATAACAAAAAATGGAAAGCCCGTTGCAATAATGCAAAGCCCCGAACGCAAAAAAAATGTTCAGGCGCTTGAAGCTTTTAACAAATTAGATGCAATCGGCGCAAAAATCGCCGCACGCAATTCCGCAATTTCAATTTCGGAATTGCAGAGGGTAAAAGACAATGGCAGAAAATATTGAGTTTCCGTGTTTTGTGGCGGACTGCTCGTTTATCGCCTCGTTTTTCCTTGCGGACAAAACCGAAAACGAACCGAAATCTGCGGCTGATGAAATATTTTCGCTTATTAACAACAACGGGCAAATTATGGTTCCGCCGCTATTTTGGTATGAAATTGGAAACGTTCTTTTAAATTGCACAAAACCGTCAAAAGCCACGGGCGTTCCCCGCATAACAAAAACGGAATGCGCCGAAATTCAGCGGAATCTTTCGCTTTTGCCGATTGCCACAGACACGCTTGCAGACAGCGAAATTCGAGCAAACATTCTTATATATGCGGAACAGTACGGCTTGTCTTATTATGATGCATCTTATCTTGAGCTTGCGGTACGGCTCGGGCTGAAACTGAAAACATTCGATCAAGACTTGATTAACGCGCGCAATGCGGAAAACGCATAGAATTTTTTAAGTACATTCAGTTCTTTGAAAATAGATTCTCGGCTTTCAAACGCGAAAACAGATATTCGGGCAGACAAATTGAAAGTTCAGTTACAACTGCGCCCGGCATGGAGCCGTGCCGAAGGCAGTATTTTTGTTCCGGCTTTTTGGCGGAACAAAAATACCGAGCGTATAGTGGGCGGCGGAACGCCGGTGGGAGCAAACTCTGCGCCCCAAATAATTGCAGCAGATAATGTTTTTTTTGCCTTTTTCCTGCGATTATTTATTGAGAATAAAAAATGCTTACTATATATAGACGGCAAGGACAAAATTTTATAAATTGCTAAAATTAGCGGTTGCTATTTTATTCTAAAAAAAGAGGGGTAAAAAATGAACAAAATCCTCGTCTGCAAGGAAAAAGACCCGCGAGAAACTCGTGTCGCACTGATTCCCGACGACATAAAAAAACTCAATTCCATGGGATTTGAACTTCAAGTTGTAAGCGGAGCCGGTATAAAAAGCGGATTCTCCGATGAATCCTACGTTTCTGCCGGCGCAAAAATCGTCGCAAAAGAAGAAGACGGCTACGAAAACAGCGAAATTATCGTTCGAATCATGAAGCCGGAATCTATAAAGGGAATCAAAAAGGATACTCTGCATTTAAGCTATATGGATCCTTTCAACGAAACCCAACTCTTGAACGAGTTTGCCGAAAGCGGAATTCAGGCGGTTTCGCTGGAAATGATTCCTCGCTCTACCTTAGCTCAAAAAATGGACGTTCAGTCGTCTCAGACTTCGTTGGCGGGCTACGTCGCTGTATTGAACGCCGCGGAAAAGCTTCCGAAGATTCTGCCAATGATGGTTACTCCGGCAGGCACTATAAATCCTGCCAGGGTTTTCATAATTGGCGTGGGGGTTGCCGGTCTTCAGGCAATCGCAACCGCAAAACGTCTTGGTGCCAGGGTTGACGCTTTTGATACCCGTCCGGTTGTCGAGGAGCAGGTAAAATCGCTTGGCGCATCATTTGTGAAAATCGATTTGGGCGAAATGGGGCAGACCACCCAAGGATATGCAAAAGAACTTACACCCGAACAAATCGCAAAACAGAAGGAAGTGCAGGCAAAAGTCTGCGAACGTTCCAATATAGTAATCACCACCGCAAAAGTTTTTGGGCGAAAAGCACCAAGGCTGATTGAAAAATCTGTAATCAATCGCATGATGCCAGGCTCAATCATCGTGGATATGGCTGTTTCTACGGGCGGAAACGTGGAAGGCTCAAAACTGTTTGAAGAAGTGGTTACAGAAAACGGAGTGACTATAATGTCCGGGGATATGCTTGAACGGCAAGTCCCCTACGATGCTTCAAAAATGTTCTCAGGAAACATAACGGCTTTTCTGTCGCACTTCTACGACAAAGAATCAAAGGAATTCAAGATGAATCTTGAAGAGCCAATCATGAAAGGCTGCCTTTTGACAAGCGGCGGAAAAATCATCCACGAAAGATTTATCACGAGGTAATAATTATGGATATAATGCTTATTTTTGTTTTTGTCATTTCGGCTTTTTTAGGTGTCGAACTGATTTCAAAAGTCCCATCTCAGCTGCACACGCCGCTGATGTCCGGAACAAATGCGATTTCGGGAATAACGGTTGTCGGTGCGATTACGGTTACTGCTATCGGTGTTGGCGGAAAAATCGGACTTATTCTAGGATTTTTGGCTATAGTGTTCGCAACAATAAACGTTGTAGGCGGCTATCTTGTGACAGACCGGATGCTCGGAATGTTCAAGAAAAAAGACGCTAAGGATGGTAAAAAGTAATGTCAGACATAATCATAAAAATTCTATACATGATTTCCTGTATCTTTTTTATCAGAGGAATCAAACTCTTAGGAAAAGCAAGTTCCGCCCGCAAAGGAAATCTTTATTCGTCGATAGGAATGTTGATTGCCTGCGTTACGGTTCTTAGCGAAAAGCAGGTATTAGGAACCTGGAATACGGATATCTTCCTTAACGGATACGTTTACATTGCGGCGGCAATCATCTTCGGCTCTTTGGTAGGCATAGTTTGGTCAAAAAAAGTTCAGATGACAGGAATGCCGCAGCTTGTAGCGCTTTTCAACGGATTTGGCGGACTTTCTTCGCTTTTGGTTGCCGTAGCACAATACGTTTCCTACATAAATGGAAAAATGGAAAAAGGGGACGCATTCACCGCAATTTCCCTTGGACTTACAATCGCCATTGGCGCGGTAGCTTTTACAGGTTCAGTTGTAGCGTGGGGAAAACTTTCAGGCAAGGCGTTCAAAAAGAATGTCTCAATTCCCGGAAAAAACGCCATAAATGCAATTCTTTGCGCAATCGGAAGTGTTGCCATCCTTGCATACTCGTTTTTTGACGCAGAAAATCCGTTCGGTTTTGCTCAGATTGAATTATACGGAATCGTGGTTACGGTAGCGGTCTTCCTTATACTCGGCTTTACGATGGTGATTCCTATCGGCGGCGGTGATATGCCGGTAATCATCTCTTTCTTGAACGCTTTGTCGGGGCTTGCAGCGGCTTTTGCCGGATTCGCCATAAACAATACGGTTCTTGTGGTTTCAGGATGTTTAGTGGGAGCTTCCGGTCTTATCCTTACACTTATAATGTGCAAAGCGATGAACCGAAAATTTTCAAATCTTCTGTTCAAAAGTTTTGGCGCAAAGAAAAAGAGCGGTACCGCCGCTTCTGAAAAAGAACCAAAATCTCTATCCGTTGAAGATGCATTCCTTGTGCTTGAAGCCGCAAAGAATGTATGCATAGTTCCGGGTTACGGAATGGCGGTGGCACAAGCTCAGCACGCCGTAAAAGAACTTTGCGACAAATTGGAAGATAACGGAGCTGAAGTTAATTTTGCAATCCATCCGGTTGCAGGTCGAATGCCCGGTCACATGAACGTGCTTTTGGCAGAAGCAAATGTGCCTTACGAACAACTTAAAACTGCCGACGAAATGAATCCTCAGATGAGCAACGTCGATGTAGCAATAATAATCGGAGCAAACGATGTTGTGAATCCGGACGCAATCCACGACGAAAGTTCTCCGATATACGGAATGCCGATTGTAAACGCATTCGAGGCAAAAACGGTTTTCGTTCTAAAAAGAGGGAAGGGAACCGGATTTTCCGGCCTTGAAAATCCGCTTTTTACCAATGACAATACATTGATGATTTACGGAGACGCAAAATCAACCGTCACTCAACTGGCGGCGGAATTCAATAATTAAATCCAAAATAAAACTCCCCAAGTACAAAATCCGACAAAGGTAAATGAAACTTGGGGAGTTTTATTTTCTCAAGCAATACAGCACCAGCCGAATCCCGTCGGAAAACTCGACAATTAAAAACCTAAATCGAAATGTTGCATGAAAGGCGAATCGTTTATATGATTTTTATCCGCCTGCACTTCCGTCAAAATAACTTTCAGTTAGATTTGCCCGAATCATGCTTGCGCTCTTGTATCTTCCATTCCTGTCATAGTAAACTTGATGCAACTAGAGGAATTTACAAAACAAAATTGTATTCATCCATCATAATTAACCAAAGGGAACTCTCATGAAAAACAACAGCAAAAAAATTTTTCCGTGAGGAAAAAGCTTGTCTTAATTTTTATTTCCATAATTGTGAATTTGGTTATCCTTGTATCCTTGATAATAGGATTTCAGGTAAAAAAATCCGATATGGAATCATTCAGAGGAACTGTTCTTAGGGACATGAAACTTGTTGAAAACGGAATCGATCTGTTTTTTGGCAACACCACAAATGTGCTGAATATGCTTGCCGAACATCCATATTGTAAAGCCGCGGATGATTCCATCAACTCGTATGTGAATAATAAAACAGACGTGAAAGCCTCGGACACTGTAAAGAGCGAAAATGAAAAACGGCTTGTCTCTTTGTTCAAGCGAGTACATTCAGCATTTCCCGAATATGTTGAAGTTTATCTTGGAACAAAATGGGGCGGCTATGCCACGAATTTCGACGGATTCATGTCTGCGGGTTACGATCCTCGCAAGCGAGGCTGGTATATTTCAGCCACGGAAAATCACGGAAAAAGAATTATCACAAATGCATATCTTTCCACCGTCGGAGATGTTGTTGTTTGCCTTTCGAAAAGCGTGGATTCCCCCAGCAACGAACACATAGGAAATGTCAGTATAGAAGTCACGCTGAACCAACTGACGGACATGATTTCAAAATTCAAGATAGGAAAAACCGGTCATGTAATGCTGGTGCAGGGCGACAACACTATCCTTGCAGACCCTGTAAATAAAGAATTCAACTTCAAAAAGATAGAAGAAATAAAAATCAATGGATTTGATGCGTTGGGAAAAGTTAAGGAAGGAAACGTTTCTCTTACAATGAACGGCGAAAAATGGTTCGCCGTAGTTTACACCATGGAACACACCGGCTGGAAACTTATTGGCTTTATGACAAAAAAAGAAGTCTTTGCGGATTACTATACAATCATAAAAACCATGATTTTAATCGGCTCTATACTGTTCGTGATATTCCTTGCCGTTGCACTGTTATTTTCCTTGAATATAACCCGTCCTATACGCCAAATCATGGGGGTTCTTAAAGAGGTCTCTGAAAAATCCGATTACACAGGACGGCTTACCATCACCGGAAACGATGAATTCTTTTTGCTTTCAAGATATTTCAACGAAACTATCTCAACAATTTCCAACTCTCTTAAAAACATTTCATCGCAGACAGAGGCGATGAATTCAATCGGAGACGATCTGGCTTCCAACATGACAAAAACAACCGCCTCTATCAATCAAATTAGTTCTCATATAGACAGCATAATGCAGCAGACTTTCGATCAGGCTTCCAGCGTAACGGAAACTTCTTCAACCATCGAAGAAATAATCCGCACGATTGAAAGCCTGAACGAAAAAATCAAACTGCAAACTAGCAGCATAGAATCTTCCGCATATTCCATTGCCGGAATGCACAGAGAAGTGGATGCCACAAAAGTGATTTTTGCCGAAACAAAAGAAGTCATGGATCTGATTCAGCATGCAATAATCAGCGGCAAGGAAGGTGCGCATACGGCAAACGACACCGTGTCAAAAATCGCAGAAAAATCGACTTCGCTCATTGAAGCCAGCAACATAATTTTAAACATCGCTGACCAAACAAACCTGTTGGCGATGAACGCCGCCATCGAAGCCGCCCACGCAGGCGAAACAGGAAAAGGATTTGCCGTCGTCGCCGATGAAATACGAAAATTAGCAGAAGAAAGTTCGATGCAGGGAAAGCAGATTACCGAAGCCATCAACGAAACTCTTAAAATAATCGATGAAATTTCGTTGGCAAGCAGCAACATAGAAAATTCGTTCGACAAAGTTTCCGATTTGGTCGCAGAGGCGCAAGAAAAGGAAAAGAAACTCAATGATGTTCTTACTCGTCAAGTGGAAGCAAGTCGCAATGTTCTCACAGAAATAAAAACAATCGGCGGAGTAAGCTCCGAAGTCCGAAACGGTTCGGAAGAAATGCTTATAGGCGGAAAACAAGTTGCAGTTGAAATGCATAAACTCGACAACATGACCAAAATAATCAACAACAGCATCGAAGAAATGGCATCGGGTGCCTTGCAAATAAATCATTCCATACAGGAAGTGAACATGCTAAGCCAGAAAAACAAAGAAAGCATTGATTCGCTTGCCCACGAAGTAGAAAAATTTAAACTTTAAAAAGAGTGCGCAAAAAAACACCTTCCAAATCCTGAGATACCAAGAACTGATACGCTCTAGGTGGAAGGTGTTTTTTCATATGAAAAAGACAATTTTTTGCGGCTAGGTTACACCTTGAATTGTTTTACTTCATCATGCAAGGCTTCTACGCTCTCTTTATTTTTCACCGCAATCTCTCTGATAACCATTGCAGAATTAGTAATATTTGAAGCTTCAGAGACCACGCCCTCCATATTGGAAGCGATATTATCCGACATTATTCCAAGTTGTTTCATCTCCGAGGAAATAAGGTTGCTTTCTCTAAGCATTTCCGTAGAAGCTGCCAAAACTCCATCGGTCACCATCGCAATTTCGGTCAAAGCCACTTCGATATCCGCCGTATTTTCGTTCTGCTGTACAATCGAACTCAAAATGGCATTTTCGCTGACCTTACTTTGCTCCATCAACTGGAATATTATGTCGAATTTGCTTTCGATGTGTCCGATAGAACCCGTCATTCCATCGATTTTGCTTTTCAAATCCGTAAGAATCTGTGTTATTTTCTTGCCCTGATTGCTCGATTCTTCCGCAAGTTTCCTGATTTCGCCAGCAACTACCGCAAATCCTCTTCCGGCCTCGCCCGCATGCGAAGCCTCTATCGCCGCATTCATGGCAAGAAGATTCGTCTGGGCTGCGATGTTTTCGATAACGGTCGAAGTCTCCAAAAGCACCGCAGAACTTGAGTTTACGTCATTACTGATTTTCACCGCCGCAGAAATCATGGATTTTCCGCTTTCTGCAGCATTGTTCATATCTTCGATATTTTTTAGGTTCGTCTCGATTCTTTCTTTTTCCAGTTTTATATCGGCAATCATCTGAGTTATCAAACCGGAAACTTTATCCAAATTCTTTGACTGAGCATCAACGCTCGTGTCCAAGGTTTCTATTGTTGTGGTCATAATCTGAAGCGAAGAACCGACAGTGATTACGCTCTTTGCCTGATCCATAATCTCCTGTTTTGCGCTCATTATGTTCGTTCCGATTCCCTTTACGGAATTTTCAGTACTCACGGAATTTTCCGCCAACTTTTCTGCCGTATCTTTGAGCTCAACAGTATTTTTGTCTACTTTTTTTATCGAATTTCCTATTTTTTCGATTGTCTGATTAAAATAAAGCGACATTCTACTAGTTTCGCTGTTGCCGACAACAGGAAGCCGAACGGTCAAATCTCCGTTTCCTGATGATATGTTCTTCAACATATCTATCATTTTTCGCAAAGGTTCTGTTATCTTTTTTCCCGCAAGTCCAGAAAAAATGAATATAACCACAAGCAACACGGCAAAAACCAGCAAGAAAAATATTCCGACTTCCTCTATGTAGGCTTTAAACTCTGATATTGGAATTAGCATTATGCAGCCAAAATCCATAAGTTCTGTGGATACAGGAGAAAGCATAGCCTTGTAGCTAGTATTTCCTACTTTTACATCCAAATAGTCTTTTTTTGTGTAAGTGTAATCTTTCAACCCGGAAACATCTATTTCGTCTATAGTCTTGTATATGTCGTTCATGTCGATTGTACTTACGATAATCTTTCCGGTATTATCAACGACAATCAACTGCCTTTGCGAACCGAAATCAAAGATTACCGAAAGTTTTGTAAGGTCTATGTCAAACGTACCTACACCCTTAAATTTGTTCGCATAATCCACGATTCCTTGCACAATTGTTATTGCAAGAGTTCCGTTAGAAGTCTTGTATGCGCCCAACGATGCGATTTTGTTTGGATTTTCTTTTCCGAGTTTAAACCATGCTCTGTCCCGTGAATCATATCCGTTTTTTCTGTTGATAAGCGGATAATGAACATATCCGCCGTTGTGTTCGGTGGCAAGAGCACCTCCCAAAACAACCGAAGAATTTTGGGTAAACGCTTTAAGAGCCTCGTATACCCTTTCTTCATAACTGCCAGAAGCAGGATTCATTTTGTTTGTTCCAGTAGGCGATTTTTTATCCACATAAGAAGTTATATCATTCTGTGTAGATTTTATAACCTCTTGCGCACAAAAAGTACGAATCGAATTCTTTATATCATCAAAATACAAAGACAAAATCTTTTCTACATTTTTTATTTCTTCCGCAGCTTGCATGTAGAATCTTTTATTCATGGATTTCAGTTCGCGTGCAGAAATAACCGCCATGATTAAAAGCAATATGAACATGGAAAAAGAGGTCAGTATTATAATAATTTTTCCTCTAAGACTTAAAAATTTCTTTGATAATGAAAAATTTTCATAATTTCTCATTTGCAATTCCCCTTATGTATAAATTCATGCTCAAAACAGAAAATCTGCACGGTGATCACAAAGTATAAGTTCCAATCTTCTTGTTTTCACTAAGAAATTGAATCCTAACGTGATCTATAACTTTTGCTTTTATGATTTAATAAGATTCTGAGTATTTTGAAATCGGTTACTATGATTGTAACCTTCTTTTTTCAATTTGAAAATAAAATTTTTTTATCTCTTGGGTAAAAATTTGCACAAAATCCTATTTTTAGGTCAAGATTGTGATTAAAATCCTATATTCCAAAAACTTTATATGATAAACTATACCCATATCTTTAAATGCGAAAATAGACTCGCCTATTTTGGAGAATTTTGATGAAACACAAAGAGGTTGGTGACTATGGAATCAAAAGTGAATCAAGGCTGACTTTTCTTGAATGCACGGGAATCATAGTCGGTCACGGAGTCGGAAGCGGAATACTTGCCGTCCCATATTTGGCATCAAGAAACAGTTGGTGGGACTTTTTATGGATTGTAGCCGTGGCTTATACCATAAATCTTCTGCTCCATCTTATGATTGCCGAACTTTCGCTGAACAACAAGGGCGCACAATTTGTAAAATGTTTTGAAAACGAACTTTTTTCGGGAAAAGGCAAAAAAATCGCAACATGGATTGCGTTCGCCTTTTTAGGATTCAGCGTATTGTGCAACGTGACAGGTTTCATCACGGGAAGCGCCGCCGTTCTGAACACATGGCTTGGCTTACCGAATTTTCTAAGCATGATGATTTATTATGTGGTTGTGGCAAGTGTCGTATTTTTTGGAATGAAAATCGTAGGAATCTGCGAAAAATATTCGATGATAGCCATGGTTACGGTAATCGCAGTGCTGTTTGTGGCAACACTGAAATCCCAATTAAGCCCGTTACCGAACAAATTCATCGCAAGTTCCAACATTATGGCTCTGTACAGCACGGTAAGTTTTTCCCTCTCTGCGGTAATGTCTGTTCCGCAGGTCGTCAAAGGTACAGTCGGAAATAAAAGCAAAATCGTTGGTTCAATCGCCACCGGAACGGGCATAAATGTGGCTCTGATTATTCTTGTTACATTTATGACTTTAATTGGAGCTGGAAAAGACATCACCAAAAACGGAGCGCTTGTAGACCTTTCGGCGCACCTTGGCGGTTGGGTAAGTTTTGTCGGCTACATATTTTCATTGCTGGCTCTTTCAACATCATTTTGGGCAAATACCTTAAACATGCGGGACATTATCAGCGAACAGACTGATTGGAACAACAAATTAAGTTGGCTTTTGGCATCTCTTCCATGTTTGATTTTTGCGCTTTTCGGATTTACAAGTTTTGTAGGTTTTGCAAGAATCGCCGGAGTAATTCAAGTTCTTACTGGAATCGGAATAATTGTCGCATACAACAAATCCAGAAGGAAAGCCGGACAAAGTATAATCTGCAGAAAATTCGGAACGCTTCCTTTTCAGATTGTGGTAATCGCAAGTTCTTTGGCAGCGACAATCGGTTCTGTATTAAAAGTGTTATAAATTATAAATAAAATACAAATAAATTCGAGGAAACAAATGGCAACGAACACATTAAAATCCGGTCTTGACGGTTTTAACACAACCTGCATAACTCAAGTGGCATCTACGGTTCTGAACCTTGTAGGCGTAGAAAAGGCAACCGGCATGGCAAATCCTATTCCTGAAGTTATGGAAGCATGCGGAGGCTTCGGCGGATGCGACAGGGTTTTCATGCATAATCCGGACGGCATTGCCCAATGGATTTTCAACAAATACAAAAAATTTTCAGGGGCGGCTTATCAAGCAAGCACTCTGGCACTTGAAATGTTGAGCGTAGTCCCGCCGGTAACTCCGGTTTGCTTCGGCTCAATGTATTCCGGTCTGCAGCCAAAATACCACGGAATCCAAGCATACGAAAAACCCGTGCTGAAATGCGCCACGATTTTTGATTGTCTGATAGAAGCCGGAAAAAAAGTCGCCATCGTTTCTACAAAAGGTGACAGCATTTCGTTGATTTTTCTTGAGCGAAACATGGATTATTTTATCTACAAATCCGTGAGTGAATGCAACAAAAAAGCAAAAGAACTTATAAAAGAAGACAAATACAACGTGATTGTTTTGTACAACACGGACTACGACTACTGGATGCATCGTTCATCTCCAACGGGAATTCCCGCGCTTCATGCCCTAAAAACCAATTTCAAGACTTACATGGAATTGAACGAACTCATAAAAAATGAGTGGGGCAATAAACATAAAACTGCGCTGGCTTTTGCACCGGACCATGGCTGCCACAGAATGGCAGGTATTTTGGGAATGCACGGAATTGAAAAACCTTGCGACATGAATATCGTGCATCTTTGGAGCGTAATCTAAAAAAAGCCGGCGTATTTAAAATTCGCCGGCTTTCCACATTAAAAAGGAACGGAAGAATTTTGTGCCGAAAACAAAATCCTGTTTCTGCACAAGAAATCTCTTCCCGAAAATCAAGTTTAGTTCTGTAAAGTTTTTTCTTTTCCGTTCGATTTCAAGAATTGCCAAAGAATTCCCAGCGTAATCAGGGTAAATCCGGAAAGATCTGTTATCCAACCCGGATATATCAGTAAAATTCCGCCTATCGCCATGATAATTCTTACAATCGGATTCATTTGCCGTTTTAAGTAGCCTTCCAATGCGGCAGAAAGACCAAAAATTCCAAAAAGCGATGTAACGATTATAAGCGCAACCTGAGGAATCGAAGTGTTTATCAAAATCAAAGCAGGATTTATGCAAATTATATACGGAACGATGAACGCTCCTACCGCCAGCCTAGACGCATGGAACGCCGTTTTCATCGGATTTGATTTTGCTATGGCAGAACCGGCATAAGCCGCAAGGGCAACAGGAGGCGTAATGTCGGCAACAATTCCAAAATAAAATACAAAGAAATGTGCCGCCAAAACCGGAACACCCATTCTAATCAGTATTGGAGCACAAGTTGCCGCCATGATGCAGTAGTTCGCAGTCGTTGGAACGCCCATTCCAAGGACAATGCAGCAAAGCATAGTAAGCACCAACGCCACAATCAGATGGTTCTGTGCAAGATTTATGATTCCGTTTATAAGTTCATTTGCCAATCCGGTCATTGTGATAGAACCAGCGATTATTCCGGCAACACCACAAGCGGCAGCGACTGTAATCGTTCCTTTTCCGCCCGCCTCAAGTGAATCCAAAATCTTTGTAAAACTGATTCGGTTTCCTTTGTTGAAGAACCCAACGATTATCGTAAGAATAATCGCAAATGCGGCAGCCCTCTGAATGGTCATGAAATTTCCGCCGACAAATACGACCAAAGCTACAAGCGGAATCAAAAGATATATTTTTTTTACAAGCGTCCTGAATATCGGAAGTTCTTCCTTTTTTATTCCCGAAAGGTTGAGTTTTTTTGCCTCAAGATGAACCGAAATAAAAATTCCCGTAAAATACAGAACCGCAGGAATAATGGCTCGTCCTATTATATTTGAATACGGAATTCCCACAAAGTCCGACATAAGAAAAGCAGCCGCACCCATAATCGGAGGCATAATTTGCCCTCCAGTGGATGCCGAGGCTTCAACAGCAGCCGCAAATTCCGGCTTATATCCGGTCTTTTTCATCATGGGGATTGTCACAGAACCTGTCGTCACGGTATTTCCCACGGAAGAACCTGAAACCATTCCGCACAAACCCGATGAAATTACGGCAACTTTTGCAGGTCCACCGGAATATTTACCTGCCGCGCAGTTCGCAAGCTGGATGAAAAAATTGGATATTCCCGTCCTTTCCAAAAATGCGCCAAAAATGATGAACACGACGATATATTTGGAACAGACGTTCACCGGAGTGGAAAAAACGCCTTCTTTCGTATAAAAAATATTTCTGATGAAGTATTTTATTCGTCCAAAAAACGAAGGATTTGTAAGTCCAACAAACATGGCATACGCTACAAAAAATATCGCAACGCATAAAATCGGAATTCCGACGCACCGTCTGGTCAGTTCCAGCAAAACAAGAACTCCCATAACGCCAATCACAATCTGATACGGAGAAAAACGTGTTCCCTGTTGAATAATTCCGTGCGCATTAAAAGTGAAATACAAAAACGAAATTGTTCCCACAAGCATTAGTATTATATCGTACCAAGGAATGTAGTTAGGCTTGACATCTTTTTTACGGGCAGGGTACACAAGAAATCCCGCCAAAATTATAAGCCCCATGAATGAAGTAAGCCTTATCTCTTCCAAAAACCTTGCAAAAAGGGTCATGTATATACACCACAATGAAAATGCCGCAAGAAAGATTCTTATCGCAGTTTTAGGCGCACCTGTCCAAATTCTGCGGTTGGATTCCCTGTCGTATTTTTTCATGATTGTATCAACATCTGAAGACATATCCTGCTCAATATTAAAGTTCTGTTCTTTTGTCATCGTTTTATTCCTGTGATTCTACGGAAATTCCGTGTTCTGCATAATAACGAGCCGCACCTACATGAAAAGGAGCAGCCATTCCTGTTGTCGCATTTTCTAGCGAAAGTTCTCGACCTTTTGCGTTCTCTTTGGCGATATCCATGCTGTGGTCAAAAATCGCCGCCGTCATTTTGTAAACGCTTTCTTCATCAAGATAGGAAGACACGATAACTGTTGCTTTTACGGTTATCGTTTCAACATCGTTATCCTGACCTTTATAGGTTCCCGCCGGAATTTTTAAAGGCGCATAATACGGACAAGTCTCAAGAATTTTTTCCCTGAGCAAACCATCTATGTTCACAAGATAAGTACTGTTTGTCGTCGAAAGTTCCGTGATGGCACTTGTCGGCGCACCCGCAACTATAAAAGCCGCATGAATCTGCCTGTCCTTTAGGGCTTCCTTGCTTGCGCCAAAACTTTGATACTGAGGCTTAATGTCATCCAAAGTAAGACCCGCCGCATCAAGAACATCCAGCGCATTGAAATAAACTCCAGAACCAGCTTCCCCGATGGAAACGCTTTTTCCCTTCAAATCATAGGCAGTCTTGATTTTTGGGTCTATCGTCACAAGCTGAACGGTTTCCGCATACAGACCGCCAAGCACCCTAAAATCATGGGTCGGACCTACCGACTCAAAGGATTTTTCTCCGTTCCAGGCATACGCCATAACGTCAGACTGCGTAAACCCCAGCTGGAAATCTCCGTCCTGAAGCGACTGAATGTTCACCTTTGAGCCGCCGGTAGAAACAGCGGTAACTTTGTTATCGGAAAAATTTGTGATGTACTGAGAAATCACTCCGCCGTAAGCATAATAGGTTCCAGCCGTTCCGCCGGTTCCAAACATCAATCTGCCATTTCGTTTGCAGCCGCAAAGCAACAGTAAAATGACCCCACTCGTAAAGATAAATTTGTGATTTATTTTCTTCATAGAATAGCATTTTAACAGATATATGATAAAATATGTAAATAAATTTTACCCTTCGTAAATAAAAAGGAGAAAAAGATGGACGAATTCCGCTTGCCGGTGATAACCATAAATCGAGAATACGGTGCAGGTGGTCGCACCATCGCAAAGGAATTGTCAAATAGACTTGGGATTCCGTGGCATGATCAGGATTTGGTGGAGGAAGTTGCAAGGGACAGCGGCTATTCTATCGAAGAGATAAAAAAAGAAGGCGAAGAATTAAGCCAAGCAGAAAGATTTTGGGACTATCTTATGAACGGAAATGTCACATATAACAGTTCCCACGACAAAATTTTTGAGGCGCAGAAAAACGAAGTCCTAAAACTTGCGGAAAATCCTTGCATAATTGTCGGTCGTTGCTCAAACATTATCGTAAGAAAGGCGAAAATCCGTTCCTTTGACGTTTTCCTTTATGCGGACTTAACTACGAAGGCAGACTGGTTAAAAGCCTCCGAAAACTGCCCCAAAAATGTTGATATCAGACATTTTATTGAAAAACGAAACGCTCTGCGTCAAAATTATTATAAGCATTACGCAAAAAAAACGCTCGGCTCTTACGAAGATTATGACCTCTTGATTGACACCGGAAAAATCGGCTACGAAAAAACTGTCGAAATTATCGCAACTTCTTTGGGTCGATAAGTTTTTCAACGTCCTCTTTTTTTAAAGGCAGATTTTTTACGTAAGCATTTTTGTTTTTTTCTATTTCTTCAAATGTCCAAGTTTTCCCTTTGTTCATTCCGGGACATTCATTTGCGCATTCGTTCCAAGTCGCCCTATCCTTGAGCATCCACGCCCAAAACGGATAGGTAGAACACTGAACGGGTCTTGCTTCATAAACCGAGCAGCCGTTTTCCCAAAAAATGCAATCGTAATTTTTCTTTTCAAGAAGAGCCAAAACGGTTTCGCCATAATAATAGTCAACCCAACGGCAATATTTTTCGATAAAGTTTCGGATATCCATGCCGCAGTGCTGACACAAAGAAAGCAAATCGTTTTTTGAAAGATATACAAATCCCGGAGAATGACCGCAACAAAATGAACATCGTTGGCATGAAAAATTCAGTCCGTTTTCATAGAAACATGATTTTTCCATAAATCAGCGTCTACCGTTCCTTCTGTTCGTCAAAACAAAAAATCTTACAAGACTTCCGATTGCGGTCAACGCCGACGCCACATACGTCAATGCCGCAGCCGACAAAACTTTTTTTACGCCGCTCAATTCATCTTCGTCAAGAATATTTTCTTCTCTCAGGATTTTTATTGCCCGCAATGAGGCATCGAATTCCACGGGGAGGGTAACGATATAAAAAAGAACAGCCGCCGCAAACATCAAAAGTCCGATGTCGGTGATAAGTTGAAAAAGACCGTGATATGCTGGAAGAACACCCTGCGCTTGCTCCGTCCCGAAAGAGCCAAGCAAATATCCCAAAATCGCAAGCAAAGGTCCAAAACTAGAGCCGATATTTGCAACCGGAACAAGGATTGTTCTGAATGCCAAAGGACCATAACCGGTCGCATGCTGAATTGCGTGTCCTGTTTCGTGGGCTGCAACACCAATCGCCGCAATCGAAGTGCTGGCGTAAGTCGAATCGCTAAGGCTCAATATTTTTGTGGAAGAATTGTAGTTGTCCGTCAGCGAACCTGAAATGTGGGCAATTTTTACATCGGAAATGTTATTTTTTCTTAAAAGCAACTGCGCCGCCTGTGCGCCCGTCATATTTCGTACGCTTTTTATTTTGCTAAATCTAGAAAAACTGCTCTTCACAAAAAATTGAGCCAAAAAACTCAAAAGAACGGCAGGCATCACAAAAACCAAATATGAATAATCCATTCCATAAAAATACATGAAAACCTCTTTACAAGAATATACAGAAAAACCGAAGCCGTGAAAACATTTTTATATCACTTAACAACAGTGCCGAATTTTATTAGATTAATGGCATGAATGAATCCAACCGCTACAAAAAAGCACAGGAAATACGGTCTGTCATTAGATACATACAGAAATTCAAAAATGCGCTTGTCGTAATTTATATTGATGACGAACTTATAAATTCCCCTTTATTTTAAAGCCGCATATATGACAATACAGACGTTTTATCGGTTTAAAAAAGCTGTTTTTTCTGCAGGACACAATCGAAAGTCCGCCGCAAAAAAAAAGCACTTCGGTCTTCTGAAAGGAATTCCAAAGTGCTTCGTCTTTCGCTTGTGTAAAAATTATTTTATGCTCACCAAATTGACATCAAAGCAGATATACGCACCGCCTTCAATGCCTGCCTGCGGAATTCCGCGCTGACCATAAGCGAGTTCCGGCGGAATTACTATAGAACGAGTTTCGCCGACTTTCATATCCTGAACCATCTGGTCGAATCCGGGAATCATTTGACCTGCACCAATTTTAAACTCCAGCGGCTCGTGTCCCTGCGGATGAAATCCTCTTGAAGCATCAAAAAGTGTTCCGTTCACAAGATAGCCTTTGTACTCAACGCTGGCGGTTTTTCCTTTGCCGACCTTGCTTCCTTTTCCGTTTTTCAGAATTTTGTAATAGATTCCGTTTGAGGTCTTTTCGAATCCTTTAACAAGATTATCAAATTCCGCTTTTTTTGCCGCGGCAAGTTTTTCGCCTGCCGTTGACGAATGTTTGTTCCATGCACTCTGCGAAACTTCAAATGCTTCGGCGGCTTTTCCGTTTCTGACGATTTTTATGCTTTTTATTTCATCGCCTTGCTTAATCGAATCCACCACATCCTGGTCGGCTTTTGCCACAACATGACCGAAAATCGTGTGCTTTCCGTTAAGCCAATCCGTGGGAACATGACTAATAAAAAACTGACTTCCATTTGTGTTGGGGCCGGAATTTGCCATGGCAAGAAAACCTGAACCGTCAAATTTAAACGGAACGGATTCGTCCGCAAATTTATAGCCGGGACCGCCGGTTCCGTTTCCCAATGGGTCGCCGCCCTGAATCATAAAATTTTCTATCACACGATGGAATTTTAAGCCGTTGTAAAACGGTTTTCCTTTTGCCGCATCCAACTTGCCTTCCGCAAGCCCGACAAAATTACAAACAGTCAGCGGAGCTTCTTTAAAATAAAGCTCAATGGCAATCTCGCCCTTGCTTGTATCCATTATCGCAAAAAGACCTTCTTTTCCTTGAATTTCGCTCATAGCTCTTCCTTTTTCTGCACTAAAGCAGTTTGCAAATATCATAAAGCCGAACAGAACGGCTATCGTACCTTTTTTCATTTTTTCCTCCCATAAAAAGTCAAGAAGAAAGTTTCAACTTTCAACTGGCTTTTCGCTAATTTTTAAACTGAACGAGAAACCAACGATAAATCGCGTCAATTCGTTCGGTCATTGAATCCTGAATCTGTTTCCTAACATTGAACAAAGGAACGGATCTTGCGTCTACATCCGTGGAAAGATATAAAAGCAATTCGTCTCCGCAATCTATCGAAAGAACGCTAAGCCTAAGTTTTCCGTCCATAACAGCTTTTACGCCAAGAAACGTCATCGGAATCGTGTTGTCAAACGTGGCATAAAGAATATTTTCGTTCTGATAATAATGCAGAATATATTTTGTATCCTTGTATGTATGATCATGCTGATAGCAGTACAAAACTTTTCCGTCTGCAGAACCTTCCGTTTGGTCGGAAATTCGCTGGTCGGAATTAAGAGAAGCGATTGTATACGCCGCCTTGTAAAGAACTTCGCCACCCTTTTTTTCGGAAAAATGATAGCGCATTCCTTCCATCCTGGTGATTGAACGAAACAGCACGGAAATGTCGTCGTTGTTTATCGATTCCTTAGAACTTCCTTCCAACAATTTTGATTTTGGAATCAAATAAAGAAACTCCGCCGTAAAAGGAACGCCTTTGGCATCTTTTTCCATAAGTCCATCGTTTATTTTTTCCGTATAGATACAATCCGGAATCATCGACAACTTGTTTTCTCCGCTGGGATGAATCAAGTCGATTGAGCCATTTTTCCGCAGAAGATTTGCCCTTTCTTCGCCGACATAATCTTCTACGCCTGCAAACGCAAAACTTGAACAGAACAGAATCCAAAGTATTGTTCCAAAAACCGATTTCTTCATCAGATTCCTAAACTCCCTGCTATCTTGCAAAACCTTTGTAGATTATTCTAACCTGCTTATAAAGCCCCTCGCCCTCTGATTTTGTGTCGATATCTGGAATGTCGTTCAAAGTCGTGTGAATCAGCCGCCTTTCAAACGGATTCATCGGTTCAAGCAAAATCGATTGATGCGACTGATGGACTTTATCCGCCGTCGTGTAAGCAAGGCGAACCAACGATTCTTCCCTGCGGATTCTGTAATTTTCGGTATCGATAATCACCCGAATTTCTTCATGCCCAAGCCGACCGGCGTAAATGTTCGCCAAAAGCTGAAGTGCGTCAAGATTTTTACCTTTTCGTCCTATCAAAATCGACGAATTCGAAGAATCCAATCTGATTCCCAGTTTTCTTTCTTCACGGAATACAACATCAACCTGAGCGTCATAGCCCATTTTTTCGATTACGGTTTTTACAAATGAAACCAATTTTTCCTCAAATTCGCCCTGCGGAACAGGATTTGCAAATTTCGCGACTTCGTTATAATCCGGTTTTTCATTCGCAGTTCCTTTCGCTTCTACATTTGCGACCGTATGAACACAGATTTTCACATATCCTTTTTTGAATAGAGAATTTTTTTGTGTTTCAAGAATCTCAACGTCAAACTGATCTCTTTGCAATCCCAACTCAGATGCGGCAAGTTCTATCGCATCCTTTTCTGTTTTTCCTTCAAATTCGTAAGTCATTCATATACTCCTGTTTTATCCTCAAGCCGTCGGCTTAAAAATTTTATATTCCAACTCATAAAATCTTTCGGCAGAATATTGCCAAATTCAATTTTATAAAATTATCTACTTCTTTTTACGCTTTTTCCTGATTTTACAACCGCAGTTTTAGTCATTTCGTCCCGTTTTTTCTGCATCATCGTATTTATAATCAGCTGTTGTATAATCTGGAAAATCGTGCTGCTCGTCCAATAAAGCAAAAGTCCCGAAGAGGCATTATAAAACATGAAAAAGAACAAAATCGGCATTCCGTACATCATCATTTTCATCTGCGTTTGAGTCTGTGCCGTCGCAGGGGTTCCGGTTCCTGCCATTCCGCCCGTTATTTTTCCGCTCAAAAGCTGTATTCCCAAATATATGAACGGAAGAATCCTTATCTGATTTCCAAAGAACGGAATGCTTTTTTTCAGCGTGTAAAGGCTGTCCCCGGCAGAAAGGTCGGGTATCCAACCCGGAATAAAACTTGCCCCTCGGAATTCAAAATAGTTGTTGAAAATATTGAACATTGACCACAAAAGCAAGAATTGAACAAGCATCGGAAGGCAACCGCTCATAGGATTGTAGCCGGCTTCCTTGTAGATTTTAGCCATTTCTTCCTGCTGTTTCTGTGGATTGTCCTTGTATTTTGCCTGCAAAGCCTGAACTTTCGGCTGAATTTTCTGCATTTTCAAAGAAGACATGGACTGATTTTTCGTAAGAGGAAAAAGAATGACTTTTATTATCAATGTCATCACAATTATAGAAACACCCCAGTTCCTTACGAATCTATTTATGAATTCCAAAAACCATTTGAGAATAGTCTCCAGCCAGCCCAACCAGCCGCTCGACTGAAGCGATTCGGTAAGTTTTAATCCGTCGACTTTCCAGCCGTTGTTTTCTGCAACATTGTAGACTTTCAAATCTTTTTCGTTTCTTGGTCCAAAATAAAAATAAAAAGAATCTTTTACATCCTGAACGGAAATCGGTTTTCTCACCATTATGGCTTGGGCGTTTGCATAATCATTTACCTCAACCTTTGTGGAATACCAAGAATAAGAAAAATTCTCAGGAACTAAAGGAACGGCAATTTCCGCAAAATATTTTCCTGCAATTCCGTTCCAAATATAATCTTTATCATAACTTTTTAACTGATTGTTTTTTCCGCTTATTATGGTCCGCTTTGCTTTATTTCCATTGAACGAGATAAACTGGCGATTTTCATATCGATTCAATTTTGCATTGAAATACGGTCCAATCTGAGGAGATGTTCTTAGTGTATAGCCGACATCGTTCACTTTTATCAAGGAATTTTCGTCGTCGCCGTGAATCAAAATATCCAGTTTGAAAAGATATTCATTGGGCATAAAAGAATATTTCTTTCCGAGAACAAATGATTTTTCAGAACCGTCATCATTTTTTATAGAAAATCGCTTTGTAAAAAGAATCGTATTTTCGTCAATCTGTTCATAATTGAACAAATCATTGATTATCGGAGAATCGACCGCACCAAATCCGACAGACAAAGCCCTGTTCTTTTCGCTCACATTGTCTACCAACTGCACTCCGACTTTTGTGTCCGTGTCTATGTGGTCACTCAAATTATAACTTATAAGGTCGCCGCCCTTGTTCGTAAGAACGATTTTAGCTTTTTTCGTGTCGAATTCGAATGTCTTTTCTTCTATCGAAGTATTTGTCCCAACATCAGAGATAATCGCCTTGTTTATCTGCTCTTCGGAAACAGAATTTTCAGAAGCCGCCTCAAGATTCTGCTCCGAAGCGGTGTTTTGGGCGGATTCATCAGAATTATAAGAATTCTTAAAAAGAATCGGCTGAATAATAAATGACGCAATAACAACAATCGTCGAAAGAAGTATTGCCATCAATGTTTTTTTATCCATTGTTTTTCTCCACATAATATTTTATGAATTTTAACGGCACGGGATCATATCCGCCTTTGCAATAAGGATTACAGCGTATGATTCTCTTGGTTGCCAAAAAAATGCCTTTTATTGGACCAAATCTTTCTATTGATTCGATTGCATACTGCGAACAAGTCGGTGAAAACCTGCAGCAAGGAAGAAACAATGGAGAAATCAGCTTTTGATAAAAGCGTATAGGAAAACAGAAAAATTTAATTAAAAAATTTTTCATTCTGTCAAAATTCCTGCTTTGGTCAATAACGAACGAAATTGAACACATCGTGTGCTGAACGAATCTTTTCCGGGATAAATCAAAAACAGAATGTCATATCCGGTGTTCAGATGTGTTTTTAATAAACGATATACTTCACGGCTGTATCGTCTGGATAAGTTCCTTTGTACGGCGTTACCGTATCCGCGTGGCAAAGGAAACCCTACTCTGTTTGATTCAAATCCATTCTTGAGATAGAAAATCCTAGCTCCATCTACACTTGCTTTTTTTCCATCCCTAAACAGTTTCTTAAATTCCTTGGGATTTTTTAATCGTTCTTTACGACTAAAAAATCCTGTTTTCAAGTCTGTTTCCATCCCTCGAAATTAAAATCAATAAGGCTTCTTTTCGTCCGAGACAGTAAGTTTTGTTCTTCCCTTTGCACGTCTGCGAGCCAAAATTTTTCGTCCGCCTTTTGTAGCCATACGAGCTCTAAAACCGAATTTTCTATTGCGCTTTACTTTGCTAGGCTGATATGTTCGTAACATGGAATATGCTCCTTTTAGATTAAGAATTCAAGAAAATATAGTATAGGAATATATCATTAAAAGATTTTTTTAGTCAATATAACCGAAATAAATAACACGGAAATCAAATTTTGAGTGTAATAAAAAATCAGCGATAAAAAATTTATTTTCGTGAAAGAGCTGTATTTTCCATTTCTTTAAATTTTGACAAAAGTTCGTTTGGAAGTGAAGATGAATTCGATTCTGTTTTCTTTCTATTTTTATCGAATTCGGAAATTTTTTTCTCGTCTTTTTCCAAATTTTCCTTCATTTTTGAAGATTCTTTTTTGAATTCCGCATCGTATTTTACATTAGTAAGAGTCGCATTGCTTCCTTTCAGCCTAAAAGCCAAAGAAACTATATTCAACTCAGGAACGAACATTTTCAATCCGTTCAGAATATATTTTTTATTCATATGAAACATTTGAATCCAGCCGGGGTGGTCGGCTTCTATTAAAAGTATATTGTTTTTTATTTCGATTACATTTGAATGCTCATATAAATTCTGTCCCAAATTGGAATTGTAATTTTTTATGCTTGTTAAAATTTTTTTCCAAGCGGAAGAAAATTTATTGTTTTTCTCATAGGCGGTCTTTTCAATATTGCTGTAAGCCTGCTGAATCATATCCGCACACGAAATTACATCATTTTTCATACCATTCTCCATTATTTATTTGAAATATCTTAGTGCTTTCTTTTTTGTACCTGTCGTATGGCTCTCCCGGTAAAAAAGTACAAAAAAGTTGATCGTATTCCGGAATCACAGAAGTAAATTTCGCACGCTTTTCAGGATCTAGTTCCAGCATTACGTCGTCCATAAGAAGAACCGGTTTTGCTCCTGTTATTCTTGTGTAATAAACCGCCTGAGAAATTCTAAGAAGTAACGCTGTCAATCTGCACTGACCTGTAGATGCCGTAGGAATAAATTGTTTTCCTTCCCTCATAAAAATAATTTTGTCCCTATGCGGACCATAAAACGAATTTCCTAAAATTTTATCTTTTTCTCTGTTAATTTTTAAAAAATCAAGAATTTCTTGAGATGTCGGAAAACGGCTTCCGACGTTTTCTTTTATTTCTTTCCAAGAAGGATAGTAACCGATTAAAACACCTTCTATTCCGGAAACGATTTCATAAAGTCGTCCAAAAATTTCGTTGAACTGAAAAACTGCATTTTTTCTTTTTCTTTGAACTTCAAGTCCTGTCTTTACAAGCTGAACATCATAAATATCCAGCATATCATAATCTTTATTTTTTAAAATCAAATTTCTAGTTTTCAATACTTTTTTGTAATTCCTTATATCGTCTATATATAAAGAATCATACATGCTCAAAGATTGATCTAAAAAAAAGCGGCGACTTTCAGGTTCTCCGGTGGCAAATTTCATATCACCGTGGCTAAAAAGCACGCACGGAATTGTGTTTATAAGTTCTTTTCTGTCATGAATTTTTTTTGCATTTTTTTCTATATTTTTTTTATTCTTATCAAAAATGACTTTTATGGACTGAGTATCTCCATTCTCTTTTGTGTAAAGTGATGAAACTGAAAAATTTGATTCTCCGTTTTTTATAATCTGCTCATCGGAATGAGTTCTAAAAGAACTTCCATATGCCGAATAATAAAGAGCTTCAAGCAAATTGCTTTTTCCTTGAGCATTTTCTCCAACAAAATAAATTTCTTTACTTGAAAGATTTATCTTATCATTTTTGAGATTTCTAAAATTTACAATGCTCAAAGATAAAAAAGGCATAAATCAATTATATAAAAAAAGGCTCTTCTTTCCAGCAGAAGAGCCTAAAATAATCATGCCAAAAATCTAATTAGTAAGATTCATCGGCATTATTATGTGAAAATAATCTTCTTTAGGTTCAGGACGCAAAGTTACTGCTTTCATCTGCTCTGTAAACTCAAAAACAACATTTTCCGATTTTATAGATTTCAAAGGATCTGAAAGATATCTATCGTTCATGGCTATGGCAAAATCATTTCCGGAATATCTGCACGGAATTTCTTCGTCAGCTTCACCAATTTCAGATTCAGGCGAACTTACATTCAAAACTCCATCGCTAAGTCTGAATACGATTCTTCCGACTTTTTTGTCAATCATTATCTCGATTCGTTTTATGGCAGATTCCAAATCTTCTCTATTCACCTGGAAAGAATACATTTGCGATTCAGGAATAACTCTTTCATAATTAGGATACTGACCGTCAATTAATTTTGAAGAAAATTCATAATTCGCAAATCTTGCAAATATCATTTTATCCACAATTCCAAGAGAAACATTTCCTTCGTCAGAAGCGTTTTTTAGTATGCATCTCAAAATTTTTGTAGGAACAATTGCCGATTCAAATTCTATTCCTGAACCAAGAATTTTTTCACAATAAGAAAGCCTTCTTGCATCCGTTGAAACCATGACAAGTTTATCTTCTTTTCTAGTAAAATAAACTCCGGTCATGAAAAATCTATTGGGGTCTTCGGAAACGGAAAAAATCGTCTGCTGAATCATTTCTTTGATATCTTTTGCCGGAACATCAAAAAATGGAACATCATTTGCCACCGGAATTTCAGCGAATTTTTCGCTTGCGATACTTTTTAGTTTAGCTTTGTATTTTTTCGTCAAAGTTCTAATAGTGACTTTTATATCCTGCTGATCAAATTCTATTTCTCCTGATGGAGAAGAAGAAAGAATGCTCATAAATTTATCGCAGTAGATTGTTGTGCTTCCTTCTTCAAGTATATCGACAGGAATATGAGTAGTAAAATTTACATTTGTATCGGAAGCTTTTATAGAAAGTTCTCCATCCTTTGCAGTCAAAAGTATATTTGAAAGGATAGAAATCGGACTTTTATTCGTTATGATTTCTTGAGCGATTGCAATTTCTCGAATCATAGCATCTCTGTCAAAAGTGAATTTCATTTTTATCTCCTGTCTTTGTAAAGTTTTACATTGCCAAATTTATTAAATTTATAAATTTAGTAATAATAGTAATAAGTTAGTGTTTAAAGTGGATAAGTTATATAA